>Ga0187819_10001459_pt1 | contig 12237 bp, 11 predicted proteins | sample NC_wetland_sal_i_15_FD_132411 | JGI IMG/M metagenome (GOLD analysis project Ga0187819, IMG submission 132411) | Wetland sediment microbial communities from Neuse River Estuary, North Carolina, USA - SO4_4 | ecosystem: Environmental > Aquatic > Freshwater > Wetlands > Sediment | place: USA... | reverse complement strand
CTGATCGCCGAGGAACTCGGCGCCAAGATCGAGAACGTCACGACCGCCGTGCTCGGCAAGTGCAAGAAGGTTCTGATCGACAAGGACAATACCACCATAGTCGGCGGCGCCGGCAAGCAATCGGAAATCCACGGACGAATCGAATTGATCCGCCGCCAGATCGAAGAAACTACCTCCGACTACGACCGTGAGAAACTGCAGGAGCGGCTGGCCAAGCTTACCGGCGGCGTCGCCGTGATCAAGGTCGGCGCGGCGACCGAAGTCGAACTGAAGGAAAAAAAGGCGCGCGTTGACGATGCCGTTCATGCGCTCCGCGCCGCAGTCGAGGAGGGAGTCGTGGCCGGCGGCGGCGTCGCGCTCGTGCGTGCGATAGCGGCGGTGAAGTCGCTCAGACTCGACGAGGACAAAAAGGCCGGCGCTGGAATCGTTGCGGCGGCGATGGCGGAACCGCTCAAGCAGATCGCGCATAACGCCGGTCACGAACCACAAATCGTTCTCAACGCCGTGCTCGAAGGCAAAGGTGATTTCGGTTTCAATGCCGCCACCGAAGTTTTCGAAGATCTCGTCAAAGCGGGCGTGATCGATCCGGCCAAGGTCGTCCGTTCCGCACTCGAGAACGCGGCCAGCGCCGCATCGATGATGCTGACGACCGAGGGCGCCGTGGCGGAAGCGCCGAAAAAGCCGGCGCCGGCGATGGGGATGCCGGGCGGCGGTGGTATGGGTGGCATGGGCGGTGGCATGGGCGGAATGGAGGACTACGGCGACGAGTTTTAGCCGCTCGGCGTGTGACTTGCGATCAGCAGTGGAACGCAACGGTGGGTGCAGGAAAGCGCCGGACGAAATGCCAAGTGGGTCAAATGGCGGTTTTCGCTCGTTACATTCGTAAACCGTCAAGAGCAGCTGCACACAACTCTGCCGAGCGTGAGAAGGTTAGCGATGAGACGGAATGTCCCGCTGTGAGCAAACGCCAGTCGATCAATGCTATTCGTTTTTCACTGGCAATTCACGCGACGAAGGCTTGCACGGGACTGTGAGTTTGTGAGACAAAAATAGAGTCTCAATACAGGGGCCGTGAATCACTTGGCAATGCTCCTGTGCATTCCTTTAGGAGGAAGAAATGGAAGGGTTAATGAGAAAATCTTCAAAACTGGTTGGTCTTGCCGGGGCTGTGTTGGCCCTTTCGTTGCTCGCGGGATGTGCGTCGAACGAGCCCGATCCGGCACAGCGCGCCGTCAACGCGGCTAACCGCGCTGATCAGGCTGCGGCGCGCGCCGATGCGGCGGCCCAGAAATCCGCCGCGGCAGCGGCACAGGCTCAGGCGGCTGCCAGCCGCGTAGAGCAGGCGGCCAGCGATGCGAAGGCGGCTGCGGACCGTGCAGAGGCGATCGCGTCGAAGACGATGGCGGAACATCATCCGATGCGCCACGCCCGTCGTCACAAGAAGGCGGCGGAAGCAGCTCCAGCGGCTGGTGGCGAGGCGGCTCCAGCGCCAGCGGCTGGCGGCGAGGCGGCTCCAGCGCCCGCTCCGGCTCCCGCTACTCCGTAATTTCGCTCAGGCTTGATAGCGACGAGGGCGGCTGTATTGACGGCCGCCCTCGTTCGACTTTGTCTCTTCTCTAGCCGGACCTGATTACCGGTTGCGTCCTCGGCGTCGGCGGTCAACTGTTGCCGCGTGACAGGCCGGCCTCACCTCGGGAACGTGACTATCACTTTGAGCGATTCCGGCTTTTGCGCGGTCGCGAACGCCTCGGTGATCTGCGCCAGCGGGAACCGATGGGTCACCAATTCGGCGGCGTTGATCACGCCGCGCTCGACCAGTGAGAACGCCTGGCGCGTTTCGTCGGGTCCGCACGAGTAGCTCGGAATGAGCCGGGTCTCGTTGAAGTAGAGATCGTGCGGTTTTAAGAGCAGTTCGTCACCGGGCGGCGTCGCCGTGAATTGAACGACGGTCGCGCCCCTTCCGGCGGCGGCAATGCCCGCGGCGATTGCTTTCGAAGTGCCGGGTCCGACGATCACAACATCGGCCATCGCGCCGTTGGTGATTTCGCGCACTTGCTCGATCATGTTGTCGCCTTCGACGACGACTGCGCAATCCGCGCCGAGTTCGACCGCGCGGTTGGCGCGCGAATGGAACAGGTCGGCGCCGATGATCTTCCCGGCGCCGAGATGCCGCGCCAATTTCACGTGCATTATGCCCATGATGCCAAGCCCGATGATCAGAATTGTCTCGCCGGCTTTCAGGCCCGAGCGCGCGAGCGACTTGACGACGCAGGCCGTGGGTTCGATGAGCACGCCGTCGGCGTCGGCCATCGAGTCGGGGAGCCGCAGCGTGTCGCGCTGGTTGGCCGCGCTCACGAGAAAAAACTCCGCCATCCCGCCCGGGACGATGTTGGTCGCGCGCCAGGTCGCGCACTGCACGTATTCGCCGCGCCTGCACGCGGCGCATTGAAAGCAGGGCGCATGATGGTGAACGAAAACGCGGTCGCCGGTCTTGAAGCCGCGCACCGCCGCGCCCGTCTGCTCGACGACGCCGACTGGTTCGTGGCCGAGCACGAGCGGCGCCTTGCGCTTGAGGTACCAGGGCATGATGTCGCCCGAGCAGATGCCGCATGCGCTTGCGCGGATCAGAATGTCGCCGTCGCCGAGCTGGGGCCGGGGGCTTTCCTCGACGCGGATGTCGCCGAAATCGTAGAGCCGTGCTACCCGCATAAACTTTCCGCCATGTTAGAATCACATCATGCCACGGCCCAAATGCCCACCGATAGCCGCCGACATAATCACCGAGGTCGGGGACAAAGTCGTCTTGATCGAACGCAGGAATTTTCCGCTCGGATGGGCAATCCCCGGCGGATTCGTCGATTTTGGCGAGACCGTCGAGGATGCGGCGATTCGCGAGGCACGCGAAGAGATCTCGCTCAAGGTCGCGATTCGCACGCTGCTCGGCGTGTATTCGCGGCCCGATCGGGACCCGCGCGGCCAGACGATCACGGTGGTGTATGTCGCGCGCGCATCGGGGATGCCGCGTGCCGCCGACGACGCGAAGAACGCTGCGCTGTGCGATCCGCGCAATCCGCCCACTCCGCTCGCATTCGACCACGCCCAGATTCTCGCCGACTACGTGCGCTGGCTCGAGACTGGCGAATTCCCTGCTCCGTGGCGCATGCGCCGGGGGCGAAAGCGCGGGGGCTAAGGCGCAGGCGGCCAAGCCTCAGCGCGGGGCGAATCCGACCGCATCCGCGCCCGCAAGATCAGCGCGGCGCCCAGGTATGCAGCCAACAGCACCGGGAACCCCGGATGCGGCACCGCCTTGATCAGGGCCGTCACGATCCCGGCTGCAAGCATCACGGTGCCGCCCATCAAGGCGATCTGTCGGGTTGCGTCGCGCCGCTGGAAGCCGTCCCATGCGGCGAGCATCCCGAACAAGTACGCGGGCAGCAGCACCATGGTCTCGGGGATCCACGCAAGCGGCGACATCAGAAGCGCAAGCGCGACCCACAGTCCGAACAGGAGACCGTCGAGGTCGGCGCGTTCGCAGCCGGTTATCGTGACCGCCGCACCGATCGCAAGCAGCGCGAGGTCGATGAGCGCGGTGATTGCGTAGACTGGCAGGGCCGGCGCCGCGATGATCGGGGTGCCGGCGAAGTGCGCAACGCTTCTTTGCACAAACGGGAACACGGTGAGTTCGGCGAGCTCCATGTTGTAAGACGAAATGAGATGTGCCCGCCTAAAGAGCTCGATCCAGCGGGCGGGATTCGTCAGCATTACGCCGACCATGAAGCAGCCGATCGCCCAGCCGAGCGGACGCCATCGGCGGCGAAACAAGAAATATCCACCGGCCGCCGCCGGAAAAAGTTTAAGCAATGCCGCGAGCGCCAGACACAGTCCCGCGGCAGCCGGGCGCTCCCGGCGCGCGCTGAACCATGAGGCGCAGAGTAGCGCCAGCAGCATCGGCGTGAATTGGCCGCATGCCAGCGTGGCGCCAAACTGGCGCGACAGCGTCACCAGTGAAAGCACGATGATGGTCGGCGCGGCGCCGAGCGGCGGAGCGTTCCCGCGCGCCAGCAACAGCACGGCGGCCAGCAGGCACAGTAGCTGCGCTGTCTCCCAGAGCCAGAATGCAGTCTTCTGGTCGAGCCGGGCCAACGGCGAAAATAGTTCGACAAAAAACGGCGGGTAATTGCAATTGCGCGGACGCAATAGACCGGGCCGCAACTCGGGCTTTTCGCTCAGTATCACCCACGGGTCGCCGCCGCTCGAGTAATCGGTCCACCAGCCGTAGAAGAAACTGAAATCGATTTTGTCGTATCGGTGCTGGACCGCCCGGATGTCTTTGGCGAATGAGAGCGCGGCGACGATCGCGAGTATTGCCGCGCCGGCCCTGATGATCGATTTCGAGGTCTGTGAACCTGCCCGCTCGGCCATCGCGTCTAGCGCTTGAGCTTCGCCACGGCGCGCTCGATGCGATCGAAGGCCTGGTTCAGATTCTCCGTCGAGGTGGCATAGGAAATCCGGACGTGATCCGACGCACCGAAGTCGTTGCCGCCGACCAGCGAGACGTGCGCCTGCTCGAGCAAAAACGCTGCGAGCCCGTCGCCATCGACGATTTCCTTGTCGCCAAACCGGCTGCCGAGCAACTCCGATACGTTGGGGAAAACGTAAAACGCGCCCTGCGGTGTATTGGGCAGCTTGAAGCCCGGGATGAGCCGCACGCGCTCGACCACCAGCGCGTTGCGTTTGCGGAACGCCTCGAGCATTGGTTTGAGTTCGTCCTGCGGACCGGTCAGCGCCTCGATCGCGGCAGCTTGCGCGATGGAGTTGGGATTACCGCTGTTCTGGCTCTGCAAGCGCCCGGCAGCCGCGATCGCTTCTTTCGGCCCGGCGGCAAATCCGATTCGCCATCCCGTCATCGCGTAAGTCTTCGACAGCGAGTTGAATACGATGCCATGGGACTTGAGCCGCGGCTCGAGGTGGAACAGGTGCGGCGCCAGCCCGTCGTACACGATGTGCTCGTAAACGTCGTCGGACATCACCCAAATGTCGGTGCCGACCAACACCCTGGCGATGGCAGTTAGCTGTTCGGGCCCGTACACGGCGCCGGTTGGATTGGAGGGCGAGTTGAGCATGATTGCGCGCGTGCGCGGCGTAATCGCACGGCGCAAGGCCTCGGGCTCGAGCAGGAAGCCGGACTGTTCGGAGCACGGCACGAACTTGGGCTCGGCGCCCGCCAGAGAGACCATCGCGGCGAAACTCACCCACGCCGGCGTCGGGATGATCACTTCGTCGCCTTCGTCGAACAACGCCGCGATCACGTTGGCTTCGGCCTGCTTGCATCCCGCCGACGCGATTATCTCGCCCGGCTCGTAATCGAGGTTATTGTCGCGCTTGAGTTTGAGCTTGATCGCATTTTTGAGCGCCGCGGTTCCGCCCACCGGCGTGTACTTGGTTTGGCCCGCGGCGAGCGCTTTCCCGGCGGCCGCCTTGATGCGCTCGGGAGTGTCGAAGTCGGGCTCGCCGGCGCCCAGCGAGATGACGTCGATGCCGGCGAGCTTCATTTCGGTGGCACGGGCGTCGGCGGCCAATGTCGCCGACGGTTTGATGGCGGCAATTCTGCGATTAAGCTTCAGCATTGGTTAAATCCAGACGTCGAATGGCTCTTGGCCGGCGCGGACGCCGACAGATTGTATCCTTCCCGGCATTTTGAAAAAACCGCCTGCTGAAATGCGCCGCAACGCTTTTCGGATCGCACGGCTCAAACGACTTTGAGCTTGGCGCGCAGCCGCTCGATCACAGTTTCCGGGACCAGTTCCGGCAAGCGCTTGCCATATCCTGCGACTTCCTTGATCAGGTGCGACGAACTGAAGAACAGCCGCGGATGGGAGAACATGAAGACGGTCTCGACCCCCGGGCTCATCTGCTTGTTCATCTGCGCCATCTGCAGCTCGTAATCGAAATCCGTCACGGCGCGCAGTGAACGAATCAACACCTTGGCGCCGATTCGCTCCGCGTAATCGACCGACAGTCCGCTGAACTTGTCCACGCGCGCGCGCGGCTCGAGGTCGCGGATGACTTCGCGGATCATCTCGACGCGTTCGTCGCCGGAAAACAGCGCCACATCCTTGTGCGGATTGTAGGTGACCGCGACGATCACCTCGTCGAAGATCGCCACGCTGCGCCGGATTACGTCAATGTGTCCGTTGTGGATCGGGTCGAAGCTGCCGGGGTAAACCGCGATCAACGGGGAACGTTCTTTGCCTTTGTTGGTCATTTTCTTGAGGCCGTCACTCTGCGCTCGGCGCCGGATTGGGCCGCCGGTAAAAGGCGATCCGGTGATCGCCGATGGTTGCAACAAACGCGCACTCATGGGCTTTGGGGGCGGGCGGCGCCGCGGGCGCGCGCTTCGATTGTTCCATCACCACCCAGCCGCCGGGCGCGACGAGCTGGAATTCACCAAGCAAAGCCAGCACCTGCGCGCTCATGTCATCCTTGAACGGCGCGTCGACGAAGACCAGGTCGAAAGACTCGTGCGAGCGCCCCAGTTCGCCCAGTGCGCGGCGCACGTCGGACACCATCACGCGGGCGCGATCGCCCAGTCCAAGCTCGGCAAGATTGGCGCGAATCGCCGCCGCCGCGCCGCGCGAGGAATCCACAAACGTCGCCTGTGCGGCGCCGCGCGAGAGCGATTCGATCCCCAGCGAGCCGCTGCCGGCGAAAATGTCGAGCACGCGCACCCCGCGAAAATCCATCCGCACCGCCAGCCGCGAGAAAATCGACTCGCGCGCCCGCGCCGAAGTGGGCCGGGTGTGCAGGCCGCGCGGCGCCTTGAGCCGCCGGCCGTGAGCTTGTCCCGCAATAATTCTCATCGCACCAGTTTTCTTCGACGCGTGTTTCGATCGAATCGGCTACCGCCTCTTGCCTCGAAGTCGCGGACGATAGATAACCCGTTCTGCCCGGACCCCGCAAGTTCGCCGGCAACTTAAGCCGCACCAGCTTGCGCCTCTGGCGGATTGACGAAATTTTAGCTAGCAATCATTAGATTTCCGAAACTCAAGAACTTCGATGCCGAAGGTCCAGTAATACTCCAGCCATGGCCGAAAACCAGCAACCCAAGTTTTCCGAGGCGGCGCTCGCCGAGTACCGCCAACTGCTCGGTCGCTACCCGACGCGGCAGGCTGCGCTGCTGCCGACGCTGTGGATCGCGCAGCGCGAGTTCGGATGGCTCAGCGATGCGACGCAGGACTACATCGCGCAGCTGATGGAACTGCCGCCCGCGCACGTGCGCGCGGTCGTGTCATTCTACACGATGCTCCATCGCAAGCCGGTCGGCCGCTACCTGCTCGACGTGTGCACCAATCTCTCGTGCCGGCTTCGCGGCGCCGACAAAATCGTCGACTGCATCCGGCGCCGGCTGAAAATCGAGATTGGGGAGACCACCCCCGACGGTAAGTTCACCCTGGGCTCGGCCGAATGCATGGCGTCATGCGGGACCGCGCCGATGCTCCAGCTCAATCAGGACGCGTACCTCGAAAACCTCACCGAAGAAAGCATCCTCAAACTCATCGACGAGCTTGCCGCACGTGACAACTGAGTTAATCGCCGGCGCGGTCAAAGCGATCCTGATGATCGTGCTCGCATTGAATCTGTCGCTGTTCCTGCTCTATTTCGAGCGCAAGGGCAGCGCGCTGATCCAGGACCGAATCGGATCCAATCGCGTCACGGTAACCGGACTCGGCCAGCGCATGGGGATGCCCAACCTCGGAATCATCAACACCACCATCGCCGACCCGATCAAGATGTTCACCAAGGAAGACTTCGTTCCGGCCGGAGCGGACAAATTTCTGCATACGCTGGCGCCGTTCCTGGCGCTGTTCCCGGTGATGATCACCTTCGTCGTGATCCCGTTTGGCGACACAATTTCGATCGCCGGCCAGCGCATCGATCTTGAGGCGGCCAACCTCAACGCCGGCGCGCTCTATCTGCTCGCGAGCATCGGGCTGGGCGTGTACGGCGTCGCGCTCGCAGGATGGTCGTCGAACAATCGATGGTCCCTGCTCGGCGGGATTCGCGCCACCGCGCAGATGATCTCGTACGAGCTTGCGATGGGGCTCGCGATCATCTCGGTGATCATGACCTTCGGCACCCTCAACTTGCAGGAAATTGTGCGGGGGCAGGGCGGCGTGTGGTTCGGATTTTTGCCGCGCTGGGCAATTTTCACGCAGCCGCTCGCTTTCATTCTCCTGCTCGTGGCGGGCGCCGCGGAATCCAAGCGCGTGCCGTTCGACCTGCCCGAGGGCGAGTCGGAACTGATCCAGGGTTATTTCACCGAATACTCCGGCGGCAAGCAGGCCGTCTTCATGTTGACCGACTTTGCCGAGCAGGCCCTCGTCGCGATGCTGCTGACGACGTTTTTCCTCGGTGGATGGCAGATCCCGTGGCTCATGCGCGACGGATTTCATCTGCCGGGCGGTGCATTTATTGCTCTTCCCGCATTGGCGGTCTCACTGATGGGTGTGGTCGCGTTTCTGGTCAAGGTCGTCGTGCTGTGCATGTTTTTGGGCATGGTACGGTGGACTCTGCCGCGCTTCCGCTACGATCAGTTGATGCGTCTGGGATGGAAGGGGCTGGTGCCGCTCGGACTGTTCAACGTGATGGTTACCGCATTCGTCGTGGTGGCAACCGGGAGAGTCCAGTGATGCCGCCGTTCCTGTATATCTTTCTCGGCGCGTTGGCCATCGTCTCGGCGCTCGGCGTTATCGTCCAGCGCAATCCGGTTCATTCGCTGCTCGCCTTGATCGCAACTCTGATGGCCGTCGCCATCCTGTTTATTGGCGAAGACGCCGTCGTGGTCGGCTTCCTGCAAATTATCGTCTATGCCGGCGCGATCATGGTTCTGTTCCTGTTCGTGATTTGGCTGTTGAATCTTCAAGTCGAGACCGGTCCGACCGGTCATCTCGCGCTCAAGCTTTTCGGCTCGCTCGCCGCGGCTCTGCTGGTGACCGAGCTGTTTTTTTTCCTCGCTCCCCCGCATCTGCAGGTGAAGTTCACTCGCCAGCCGCTGGGCTATGGTTCGCTCGCCAGCCTCGCGGGGAAGCTGTTCACCGACTATTTGGTCGCTTTCGAGGCGACCTCGGTGCTGCTGCTCGCCGCGGTGGTTGGTTCGGTGGCGCTGGCGCGGCGGTTGCCAGCCGCTGATGACTCGCGCGCTGCGGAGAAGACCGCATCGTGATTCCACTCACCTACATGATGTCTCTGAGCGCGATCATCTTCGCGATCGGCGTGGCCGGCGTCATCATCCGGCGCAACATCCTCGTGATGTTCATGTCGATCGAGTTGATGCTCAATGCGGTGAATCTCGCCTTCATCGCGCTCGGCGCCCGGCTCGGTTCGATGGACGGTCAGGTGATCGTTTTCTTCGTAATGACTGTCGCGGCGGCCGAAGCGGCGGTTGGCTTGGGCATCATCATCTCGATTTTCCGCAATCGCGAAACCGTCCATGCCGACGACCTGACTCTGATGAGATGGTGACCAATACCAATGACGGTTGAGTTTCCAGCACTCGCGCTTATCCTGCTCTTCCCTGCGCTCGGCGTCGTATTCAACTTGTTCCTCGGGCCCAGGTACGGACGCCGCGCAGTCAACCTGGTCGGACCGGGCGTCATTTTCGTCGCGTTCGGCGTTGCGACGTGGGCATTTTTGACGCTTTCTGCAATGTCCCCGGGCGGTGCGCTGGCCGCGCATCTGTGGGGATGGATCGAGGCCGGGCGATTTCACACCGAGTTCGGCCTGCGCCTCGACGCGTTGTCAGGCGTGATGGTGATGATAGTCACCGGGGTCGGCGCGCTAATTCATCTTTACTCGGTCGGATACATGGCGCACGACGAGGACTTTGCGCGCTTCTTTACCTACATGAACTTGTTCGCGTTCTCGATGCTGATACTGATTCTTGCGGACAACTTGCTGATGATGTTCGTGGGATGGGAGGGCGTCGGGCTATGTTCCTACCTGCTGATCGCGTTCTGGTACACCAATCCCCAGTACGCCTATAACGGCCGCAAGGCATTTGTCGTCAACCGAATCGGCGACGCGGGCTTTCTGCTCGGGATCTTCACCATCGTCGCCGCGCTTGGTGCGCATGGCGTCTGGACGCTGGACTTCGTCGAGCTTCACAACAATGCTGCTCTGCTCGGCGGCGCGGCCGCGACCGGGGCCGGCTTCCTGCTCTTCATCGGCGCGACCGGCAAGTCGGCGCAGATTCCGCTCTACGTATGGCTGCCCGACGCGATGGTCGGTCCGACTCCGGTCAGCGCGCTGATCCACGCGGCGACGATGGTCACCGCCGGCGTGTACATGGTCGCGCGGCTCGGTTTCATCTACACGATGGCGCCTGCCGTACTCGGACTGGTTGCGACAATCGGCGCTCTAACCGCGCTGTTCGCCGCGACTATCGCGATCGTCCAGCCCGACATCAAGAAGGTGCTCGCCTACTCGACCATCAGCCAGCTCGGCTACATGTTTCTCGGCGTGGGCTCGGGCGCGTATGCGTCGGGCATCTTCCACCTCATGACCCACGCGTTCTTCAAGGGCCTGCTGTTCCTGTGCGCCGGCTCGGTGATTCACGCGCTGGGCGGCGAGCAGGACATGAACAAGATGGGCGGTTTGCGAAGCAAGCTGCCGATCACGTTCTGGACGATGTTCGTCGCGACGCTCGCGATCGCCGCCGTGCCTCCTTTCTCCGGCTATTTCTCCAAAGACCTGATCCTCGAAGCCGCCTACGATTCGGGACATTCGGGGCTCTGGTTCCTCGGCGTGCTCACCGCGGGGTTCACCTCGTTCTACATGTTCCGGCTGATCTTCATGACGTTCTTTGGCGAGTCTCGCGTCGATCCTGAAAGAGAGCATCACCTGCACGAGTCGCCGCCCGTAATGACTACGCCGTTGATCGTGCTGGCTATTCTCGCGACGGTTGGCGGATGGGTAAATCTTCCCGCCGGATTGCTGTGGGGAGATGCGTTCGTGCGCTTCCTCACGCCGGCCGTCGGCTCATTCCATCCGATCGTCGAGGCGAGCCCGGCTTCGCTGTCGGCTGGCGCGAGCGTCGCCTCGGGGCTGGGAATAGCGCTCGCGTACCTGTTCTATCTGCGCTTGCCGGGCATCCCGGCGCTTCTCGCATGGCGGCTGAAGAGTCTCTACGACCTGTTATTCAACAAGTACTACGTCGATGAACTGTATAATTTCATCGTCACCCGTCCGCTGTTCTGGGTCTCGAACAATGTGCTCAACCGCGCGATCGACAGCTTTGTGATCGATGGCGCCGCCGACGGTGCCGGCCTTGCCGTCCAGACTTCGGGCCAGATAGCGCGCCGCGCCGAATCCGGCAACGTCCAGCACTATGCATTTGTCTATCTGCTCGGCGCACTGGGCATCGTGGCTTACTACCTGTTCCTGGTGACGCGCTGATGAACGGCGGCTTGCTCACAGCTTTGATTTTCCTGCCGCTCGTCGGCGCGCTCTTCATCCTGATGCAGAGCGAGGAGCGTGCGATTTGGAACTCGGCGTTCATCTTTTCCCTGCTGCCGCTGGCGCTGAGCTTCTATGTCCTGGCTGAGTTCAATCCGCACGTCGCGGACTACCAGTTCGCTGAACAATATGAATGGATTCCCGCATTCGGCATTACCTACCATGTCGGCATCGACGGCATCAGCCTGTTCCTGGTTCTCCTGACCACTATTTTGATTACTCTGTCGATCCTTTACTCCGGCGGCGGCGATATCGAGGAGCGTCCCCGCGAATTCTGCTTCTTCATGCTGGTGCTGGAAACTGGTTTGCTCGGCACGCTGCTCGCGGTCGATCTGTTCCTGTTCTATGTGTTTTGGGAAGTAATGCTGATCCCGATGTACTTCCTGATCGGCATTTGGGGGCACGGGCGCAAGGTTTACGCCGCCGTCAAGTTCGTATTGTTCACGATGGTTGGGTCGCTGCTGATGCTGGTCGCGATCCTGTACCTGGTGTACTCGGCGCACGTGCATTTCAACCGGACCAGCTTCGATTTGCCCCTGCTCTACCAGGTGCCGCTCACTGTTACCGAGGGGCGCTGGCTGTTTGCGGCGTTCGCGCTGGCTTTCGCGATCAAGGTGCCGATGTGGCCGGTGCATACCTGGCTGCCCGATGCTCACACCAACGCTCCCACCGCCGGCTCGGTCATCCTGGCCGGCGTGATGCTCAAGATGGGCACCTACGGCT
>Ga0187819_10001458_pt1 | contig 12247 bp, 10 predicted proteins | sample NC_wetland_sal_i_15_FD_132411 | JGI IMG/M metagenome (GOLD analysis project Ga0187819, IMG submission 132411) | Wetland sediment microbial communities from Neuse River Estuary, North Carolina, USA - SO4_4 | ecosystem: Environmental > Aquatic > Freshwater > Wetlands > Sediment | place: USA... | reverse complement strand
GCGCGTGGCCTGCGGTGTAGCTCAGACGATCTCATCATTACGAATGGGGCCACGCAAGGGTTCTCTCTTGTGGCTCAGGCTCTACTCACACCTGGGATGATGGTGGCCTTTGAGGAACCGGGCTATCCACTGGCACGCCAGGTGTTTGAACAGCATGCTGCCCGTCTCATGCTGGTGCCTGTTGATCCCAATGGGCTGTGTGTCGAGCAATTACCAGAGGGACCGGTGGGCCCGAGACTGGTGTATGTGACTCCTTCGCATCAATTCCCTCTCGGGGTGCGTCTGTCTGCAGCAAGACGGGTGGCTTTGCTGGAGTGGGCCACTCGTCATGACGCTCTCATTCTGGAAGACGATTATGACAGCGAATTTCGCTACGATGCCCCTCCCTTGCCTCCACTGGCCAGTCTGGATAGCACGGGCCGTGTGATCTACGTGGGCACCTTTTCCAAAGCCCTTGCTCCAAGTTTACGGGTAGGGTATGTGCTCTCTCCCCTGCTGCGAGAACGCCTCAAGCGTCTCAAGTGCTGGATGGATTATCATACCAACACGCCGACTCAGCTTGCTCTGGAGTACTTTATGAAAGAAGGGTATTTTGCTCTCCATATTCGCCGTATGCGTCGTCTGTACGCCGAAAAACGGACGGCCCTTGTGCAGGCTCTTTCGCCGTTGCAAGCCATTGCCTCTGTTCGCGGGCTGGAAGCAGGGCTGCATGCTTTCGTGGAATTTGAGGCCCAGGTGCAGATCGAGAAACTGGTTCAAAAATGCTTGCACCAGGGCATTCTCCTTATGGATCTCACCCGCTATTACTCGGCTGAACCTGATCAGCGGGGAGTAATCCTAGGCTATGGGGGACTTGAACTGCATGAGATTGAATGGGCAGGAAGGCAGATCGTCTCGCATGTGCAAACCGACAGCCACTGGTAATGGCCAGAGAAACAGACGAAAAAACAGATAAAACGATGGATGCTCGCATCTTTCTTTGCTTTGGGAAAGCGATAAAAGAAGCATTCCCCTCTTTCCCTTCTTTCGCTTTCTGGGAGATATTTCGCTGAATGGCAATCTTTGATTGAGACGAGCGAGAAATGTCCGTTGTATCACCTCAGAATGAGCGTGCCTCAAGCCAAGTTTGCCATTCAGCGATATTTCACATCCAACGAAGCACGGTCTGGGATTACTTCACTTGAACATGCCTCTCGTTGCGCAACCCGTGGTATACTAATACGGAACCATTCTCATACTTTGTGCAAGGAGGTACCTTCGTGGCTTATCAAATGACCGTCACATTAACTGACCGGGAATACGCAGCACTCGCGGCAGAGGCAGAAAAAAGTGGGAAGCAAGCCGAAGCACTACTCCATGAAATTCTGATGCAACATCTACAGCCATCTCTTGCAGCAAAAATTCCGTTGACAGCCTGTGAATTTGAGGAAATACTCTATCGCGAAGGACTGATAGAGAATATTCCTACACGGCAACCCTTGACTCCAGAAGAACAAGCTGAACGTGAACGTCTCACCCAGGTGTTCGCTAGTGGCAAACCCATGTCTGAAATGGTTATCGAGGACAGAGGTCCATATTGATTTGGACATTGTTAGGAGTAAAGAAGGTTCTACTATGATCGGACTCGTCCCATCAATCCTCTCCGCCGACTTTACGCGGCTCGGCGAGCAGGTGCGCGAGGCAGAGGCGGCGGGCGCACAGCGTATCCAGATTGACATCATGGACGGCCATTTCGTCCCCAACATCACGATGGGGCCACTGGTCGTCGAAGCGGTGCGTCGCTGCACCAGGCTCCCTCTCGAAGCGCACCTGATGATTACTAACCCGGAACAATACATCGGGGAGTTTGCCAAGGCTGGAGCCGACGTCATCATCGTACACCAGGAAGTGTGCCCACATCTCCACCGCGTCATTCAGCAGATCAAGGCAGCCGGGAAAATGGCCGGTGTAGCACTCACCCCTTCGACACCAGTGTTCATGCTCGAAGATATGCTCTCGCTCATCGACCTGGTACTGATTATGACCGTTAACCCTGGCTTCGGTGGCCAGGATTTCATCCCTGAGATGCTGCCCAAGATTGCTCGCATACGCCAGATGATTACACAGAGAAACTTGCGGTGTGATGTAGAGGTGGATGGCGGCATCCACGAGGCAACCGTACCGCTGGTCGTGCAAGCAGGAGCTAATCTGCTTGTCGCGGGGTCGGCAGTCTACAATGCTCGTGAAAGTGTTGCTGATGCTATGGAGAGGTTGCGCAGAGCAATTTGAGGTAGATTGAAGGGAATTTCAAGCATGCACGACGATATCACCGATGTCCCAGGCATTCGTGTGGGACACGACACGAATCTGCAGGCAGGGACCGGTTGCACCGTCATTCTCTGCGATCCTCCTGCGATCGGCGGCGTCGATGTCCGTGGAGGTGCACCTGCGACCCGTGAGACCGATCAACTGCATCCGATGCACCTGGTAGGAGAGGTTCACGCCATCTTACTCACGGGTGGGAGCGCCTTTGGTCTAGATGCCGCAGGTGGCGTTGTGCGCTATCTTGAAGGGCAGCACATAGGCTACGATGTCGGTGTAGCGCGTGTGCCTATCGTCCCGGCGGCAGCACTCTTTGACCTGGGATTTGGCTCAGCGAGTATTCGTCCTGATGCGGCTGCCGGGTATCGTGCATGCGAACAGGCTACGGCTGAACCCGTCATACAAGGCAACGTGGGCGCAGGAACAGGAGCCACTGTGGGCAAAATGTTCGGCCCGGCCTTTGCCATGAAGGGCGGACTTGGCTCAGCGAGTACTCAACTTGCCGATGGTACGTTGGTAGGAGCGATTGTCGCCGTCAACGCGTTTGGTGACGTGGTCGACTCGAAGACGCAGCAGGTTCTTGCGGGTACACGAAATCCTCTGGAGAGCGGTTCACTCTTTTCCGCTACCAATCCTTTTAGCAACACGACCATAGCTGTCGTCGCTACCAATGCTGCGCTATCCAAGGAGGCGGTCAACAAAGTCGCGCAAATGGCGCACAACGGGCTGGCACAGGTCATTCGTCCCGCGCATACCATGTTTGATGGCGATACCATCTTCGCCCTGGCATCACGTTCTACAGCGCAAACACAACTCGATCCACTCCAGGCGAGTATGATTGGCGCAGCCGCAGCAAATTCGCTTGCACGAGCCATTATTAAAGCTATTCGTCATGCCACTACATTGCATGGTGTGCCAGCAGCTTCTGCGTAGGGCCCGATGGTGACATTCCTATCGGCATAATGGTAAGAGAAAAGCGGGCAGCAGGACATGAGAGGATCTGTACCATCACATCGTGTGTATCGCATCCCTCCGGCGCTGGCGGGCTGGCTGCAATTTGCGCGGGCGCTGCGATCACGCCCTTTTGCTCTGCTGTGGGCCGGACAGACCATCTCCGTGCTTGGCGATGCAGTCTTTACTATCGCCATCACCTGGGAAGTATTGATACTCACCGGTTCTTCCACCGCGATGAGCCTGCTGGTCATTGCTCAGTGGGCACCAAAGGTGCTGTTACTGGCATTCGGCGGCGTAATTGCGGACCGATTACCCCGGCGCCTGCTGATGCTATGGGCCGATGCAGGACGCGGGTGCATTGTATTTGTCGTGGCTTGGCTTGCCTGGACACACGCGCTGCAATTCTGGCATCTTCTCGCGCTGGCTCCCCTGTTTGGCATGGTGAGTAGCTTCTTCGATCCTGCATATCAGGCGTTTATGCCGCAGTTGGTAGAGCAAGAGTCCCTCGCCTCGGTCAATGCGCTCACGACATTGAGCCGCAATATTGGCTTTCTGGTCGGCCCGCTGCTCAGCGCCGCAAGTATCGCCCTCGCCGGCCCGGCCAGCGCCTTTGCCTTCGACGGCTTCACCTTCTTGTTCTCGGTGCTCTGCCTCCTTGCACTGCACCTTCCTCGCTCCTCGGCAGCCCCGGCATCTCAGGTGAGTCCGCCAGTTGCGCCTGGTGGAGAAAATGCCACTGCAAAAGGTGTATTAGGCGGGATAAGCGACGCCCGCGAAGGCCTGCGCTACGTGTTCGGCATTCCCTGGTTGTGGGTGACGACGCTGGTTTTCGCGTTGGCCAGTATCGGCTTCGGCGGGTCGATGTGGGTCGCGCTCCCCCGCCTGGTGTACGACGTGTACCACACCGGCGTCTGGCTGATCGGCGCGATGGCTACCTCGGACGCGGTCGGCTCGATCATCGCCGCTCTTGCTCTGGGAAATGCGCGCAAGCTGCGGCATCGCGGCATCGTTGCATATGCCTCGATCATCGTTATCGGCTTCGCACTTGCAGCCTGCGCTCTGCCACTCCCGCGAGCTGTCGAACCGGTGGTGGCCATTATCGCCTCGGCCCTTGTTGGTTCCGGTGTGGCGACATTCATGATTATCTGGGGAACGCTGCAACAGGAGAAGGTGCCGAACGAATACCTGGGCCGCGTGAGCAGCATCACGCAGCTTGGTGTTGCTGTTGCCCTGCCCGGCGGGCTTGTGCTGGCAGGCTTGCTGGCTGACCACATCGGGCCAGCGCAGGTATTTGCTATTGGCGGCGTTCTCGCGCTGGTTCCGGCAGTTGTAGGCCTTTGTGTGCGTGATATTCGGCGGGTGGAGTGAAGGAACTACAGTGTTGCTGCCTCGACATGTACCGGCACGCTCAAATCGGGCAGCGAGATATTCGTATCTTGCCAGTACACGATATAGACCGTGCTCGCAAGTTGTTGCGCGGCATAACGAGACGCGATTGGAGATAATTCGTTGCCTTCACAGAAGCTGAGGGAAAGGTAATCGTAGCCCTTACCAGACCAGCCCGCGCATACCCGTTGGAGGAGGGATGTAAAGGCGTCGGCGTTCCCGCTCAAAAATGCCGCGTACAGGATGCGAATATTTTCACCGACCTGTGGCAGGCGAGGTTGTCCTCTGATATGAGCCAGAAGGTTGTAAAATGGCCGGATGAATTGCATCTTCCTTGAGTACGACGTGACAACCGTTTGTTTGAACGATTGCTGATCCCAGACTCCTAGCATCCCCATAGCCTTGCCAGCCTCCCGATACACATACAGATTCTCCCATGAAAAGCAGGGCAGCAGGTGGCCTTGCCCAAGCATGTCCTGCAATGTATAGAGGGGAGCGAATTGATAGCGGCTGTTCCATTGCTGGAGGAATGAAGCAGCTTCAGGGAGTTGATCTTTATCTACCCTGCTCACCTCGTCGCTGCTTCTTTTCCTCACAGGGTTTTTGGTCAGCGGGATAAGATAGGTGAGAAGACGCGCAACCGGTTTGTAGATCGGCAGCCCTACGCGGCCACTGGTCAGCAGCGCTTTGGCCTCGGTGTTGTCATCGAGGATAGTGGTGAAATAGTAAGGAACGGCACCGTCGGCGTGCAATTCCTGGAGGTATCGATAACCGTGCACCAGGGCAATGTTGCCGCGCGCTTCGGGCAGGCCACGCAGCATACTCAGGTATCCCACCTGCGTCGGTTGGCCATCGATGTAGACTGACCGTATACTCCTGCTGCCCATACCCACGATCCGGCCTAGTTTGTGATCTTTGCAGACCATCACCTGGCTCATCATGCTTCCGGTCTGCTCTGCCAGAAAGAACGAGGGTTCGCGCAGGAAAGATAGGGTGATGTTGCCGGGCATTGAAATCTGGCGCAGCAGCGCGCGTAGTGCGTCATCATCCGCCTCTTCTGCCAGGGTAAACTCGAACCTGCGTCGCGCGCACATATGGCTATCTCCTTACATTATCGGTTACGGCAGTCTGCGGATATAGCGGCACAGGCCGCACATGGTGATTCCCCAAAGGCAGACCATCCTTTTGCCCGATTTCTTTCCTCAGCAGCCCATTGATCCCCCAGAATGCAGCGGCTTTGCGCAATGTCGTCGCATTCCCCTTGATGTTGATGGAGCGCCTGACCATGCCGGAGAAGCTATAGAAGCGCCTGCGAGCTTTCAAGCACAGCTCGTGCAGCTCCTGGGCAGTGACGTTTTTGGGGTTGAAGGGAACATCCCCGAAGCGGAACGTGGGCGATAACCACCATTGTTCATCGGTCAACTTCCCTTCCTGGCGGAATTGTTCATACAGGGGTGTGCCGGGGAATGGCAGCAGGTGATTGAAGGCTGCGATGAAGAGGCCGAAATCAATGGCTGCCTCTGCCGTGCGCAGGGCATCCTCGGCTGATTCGGAATCGTAGCCAAAGATGAATGTACCGTATAGCCCGATGCTATGCCGGTGCAGGCAATCAATCAGCTTCGTGTAGTCGCCCATGACGACATTGAGCTTCTTATTCATCATCTGCAAGGTATCATGCCGCAGCGATTCAAAGCCGATCAGCATGCCGGCGCATCCGCTCTCCGCCATGATGTCGAGCAGCTTCTCATCCTTCGCCATATTGAGCGTCCCCTGACCAATCCAGTTGATCTTGAGCGGAGTAAGTTCGCGGCAGAGCTCCCGCGCGTGTTTCAGATTCCCGACAAAATTGTCATCGACGAAGAAGACATTTTTATGCTTGAGCGCGGCAACCTCCGCGACGATGCTGTCGATGGGCCGTGCGTTGTAGCGGGACGAGGTCGCGGCGGCTATCGAGCAGAAGTTGCAATTTAGCAGGCAGCCTCGCCCTGTTTCCAGGCAGCTCAGCTTGAAGTAGGGCTTTCCCTTGAAAATATCCCTGCGCGGCATCCCGTAGATATATGGCTGCGCTTTGTTCTGTGTGTAGCGGCGTTGCAGTGTGCCCTTCTCGGCGTCCCGTATGACCTGCTCCCAGAGAGCCTCAGCATAGCCAACCAGGATACTGTCGCCGTACATCTGCACCTCGTCTGGAATAAGAGTCGCATGATACCCGCCGAGCAGCGTTCGTATCCCCCTGCGGTGATATTCGGCGGCAATCTCATAAGCGCGTTTGGCCGTGTAGGTCTCGACGGTAATTGCTGCCAGATCGGTAGGAGCATCAAAGTTGATACGCTCCACGCGTTCGTCGAAATAGGCGATCTCAACATCGGGCGGTGTCAGGCCCGCCAGGGTAGCGATGGTGAGCGGCTCCATCTGCCAGGTGCGCACGTATTCCTTGCTGCTCTTTCTGCCGACATGTGGAGTAATGAATGTGATCTTCATGAGAGCCTCTTTTCAGCCGTCGATGAGACTGTTAAGCTTGTAGTGTCTGCTGTGACCGCGCTTGCCAGGGTTCAACCTCACAGCGAACAGGCACATAGTCGGGGAGCATCCGGGCGTATGTTGTATAACCCATATTTGCCAGTATCGATGTCTTCAGCACCAGGCCGGAGTGCGAAGCCGCTGAACCTGCTACGCGGCGCACGATTGACGGGAAGCTGTAGACCTGCCGCCACGCCCACCGCGCTCCGTGTTGCAGTTCCTCGACGGTCATGTTCTTGGGCTGGAATACGACGTTTTGCCCACCATAGTACGACCAGTCATCGATCAAGATGCGCCCCTCCGCTTTCAGCTGCCGATACAACGGTGTGCCGGGGAAAGGTGTCGCGATGGAGAAGCGCGGCAGGTCGATGGCGGCCTTATTGACCAGCTCAACGGTCCGTTCGAAGATGCTCTTATCGTCACCATCTAGTCCAAAGACGAAACAACCATTGATGGCGATACCGTGATCGTGGATGATTTTGACCGCTTCGATGTAGTGTTCAGGCTTATTAAAGCCCTTCCTCATTTGCCTGATCGAGTCTGATGAGACCGACTCGAACCCGATCAGCAGCCCTCCACACCCGCTCTGGGAGGCAAGTTTGAGCAGTTCGCGGTCGCGCACAATGCGGATGGTGGAAAGGCCGCCCCAGTGCTTTTTGAGCGGGATCAATTCACGATAGAGCTGCTTGATATAGGTAACGTCCTCGATAGGGCTGAGATCGAGGAAGAGGAACGAGTCTCCTTTGAGGCGTTCGATCTCAGCGATGACCTCTCGCACGGGCCGGTGGAGGTAGCCGGGCCAGGCAACCGGCACAACGCAGAAGTTGCACTTATATGGACATCCGCGCACGGCCTGCACTGTGTTGATGGTGATATAGCTATCTTTCTTCAACAGGTCGCGGCGCGGTTCGGGGACGTTGGCAAAGCGGTACCCTGGCCCCTCGACGTAGCGGGATTCCATCTTCCCGGCTGTGAAATCGCGCAGGAGCTGCGGCCATGATTGCTCGGCATACCCAACGACGATGGCATCCGCGTGCTGCTGCACCTCATCGGGAACCAGTGTCGGGTGAACGCCGCCAATCACGACCGTCACGCCCATCTCGCGAAGCCTGCAGGAGAGCTCGTAGACACGCGGCGCGTTCGCGGTGATGCAAGTGATGCCGACAATATCCGCGTCGATAGCGTCGATGTTGAATTCTTCGACTCCTTCATCGATAATCCGTATCTCAGCATTCAGCTCTTCTGGAACAAGGGCCGCCAGCGTCGTCAAGGTCAGGGGCGCATACCTGAGCGCTTTACCGAAGATCCCGCGTTTCCGATACATCTCAGACTGCGGCATGAGAAGAGTTATCTTCACGTTTCCTCCTGTTCCACTCCTGGGTATGAATATACTGTTGAGAAAAGTATACATCAAATCACCTCGAAAAGGATGGGTCATCTGTCCCATTCATATGTCTGGTTGTCTCACAAAAAGAAGAGATGGGGCAGATGACACTCTCTTCCCAGCGTTTTATGAGCTACACTATTAGAAAAGAACAGGAGAAGCAGCTATGACCTCTATCGTGAGCCAAACAAAGAAAGTAGCAGCATGTTCTGAACAGGAAAAGGAGACATTTTACCGCCTTCTTTGTCAAGGGTTTCTCGGCGTGAGTTGGGACGACTTCATACGCGATTTTCAGGAAAAAGATGCGATTATGCTTTTGCGCAAAGAACATAGCGAGGGAGAGATCGTTGGTTGGTCCACACTGATGGCTCTTACGCTTTCTCTTCCAGGCGAAGAGGTAAAGGCGGTCTTCTCTGGCGACACCATCGTCTTGCCGGAGTATAGGAGTAGTACAGGGTTTGGCGTTGAACTCATCCGGTACTTCATGCAGGTCCGGGAGCAATTCCCGCAGCATACCGTATACTACATCCTGATCTCCAAAGGGTGGAGAACATATAAGATCATGCCATTCTTCTTTAAGGAGTTCTCTCCTCGTTATGATAAGCCGACATCTGCTTGTGACAAGGCGGTCATGGATGCGTTTGGCAAGAAGAAGTATCCACATCATTATAATCCAGATACAGGGGTCATTACGTTCAGTCCTCAAAGGCTGAGACCGGGCAGCATCGACGCGATACCGGTGAAGGTAGATGCGCATACACATTTCTTTCTGCGCAGTAACTCAGGGTACTTAAGCGGGAATGAACTTGTCTGTGTTGCACGAGTGTCACCCGATAACTTTACGAATGGATTGAAGCGGCTGATAAGTCCTCAAGCACAGAGGTAAGGAGATAGGCCATGCAAAAATTCAGGGTTGGCTCTGCTAATCTGCTCTGGTTCTTGTATTCTGCAGGCATGTCCCGCAAGTGGAAACGCGCTACCCATAACGTTGCTGCCATACAGCATGCCGTACTGAAGCGCATCGTCTCCAGTAATGTTGATTCCGAGTTTGGACGAGAGCATCATTTTGCAGATTTTGATTCGATAGAGGCATATCAACACGCGGTACCGCTTCGCTCGTATGAAGAATTTTCGCCCTACATCGACCGTGTCGCGCAAGGTCATCCCGCCGTATTGACCGTACAGCGTGTGCGGCAATTCGCGCTCACCAGTGGTTCAATACAGGCATCCAAACTGATTCCTTATACGCAAGCGCTGGTGAATGAATTTCAGGAGGGACTTGATCCCTGGGTGTATTATCTTTTTCAGCGTTTCCCCCGCCTGTTGCTTGGCAAAACCTACTGGTCAGTAACACCAGTCGGGGACCGCAAGAGCCAGACGCCCGGTGGCATCCCGGTAGGGTTCGATGATGAACAGGTGTATTTCAGCCCTTTCACCCGGTGGGTACTCAATTCGATTATGGCTGTCCCATCGCAACTCGCCCAATTAAGCGATATGGAGACCTTCCGCTATGCCACCTTGCGACTGCTGCTGCAGGAGGAATGGTTGTTGTGGGTATCGGTGTGGAATCCCAGCTTCCTGTCGCTCCTGCTCGATCCTCTTGCCGGTTGGTTCTCTCAACTGGTCGAGGATATAAGGCGAGGAACTCTCTCTGTAGCTCCAAAGATCGAACCGCCACTGCGAGACGCCATACTCGCTTGCTGCAAGGGCAAGCCGGGGCGAGCAGCGGAGCTTGAGGGACTGTATGCGGCTTGGCAGGGGAAAGCATTTACCGAGCAGGATACATCTGGGAGAACACTCTATGAGGCTATATGGCCGCACCTGCAACTCATCAGTTGTTGGGCATATAGTAATGCTGCACATGCTATACCGTATCTCAAAGCATACTTCCCCCATGCCGTCATCCAGCCAAAGGGGCTGCTGGCAACCGAAGCATTCGTCTCTTTTCCCTTCTCGCCAATACATCCCCCCAGCGATGCTACGCATCTACGGCATCTCGGCCAGGTGGAAGATGCCTCTGCGCTGTCTTTGCTCTCCCACTTCTTCGAGTTTGAAGAGGTTGAGGAAACTAGCCAAGCAGACCGAACTGACCAGGCTGCCCTACCAATCAAACTGGCCCATGAATTAGAAGTGGGACGGAAATACTCGGTCATCGTGACTACTGGGGGCGGCCTGTACCGCTACCGGCTGAATGATCTTATCGAAGTTGTAGATTTTTATCACCAGTGTCCGCTCATCAGGTTTATCGGCAGGCAATCCAAGGTTGTGGATCTCTGCGGAGAGAAGCTGAATGAAGAATTTGTTCGCACTGTTGTGACGGATATTCTCACCAAGCGTCAACTGAACCCTGCATTCTGGATGATGGCACCGGAGTGGGCGAGCGAAAATGGGACCAGGCCATACTATACGCTGTTCATCCAATTCGATGCTGGCTGCGGGACCGATGAAGCGCAGCTTCAAAGCGTTGTCCGCGAAATCGATGAGACGATGCAGGTAAGTTATCACTATGAGTACAGCCGCAGATTAGGACAACTTGATCGCTGCCGCCTCTTCGTCATTGCCCCGCAGAGTGACGTATTCCATACCTACCTGGCAGTTTGCACTGATCTGGGACAACGACTAGGGGATATCAAACCGGCTGCCCTGCATGCGTATCAGCAATGGTCAAACCATTTCGCGGGTGCATTTGTCTGAGAGCTTTCTACTCGAGCGGCTTATGGATGAGGATATAGTACATCATCGGTATCTTTAGATTGATGAACGGTATCTTCCCTGGAAAGAAGGCCACGTCAAAGCCTGTAGCGCGCAGTGTCGCCTGCACATCCTGTAACCTGGTGCTGCAGGCGAGCGGTCCGAGAATGTGCCGGATGAGCCAGTTTTTGGTTCGATCAACCGCACGCTCCAAGAAGTTCTCTCGTTCTAGCAACCAGTCGCGGGTCGTGACGATGCCACCCGGCTTAAGTACTCTATACCACTCTTCGAAGAGGGTGACTTTTCCCTCGGATGAGAAAAACTGGATGAAGAAATCTGTTTCTATCCAGTCGAATTGCCCGTCAGCGCATGGCATAGATAAGGCATCCCCCTCTATGAAGGAGATATATGTGCAATCAATATCCTGGCAGGTCGCCAGGAATACCTCGGATTGGCTCAAGGCATATGGCGCAATGTCCAGGACATCAATAGCGGCCTTGCTGTTGATGTTTCTGACAAATCGTGTAAACGTCGCAGTGGTATAAGGGGACGCCGTCCCACAAAGCAGGATATACGGGACCTCTCTCGAAAGGGGATCAGGCCAGCCTAGGTTGCGAATGTAACGAGCAGATGTGCGGTAAAACATGTGCAACTGGGCCTGGCGTAAAAGATGCGTGTGCCTGTTCTTGAAGCTCTTGTGGTATTTCCCTGTACGAAAAACATCGCCGGATTCTTGCGCCATGCCGCCCTCTCATTCAAGCAAGAGGCTCACCTGGTGGAGGAAGTGCAGAATTTCCTTTGAAGAGGAGCGCCGGGCGGAGCCTCCCAAAGTGAGCTCAGCCCCTCGCGTGACAAGCACAGAACTCTCGCCTGAGTGCATAGTATGGGCATTCCGCATCTGTCTACCAGGAGCCTCTTGCATGGTTACCCTCCTTCGCTTCCCGTGCAGCATGTGGTGATCCCGATTGTTAGAGACCAAATTATAACAGAACGTCTTGCAAATGGTCAAACGGG
>Ga0187819_10001457_pt1 | contig 12249 bp, 11 predicted proteins | sample NC_wetland_sal_i_15_FD_132411 | JGI IMG/M metagenome (GOLD analysis project Ga0187819, IMG submission 132411) | Wetland sediment microbial communities from Neuse River Estuary, North Carolina, USA - SO4_4 | ecosystem: Environmental > Aquatic > Freshwater > Wetlands > Sediment | place: USA... | reverse complement strand
CCATTCCGGGCTTGTTCGTCGCCGGGGAGGCCAATTTTTCCGATCATGGAGCCAACCGCCTGGGCGCCAGCGCGCTGATGCAGGGCCTAGCCGACGGGTACTTCATCCTGCCCTATACTCTCGGAAATTATCTGGCGAGCGACAAACTGGATGCCGTCAAGACCAACTACGCCGAGTTCCGGCGTGAAGAGGCCGAAGTCGCGGCCATGACCAAACAGTTGCTGGCCATCAAGGGCAAGCGCACGGTTACCTCTTTTCACCGAGAGCTGGGAAAACTCGTGTGGGAGCATTGCGGTATGTCCCGAAATGCCAAGGGGCTGCGATTCGCCACCGGCAAAATTCACGAATTGCGCGAGGAGTATTGGAAGAGCGTGGACGTGCTGGGCAGCGACAACGAATTCAACCAGGCGCTCGAACATGCCGGGCGCGTGGCTGATTTCTTCGAACTCGCCGAGCTGATGTGCATCGACGCGCTTCACCGCAACGAATCCTGCGGCGGGCACTTCCGCGAAGAGTACCAGACGCCGGATGGCGAAGCGCAGAGAGACGACGAGCATTATTCGTACGTGGCGGCCTGGGAGTTTCGCGGGTTGGATCAGCCGCCGAAACTCAATAAAGAACCATTGCAGTTCGAGTACGTGCATCCCGCCCAACGGAGCTACAAATAGATGCGCCTTACGTTACACGTCTGGCGGCAAAAAAGCGCGAGCGATCCCGGCCGCATGATCCAGTACGAAGCCCGGGAGGTGAACCCGGACATGTCGTTTCTAGAATTGCTGGACGTGGTGAATGAAGAGCTGACGCTGAAGGGCGAGGATCCCATCGCGTTTGACAGCGATTGCCGCGAAGGCATTTGCGGCATGTGCGGTTTCATGATCAATGGCGTGGCGCACGGGCCGCGGCGCGGCACCACGGTTTGCCAGCTTCACATGCGGAAGTTCAAAGACGGTGACATCCTCTATCTCGAGCCATGGCGCGCGCGGTCGTTTCCGGTGATCAAAGACCTGGCGGTAGACCGCAGCGCGTTCGACCGCGTCATCGCGGCGGGCGGTTATGTTTCCGTGTCCGCGGGCAGCGCACCCGACGGAAACGCGATTCTGGTGCCCAAACAGAACGCCGATCTGGCCATGGATGCCGCCGCGTGCATCGGCTGCGGCGCTTGCGTGGCGGCGTGCCCCAATGCGTCCGCGTCGCTGTTCACCGGGGCAAAAATCACACACCTGGGCATGCTCCCGCAAGGCCAGCCCGAGCGTTACGATCGCGCCATGCGCATGGTAGCGCAGGCCGCAGCCGAGGGCTTTGGAAGCTGCACCAATATCGGCGAGTGCGAAGCGGTCTGTCCCAAGGAGATCAAGCTCGAAGTGATCGCCCGCATGAACCACGACTTTATCACGGCGAGCTGGACCCACCGCCCGGCGCAAGCCGAGGCCGGCGGCGCCGGCTAAAACCCGCGACGATTGATACAACCTGACAGGGAGGCCGCAATGGACTACAGCTATTCCGATATCGCCAAAATGATCGACCACTCGCTGCTGAATCCCACCCTCACCCGCGACGATCTCGATCAGGGCATTCACCTCGCGCTGGCCTACAATGTCGCGAGCGTCTGCATCCTGCCCTACTATTTGAAGCGCTGTGCGGAGGCGCTCGCGGGAAGCTCCGTGAAGGCCAGCACGACCATAGGATTTCCGCATGGCGGGCATACCACCGCGGTCAAAGTGGCCGAAGCCCGCCGCGCGCTCGCCGATGGCGGCGAAGAGCTGGACATGGTGGTGAACATCAGCAAGGTGCTGAGCGGGGACTGGGACTACGTCCGCGGCGACATCGGCGCCGTGATCGAAGCCGCACATGAAGCCGGCAAGAAGGTCAAAGTGATCTTCGAAAATTGCTACCTGAAAGACGATCACAAGATCCGGCTTTGCGAGATTTGCGGCGGTCTGAATGCAGACTGGGTGAAAACTTCCACCGGCTACGGCTCGGGCGGCGCGACGCTAGAAGACTTGCAGTTGATGCGGAAGCACGCGCCCGCGCACGTCCAGGTGAAAGCTGCGGGCGGCGTCCGCGATCTGGACATGCTACTGCGCGTGAAAGAGATCGGAGTGACGCGCGTAGGCGCAACGCGGACCGCGGCTATGTTGGATGAGGGGAGGCGGCGCCTCGGGTTGCCGGCCATTCAAGCGACGTTTGTGGGTGCAACTCCTGGCTACTGACCTGCCTCGTGCGAGCTCAGCCAGGTCACGGTGATGAAGGCTGATCGCGCGGGCTGTGGCATCGTATCGTACAGCTCGGAAAGCGCGATGGGGTCGGAGTACTTAGTGCCCCATAAGTCGCGTACGCCGGCTTGTACCTCCACATTCCCCGGCAGCCGCTTCGAACTGACCGTGATGTCGTGGAGGAACACAGGCGGCAGGCTGACGCCGTCCAGCGTCTGCCGCGATCCCATATACTGCATTCCGCTGGCCAGCGAGAACCGGTTCTTGAACAAGGGCACGGAACAGCGAAGCTTGCCAATCTGGCCGGGAGAATTGGCTAGCGGGTAGTCGGTGCTGGAGTCGATAGCGCGTTGCACTGCCATGCTGGCTGTGAGTTCCAACCAGGGTGCCGGGTGTCCATTGAGTTCCACTTCCACGCCGGATGCCCGCACCTTGTCAGTGTTCTGATACTGAAGCAGGCCGGCGGGTGTGTATACTCCCACGAGCAGATCGCTGAGACCGTAGTGGTACACCGACGCCACAGCATTTACCTTGCGGGTCACCTTGCGCTCGACCGCGAACTCAAACGTGTTGGCGTTTTCGGGACGCGCGGAGGGGTTCGCAAGCTCCGCAAACCCAATGTGGTAGAACAGCTCGAAAGCGCTGGGATTGCGGAACGCGTGGCCGTACAGGAGCTTGTAGGAGACCTTCGACGATGGCTGATAGATAAGGGCGGCGCGCGGCGAAACGGAGTTATGCAGATAAGCTGAATAGTCAAACCGCGCTCCGAGATTCAGTTTCCATTTTCGAGTGAGGTCCCATTCATCCTGCGCGAAAACCGCGAATTGCTGATCGGGCCTGTTGACATCAAGGTATTGGTGATACACCGGCTGGACATCGAAGTTCTGCATCAGCGTGCGCAAATCGAACCGGGCAGAGGTTCCCACGGTGAGCGAGCCGAAGTGAGGCACAGGAAACCGGTAAGTGAGTTGGCTTCCAACCCAATCACCGTGAAAGGAATCCCGGTCATCCTCGATGAGGCTGTCACTGGGGTCAAGCGCGAAATGGTAAATGCCCTCAAACCGGTAGCTGTCGTAATAGACTCGCCACTCCAGGTTTCGCGACGAGTTGAAGTCGTGCGTGTAGGTGGCATCAACAAAATTACGGCTATCAATTACCCTCGTGCCGCGGTCGTTGAACACGGTGTCGCCCCAGGAGATGGGTTGAATTTTGTCGCGAGCTCCGAACAAGGCGGTCACGTTCCAACCGTGCCACATAAAGTCCCCAAAAAGGTGATATCCCTTCTCCCCATCCATGTCGATGGCTCGGCCGTCATTAGTTGCGGGCGAATTGTCCTCGGGGAAATAGATGGAGTGCTGGCCGGTGTCATTGAACAGCGAGCCCGAGAGCAGAAGCGTGGCCCCGTGGCCGATGGACGTGGAAGTGGTGGCCTGGAGCTTCTTCTCGCCGAAGCTGCCCGTCTCGGTGCGAACCGCGGTACCGCTCAGTTCCTCGGGGGAGAAAGTCACAACGTTGATGGTGAGGAATATGCCACTCGTTCCGTATAATGCGGACGACGGCCCGCGGATGATCTCAATCCGTTTGATCAAAGTCATATCCAGCGGAAAATCCTGCCCGAACCGGCTGGATTCGCCCAGAATATTGTCGGCCATGTTGTGCCCGTTCACCATCACGAGGAAGCGCTCTCCAAAGTCTCCCGGAAGTGAAAAGCCGCGTACTCCCCCATACGTGAAGGTCCGGTCGGTGGACGTGTAGATTCCGCGGGCAGAGCTGAGCGCCTCGCCAAGGGTACGGTATCCGTACCGGCGAATCTCGTCCTGGGTGATCACGGTCACGCTGGCGGGCGCGTCTTGGACGCTCTGATCATGCAGCGAGGCCGCCTCCACTTTGATCTGCATCAACTGCTCGAGGTCCAGGTTGGAGAGATCCTGCGGGTCCTGTGCGGTGTTCTGTGCCTGCCCAAAGCCTGCCGTCAACACCAGGCCCACTATCACTGCCGGACGCAGCTTCACAGAGGAAACATCGACGGCTCAGCGGAAAACTTTAGGCCGTTAACCTGATAGTCCCGCCCCCTGTGGCATACTGATCCCCATGATGAAACTGGGCTTCGTAAGCGCCATCTTGCCGGATTTAACTCTCCCCGAAGTGGCCGCATTCGCCGCCACCAGCGGCTACGACTGCGTCGAGCTGATGTGCTGGCCGAAAGGGAAAGCCGAGCGGCGCTACGCGGGCGTCACGCATGTCGATGTGGCCGGATTCACCTTAGACGACGCCAGGCGTGTCAACGAAACCATGAAGAAAGCCAGCGTGGGTATCAGCGGGCTGGGCTACTATCCCAATCCGCTCGCGCCGGATCCGGCCGAGGCGCGCGTCTATGTGGAGCACATTCGCCACGTCATCCAGGCCGCCAAACTGCTCGGCGTGGGCGTCGTGAACACGTTCGTGGGCCGCGACTGGACGAAATCCGTCGACGACAACTGGCCGCGTTTTCTCGAAACCTGGCGGCCGCTGATTCAGTTCGCCGAGGATCACGGCATCAGGATCGGCATCGAGAACTGCCCCATGGCGTTCACCAAGGATGAATGGCCCGGCGGCAAGAACCTCATGACTTCGCCACGTATATGGCGGCGTGCGTTTGCCGACATTCCCAGCTCCAACTTCGGCCTGAACTTCGATCCGTCGCACTTCATCTGGCAGCGCATGAATTACCTGAAGCCGCTGCGCGAATTCCGCGACCGGCTGTTCCACCTGCATGCAAAAGACGTGCGGCTCGACCAGGATCGACTCAATGACGTCGGCATCATGGCGGTTCCTAACGATTTCCATACGCCGAAACTACCGGGCCTGGGCGACGTGAAATGGAGCCGCTTCTTCTCGGTCCTTACCGACACCGGCTACGACGGCGCCATATGCGTGGAAGTGGAGGATCGCGCTTACGAAGGCTCGCTCGAGAAGCGCAAGGCTGCGCTCACGCAAAGCGCGCGTTACCTGCGGCAGTTCATGCCGTAGAATCTTCCCCCGCCGAGTCAAATATACTTGGAGGACCATGATAGCCTATAGACAACTTGAGGAGCGGTTTGCCGGTTCCTTACACCTGGGGCGAAGGCCCGTGGCGGTCACCTTCCGCGACACCCCGCCACCCGGCGTGACGCAATTTACCGGAGAAGTTCCGTCGGGGTGCAGCTTCTGGCGGCTGGCTGCCGAAGGACGGACCTTTTATACGGTCCCTGCGGATCACCTCAACTGCCCCATTGGAGGCTTCACACACAACATCGCGCTGCCGGAGCCGCGCGCGGCGGAACTCGAGCAGGCTCTCGGGCTGATGACCAGCGTGGGCTACATCCGGATGGAGGACATTCCCGGCGTTTTTCGCCTTCCGAACGCGCCGGCGATCGTGATCTACGCGCCATTGGCCGACACGCCCGCCGCTCCCGATGTGGTCCTGTTCTCCGGCCGGCCCGCGTCCGTCATGCTGCTGGAAGAAGCGGCCATGCGCGCCGGTGTCGCCGCGCAGTTGCCCATGCTTGGCCGTCCCACCTGTATGGCCATTCCGGCGGCCCTCGCGCAGGGCACCGTAGCCAGCGCGGGGTGCATCGGCAACCGCATCTACACGGGGCTGGAGGATGACGAGCTGTATGTTGCCGTTCCCGGCAAGGACCTGGAACGAATCGCTGGCGAGGTCCAAACCATCGTGACCGCCAACCAGAAACTGGCTGAATATCACCGGCAACGGCGGGAACTGCTGACCCGGTAGACACGTACCTCTAACATGCGACCTTTCCTGCAGGACCTCCGCTACGGTTTCCGTATGCTGGCGGCCCACCCCGGTTTCACCCTTGTGGCCGCGGTCTCGCTCGCCGTCGGCATCGGCGCCAACACCGCGATGTTCAGCCTGGCCGACGCCCTCCTGCTGCGCCCGTTGCCCGTCGAGCGGCCGGGTGAGATCGTGCACGTCCTCAGCACCGCGCGAGGCGACGACTCCGGATATATGTCTTATCCGGATTTTCTCGACTTCAAAAGCCGGACCCGCAGCCTCTCTGGTCTCACGACGATTGGCCAGGTCCTGCTTGGCCTCCGCGCCGGCCCTGCCACACCGGCACAGGTCAAACTCGGGGCCGTGGTTCCCACCGACTTCTTCGATATCTTAGGCGTGAGACCTGCGCTCGGACGAGCGTTCCGGACCGACGAGGACCGGCAGCCAGTCGCCGTTTTGAGCCATGTTTTGTGGGAATCGCACTTTGCCAGCGATCCCTCTGTGATCGGCCGGCAAATTCGTTTGAGCGGCCTGGATTTCACCGTGATTGGTGTTGCGCCGGCGAGCTTCACGGGCCTCCAGCTCTTCGTCCACGAAGAATTGTACTTGCCCATGGGCATGTGGCCCCGGGTGGCAGTGGAAGAGAAGAATCCGCTGGATCGCCGTGACCACAGGAATGTAGTTGTGTACGGACGCCTGGGGCCCGGCCGCACAGTCCGGGAGGCGCAGGCGGAATTCGCCACCATCGCACGCAATCTCGAACAAGCCTACCCGGACGCCGATCGCGGGCGCAGCGTGGCCCTGTTGCCGGAGATCGAAGCACGCAACCGCAGTGACTCGACCATGGCCGCACTTGTGGCCCTGCTTCTCTCCGTTTCCGGTCTGGTGCTGTTCATTGCCTGTGCCAACGTCGCGAATCTGCTGCTCTCGCGAGCGGGGTCGCGGTCCCGCGAAGTGGCCATCCGCCTTGCCATCGGGGCCGGACGCCGGAGACTGTTGCGGCAGTTCCTCACCGAGAGCCTGCTGCTGGCCGTTCTCGGCGGAGCCGCGGGCCTGGTGCTGGCGATGGTGTGCATGCAGTTCCTCTCTTCCCTCCGCCTGCCGACCGAGTTTCCCATCAGCCTGGTGATTCCGCTCGATATCCGTGTACTGTCGTTCTGCGCCATCGTCGCGCTGGTGAGCGGCCTGATTTTCGGCTTTGCGCCGGCGATGCAAATGCTCAAGACGGACCTCACCGGCACCCTGAAGTCGGGGGATCTCGCGGTTTCAGGAAGAAAGCGGCGCTTTCAGGCCCGCAATTTGCTGGTCATCGGCCAGGTAACGGTGTCCACGGTTCTGCTGGTGGCGGCCGGCCTGCTCGTCAAGGACTTCGTCGAGACGCTGAGCTACCAGCCCGGTTTTCGCACCGACCATATCCTGCTCATGTCTCTCGATCCGGCGGCCGTTCGCTATAACGAGTCACAAACCCGCGAGTTTTACAAGCAGCTCATCGCGCGGGTCAAAGCGCTTCCCGGGGTCCGCTCAGTCGCTCTGGGCCAGAACGTTCCTCTCGGATTCTCGCATTCAATCCGGGTGGTGGCGATCGAGGGGTACGAAACGCCGCGGGACCAGCAGGGATTCTCCACCTCTTTCAACACGATAGACGAGAACTACTTGGCCACCATGCAGATTCCGCTGGTCAGCGGTCGCAACTTTGACACCGGCGACACGGCGTCCTCGCCGCCGGTGGTGATTGTGAATCAGACCATGGCGAAGCGCTACTGGCCGAACCGCCTCGCAGTGGGGGGGCGGATCGCCATCGAAGGGAAGAGCCTCCAGGTGGTCGGCATCGTCAAAGACATGAAATACAACGACGTTGCCGAACCTCCGACGCCATTTTTCTTCTTGCCCTTCTCCCAACATTACACGCCGCCGATGACGCTGCATATTGAAACCGCGGGAGATCCGGCCCTCTTTGCGGCGCCGGTCACGGCCGAGATCCGCCGGCTCGACCCCGATCAGCCCGTGCAGGAAGTCATGACTCTTCATCACTTCTTCCAGGAAGGCGCGCTATTTGCCAACCGGCTGATTGCGCAGCTTGTGACCACGATCGGCGTGTTGGGTTTGCTGCTCGCTACTGTCGGCCTTTACGGCGTTATCGCGTACTCGGTTAGCCGGCGCACGCGGGAAATCGGGATTCGCATGGCTATCGGCGCGGATCGTGGCGGCGTCCTGCGGTTGATTCTGAAGCAGGGAGCAGGGCTCAGCCTGATTGGGGTCGCGCTCGGCTCCGGGGCAGCGATCCTGCTTACTCCGGTGCTCCAGAGCCAGTTGGTCGGCGTTAACCCCAGGGATCCGCTGGTCTTTCTAACCGTACCCCTGCTGCTTTGCGGCGTCAGCCTGCTGGCGTGTTATGTGCCCGCCCGGCGCGCTGCGCAAGTCGAGCCGCTGAACGCGCTGCGCCACGAGTAGATCTGCCTGACCTCTTGCCGGGTTGGGCCGCCTAGTCCTCCAGCGGGAAAATTGCTGAAATTTCAAGCATTCTCAGTGGTATACTGCTGCAACGATCTTTGTACCGAGTGATCGGGGTGAAGACAGTCTACCTGTTCAGATCTGAGATCCACCCGGAGGTGGTGACCTGTGCTCGACCTCGCTATTGTTCGTCTCATTTTCATCCTCGTCATCAGCGCGTGCGCCTATTACTTCCAGCCATTTCATTTGCCGCCCTTCGTGGCAGCCGCCGCCGGCTTGCTTGTCGGCGCGGCCATCATTCTTTTCGAGCTGCGTGTCGAAAAAGTGAGCCTCAAGAGATTGATCGGGGCGGCATTCGGCTCGGTGCTGGGTATCTTCGGCGCCTTCCTGATGTCGCTCGTGCTGTCGAGGGTTAACGTCGAGAATTCGACGACACTTCACTTCCTGCAGCTCTTCCTTCTGCTGTGGATGACCTACGTCGGCCTGGTGGTGGGCGCCAACAAAGGCGACATGCTGAATCTTTCAGCCCTGGGCGGCGTTTTTGGCGGCGAAAAAGGCCCGAAGAAGGCTTTTAAGATTCTGGATACGAGCGTCATCATCGACGGCCGCATTGCCGATATCGCCGAAACGGGGTTCCTGGACGGTGTGCTGGTGATCCCGCAATTTGTCTTGCGTGAGCTGCAGCTTGTGGCTGATTCGGCGGATTCCATGAAACGTAATCGCGGCCGGCGCGGTCTGGATATCTTACAGCGCATTCAGAAAATGGCGCACCTGAACGTGCAGATTGTGGAAGATGACTTCCCGCACGTGCGCGAAGTGGACATGAAGCTGATCGAACTGGCCAAAGTGTACGACTGCAAAGTCATTACCAACGACTTCAATCTGAACAAAGTCGCCCAACTCCACGGCGTCGAGGTGCTGAACATCAACGAGCTGGCCAATTCGCTGAAGCCCATCGTCCTGCCGGGCGAAACGATGCGCGTCTTCATTCTGAAGGAAGGCAAGGAGTACAACCAGGGTGTGGCTTACCTGGATGACGGTACCATGGTGGTGGTGGACAACGCCAAGCGCATGATTTCGAAGACCATCGACATCTCGGTGACGAGCGTGCTGCAAACCACCGCGGGCAAGATGATTTTCGGCAAGTTCGACGACCGGACGCACGCGGTAGTCGCCGAGAAGCACGAGCGCGCCCCGCGCAAGGCGGAAGCGGTGAGTGAAGGCTAAATGCAAGGCAAAAGGCAAAAGTCGCAGACCCGCGCTTCATCCGGGGCAAAAGTCGTCGACCCGTGGTTCATCCGGGGCAAAGGGCAAAAGGGATGAAGGTAGCTGTCATCCTCCCCGCCGCCGGGCTCGGCACCCGCATGGGACGTACGTCGGCGGAGACGGCGGGCACCAGCCGGAAGCAGTTCATGCTGCTCGAAGGGTCGCCCATTCTGCTGCACACGGTGCGCAAGTTTGCTGCGTGCGACCGCGTGAGTGAGATCGTGGTTGCGTTACGCCGTGAGGACCTCGAATGGGTGGGGGATCTGCTGCGCGGGGAGATCCGCAATAAATCGGTGCGCGTTGTTGAAGGCGGCAACAGCCGGCAGGAATCGGTTGAGCGGGGCTTGGCCGCCGTCAGCCCGGATACGGAACTGGTCGCCGTGCACGATGCCGTGCGGCCATTCATCGATCTCGAAATCATCGAAAAGGCCATCGACGAAGCGCATGAGTATGGCGCGGCCATCGTGGGCATCGTGCCCGTCGATACGGTCAAGCAGGTGAGCGGCGCGCAGGCCACGGGCGCCAAAGTGCGCTCCACCATCTCGCGCGAGCGCCTGGTGCTGGCGCAAACCCCGCAAGTGTTCCGCTACGATCTTCTGAAGCAGGCATTCGAAGCCGCGCGACGCGATAGTTTCGTCGGGACCGATGAATCGAGCCTGGTGGAGCGCCTGGAACAAGTCGAAGTCCGCGTGGTCATGGGCAGCGACCGTAACATCAAGATCACCAAGCCCGGCGACATGGACCTCGCGCGATTGTTCCTGGAACAGGAAACCGCCCGGCAGGCTCTTTCTTGAGTGAGTATCGAACCGGGCAGGGCTGGGACGTTCACCGCCTCGTTCCCCACAGGCCGCTGATCCTGGGCGGCGTGACCATCCCCTCGGATTTCGGGCTCGAAGGCCACTCCGACGCCGACATTCTGGCGCACGCCATCACCGACGCCATCCTCGGCGCCGCGGCGCTGGGCGACATCGGCATGCACTTTCCCGATACCGATCCGCGCTGGAAAGGCGCCGACAGCTTGCAGTTCCTGAAGCACGCGCTGGAACTGGCCAAGCGCGCCGGATTCACCGTGGTCAACGTGGATTCCACCGTCATCCTCGAGCGCCCGAAACTCAAGGACTATCGCGACTCCATCCGCGAGAAACTCGCCGACACGCTCGGCTTGTCGCTCGACCGTATTTCCGTGAAGTTCAAGACGGCGGAAAAGGTCGGCCCGGTGGGTGAAGGTAAGTCGGCCGAAGCGCAAGCGGTGGTGACGCTGAGACGGGAGTGACCTTCCCGCATGTGCGCCAATTGTGCCTTGATTGAAACCGTCTAGCGCACTCGAACGTATCGTGATGGTAGCCGTAACCTGTAAGGAGCAACGGCATGCAGAACGCCTGGAAATATGCCCTAGGGACAATCGGTTTTCTATGCTCGTGCGTGTTGTCTTGCGCTCAAACGATCCCCGCAACGCAAGCAAAAGCACTTGACGGATCCAGCGTAAACTTCCCTCGGAATGACAGCCCGAAACCTCTGCTTTTCGTGATCGGCTTCTCGCACAAGAGTGCGAATCAATGTAAGAGCTGGAGTCAGCGGCTGAAGCCCATATACGCACGTGATCCGAGAATTGCTTACTATGAACTCGCCGATTTTCAGGGGGTCCCTTCGTTTATCATGTGGATGATACTGCACGGCATGCGACGAGAGGTTCCTAAAGATGACTGGCCGCACTTTGTCCCCTTATACACGGACGAAGAAAAGTGGAAGAAGCTGGCTGGCTATTCCGCACCTGACGATGCGTATCTGATCGTGGCGGACCCTAGTGGACGCGTGCTGTGGCAAGCGCATGGGCCACCCAGTGATGCGAACTATGGCGAGTTGCAGGCCGTACTCGGGAAACAGATTACCAAGCCCTAAACTCGGGCTACGGCTACTTTTCGTCTTCATGGATTCCACCATCATCCTCGAGCGCCCCAAGCTGAAGGACTATCGTGATTCCATCCGCGAGAAACCCGCCGAGCGATTAGGAGGGTTGTTATGGCCACGATGAGTAAGAGAGCTACAAAGAAACCGGCGCGCCGGGTGAAACGGCCGACTGTTGGCGCACGCATCATTGAAGGACTGGAGCAGGCCATTGCTTGGACGAGGGGCCAGAACGAACGTGTTCGCGTGACGCTGGTAGATGTTCCGGAGATCGATATTCGCGGCGTCCGCCGGAAGATGGGGCTGAGCCAAGCGCAATTTGCAACCAAGTTCGGCTTTCCGCCGGGAACCCTGAGGAACTGGGAGCAAGGCCGGTCTCACCCAGACGCACCCACTCGTGTGCTACTGGCCGTGATCGCCAAGCACCCAGAAGCCGTAGAGGATGTCCTGCGCAAGGCGAGTTGACCGAGCAGCTCCGCCCCTAAGCCTTTAGCCTCAAGGTGACAGAAGCATTTTCCATGAGCCCACCATAATTGCGTCTGTCCCCTTTTCCGCCGCCTAATTGCGTCTGTCCCCTTTTCCGCCGTCGAACAAGCTCAATGGCTATCTTCTCGGCTCATACCGCATCGCCACCGCCCCCGAGCCGAACTCCAGCCGGCT
>Ga0187819_10001455_pt1 | contig 12254 bp, 11 predicted proteins | sample NC_wetland_sal_i_15_FD_132411 | JGI IMG/M metagenome (GOLD analysis project Ga0187819, IMG submission 132411) | Wetland sediment microbial communities from Neuse River Estuary, North Carolina, USA - SO4_4 | ecosystem: Environmental > Aquatic > Freshwater > Wetlands > Sediment | place: USA... | reverse complement strand
CGCAAGTCCGCCATGGACTCCAGCGGCCTGCCCGGCAAGCTGGCCGATTGCCAGGAGCGCGACCCGGCGCGCTGCGAGCTCTTTATCGTAGAGGGCGAATCCGCCGGAGGCTCGGCCAAGGGCGGCCGCGACCGCCGCTACCAGGCCATCCTCCCCCTCAAGGGCAAGATCCTGAACGTGGAGAAGGCGCGCTACGACAAGATGCTCGGCCACGAGGAAATCCGCGCCATCATCACCGCCCTCGGCACCGGCATCGGCAAGGAGGATTTTGATCCCGCCAAGCTGCGCTACCACAAAGTGATCCTCATGACCGACGCGGACGTGGACGGCAGCCACATCCGCACGCTCCTGCTCACCTTCTTCTTCCGCCACATGAAGGAGCTCATCGACCGCGGGCACATCTACATCGCCCAGCCGCCGCTTTTCCGCGTGAAGCGCGGCAAGGTGGACCGCTACATCCGCGACGAAAAGACCTTCAACCGCGAGCTGATGAACCGCGCCGCTGAAGACCATACGGTGAGGATCACGGGCGGCTCGCTTTCTGGTGCCGCGCTCGCCCAGTTCTTGTTAAACGTGCAGGAATACGACCAGCTGGCCGCGAAACTGGCGCGCAAACTGGGCGATGCACGCGTGGTCGAGCTCGTAGCGGCCTCCGACCTGGAAAAGAAAGCCGACTTCGAAACCAAGAAGGCGCTCGAGAAACTCGAGGCCGCCATCGAGAGGGCCAAGATCAAGACGGAAACGAAGATTGCCTGGGACGAAGAGCACAGCCTTTACGAGCTGTTGGTAGGCAGCGGGACGGGAATCCACAAGATGAGCTGGCCGCTGGCTTCCACTCCGGAATACAAGCGCCTGCACGCGCTGCACGCGATCATGAAGGAATACGACCGCCCGCCGTTCACCATCTCCACCAACGGCACCAAAGTGGCCAAAGAGACTGCCACGGAAGTCCTCCTCCATGTGCTCGAAGCGGCCAAGAAGGATTTCGCCGTGACGCGGTTCAAGGGCCTGGGCGAGATGAATCCCGAGCAGCTCTGGGAAACCACCATGAACGCGGATACACGCACCCTCTTGAAGGTGCGTCTGGAAGACGCCGTGGCCGCCGACGAAATTTTCACCACGCTCATGGGCGAAAACGTCGAGCAGCGCCGTAAATTCATCGAAGAAAACGCGCTCGACGTGCGCAACCTGGATATCTGATCGCCGATGAAAGAAAGCGAAGCGACGGGCACTCCCTATCGCACCGCAGCGCGCTGGGGATTGCTGCTCGCGGGGCTGGTGACCGCGGCGTTGCGCGTGCCGGAGCTCAGCCGCTATTACCTGCAGTGGCGCGCTCTCGCGGGGACGGATGAATCCGCGGCGGCGGCTTACCGGACCTATTTCGCGGTCGAAGCGGCCATCACCCTCTTCGTCCTGGCCATGGCTGCTGTGCTGTTCTACGCGCTGCGTCCCCGGCCGAAGAAGCCGGAGTGATTCACCAACTGAGTTGGGCGACGCTGCCGGGGCTGCGAGGCCTCGCGTGCAGCGGCTTTCGCGCGGTGCCCACGGCGACTCCGGACATCGAGCGCGGCGTGGCTATAGATTTCGCGTCGGAGGCGGAGCGCGACGCGTTTCTGCGGCGGCTCGAGGAGCATTTCGCGGCCCAGCGGTTTTCCAACGCCGCGGCGGCCTTCGAAGCGGTGAAGGCAGTTGTGCTGGAGTGGGCACGGGATCGGCGCACGTAGGGGCATCCCGCAATTGCGGGACCGTCCCGTACACCGCCGGGCCGTATCACAGGCCGCGATGCTCCGGCGATTTTCGTTTTTCGAGTTTCGATTTTCTCTTCACGGAGTGACACATGGCGGATGAGAAAAACACTTCGGTGATGTTGCCGGTAGATGTCGAAGTCGAGATGCGCAAGTCATATCTCGACTACGCGATGAGCGTGATCATCGGGCGCGCGCTGCCCGACGTGCGCGACGGACTGAAGCCCGTCCACCGCCGCATCCTCTACGGCATGTACGAGCTGGGCCTGACCGCCGGCAAGCCCTACCGCAAATGCGCCAAGATCGTCGGCGAAGTCCTCGGCAAATACCATCCTCACGGCGACACGCCCGTCTACGACGCGCTCGTGCGCATGGCCCAGCCCTTCAACATGCGCTACCCGCTGGTGGACGGCCAAGGCAATTTCGGTTCGGTGGACGGCGACCCGCCCGCGGCCATGCGGTACACGGAAGCGCGGCTGGCCCGCATCGCGGAGGAAATGCTCTCCGACATCGAGAAAGAAACCGTTGATTTCATCCCCAATTTCGACGAGAGCACTGCCGAGCCCACCGTCCTCCCCACGCGCATCCCCAACCTGCTTGTCAACGGCGCGAGCGGCATCGCCGTGGGCATGGCCACCAACATCCCGCCGCACAACCTGCGCGAGGTGATTGATGCCGCCGTCCTGCTCGTGGAGAAGCCGGACGCCTCGCTCAAGGAATTGATGAAGATCGTCCCCGGGCCGGATTTTCCCACCGGCGGCTACATCAGCGGGCGCGAGGGCATCGCCCAGGCCTACAAGTCCGGCCGCGGCACCTTCACCATGCGCGCCAAGGCCGCCATCGAGCAGAAATCGAAAGACCGCGAAGATATCGTCATCACCGAAATCCCCTACCAGGTGAACAAATCGCGCCTGATCGCCCACATCGCCGAGCTCGTGCAACTCAAGAAAATCGACGGCATCGCCGACGTCCGCGACGAGTCCGACCGCGAGGGCATGCGCATCGTCGTCGAGGTGAAGCGCGGCGAGGAGCCCAAGCTCGTCCTTAACAACCTCTTCAAGCAGACCCAGATGCAGGAGTCCTACGGGATGATCCTGCTGGCCATCGTCAACGGCCAGCCGCGCACAATGGGATTGGTCGAACTGCTCCGCCACTTCGTCGAGCACCGCCGCGAGGTGGTGCTTCGCCGCACGCGCTACGACCTGCGCAAGGCCCGCGAGCGCGAGCACATTCTGGTCGGCTACCAGATCGCCCTCGATCACCTGGACGACGTGATCCGCATCATCCGCGGCTCCTCCAGCCGAGCCGACGCCAAGGAAAACCTGCTCAAGTTCTTCTCCGAGCAGGATGTGACCATCACGGAGAACGGCCGCGCCCGCAAGCTTGAGGGCGTCAAGCTGGACGGACGGAAGTACAAGCTCGGAGGCCTCGAAGGCGTGGCCGCCGCGCCCTCCGGCTCCCTGGGCCTCACTCCCCTCCAGGTGGACGCCATCCTCGAGCTGCAACTCCACCGCCTCACGCAGCTCTCCGTGGACGAAATTCTCAAGGAATTGAAAACCATCCGCGAGCGCATCGCCGAGCTGGAAGAAATCCTGGCCAGCGAGAAGAAGCTGAAACAGGTGATGACCGCCGAGCTGCGCGAAGTGCAGAAGGATTACGGCGACGACCGCCGCACACAGATCGTGGACGCCGTTGAGGAGATCAAACTCGAGGACCTGATCGCCGACGAGGACATGGTGATCACCGTGAGCCACGCCGGCTACGTGAAGCGCACCGGCACGGGCACCTACCGGCACCAGGGCCGCGGCGGCAAGGGGCGCATCGGAGCAAAAACGCGCGAGGAGGATTTCGTCGAGCACCTCTTCATCGCCTCGGCGCACAGCTACATCCTGCTGTTCACCTCCAAGGGCCGCATTTACTGGCTGAAGGTGTACGAAATTCCCGAGGCCGCCGCGGCCACCCGGGGCCGCGCCATCAACAACCTGGTGAAGTTCCAGGAGGACGAGAAGCTCACCGCGCTGGTCGCCGCGCGCAACCTCGAAGAGGAGGGCCGCTACGTCTTCTTCGCCACCAAACAGGGCACGGTGAAGAAGACCGCCATCGCGGAGTTTTCCAACGTGCGCTCCACCGGCATCATCGCCATCAGCCTGGAAGCGAAAGACGAGCTGATCGGCGCCAAGCTCACCGACGGCAAGCAGATGATCTTCCTGGCCAGCCGCGACGGCCAGGCCATCCAGTTCCGCGAGACCGAAGTGCGCGCCATGGGCCGCAACGCCGGCGGCGTCATCGGCATGGACCTGGCCAAGGACGACTTCGTGGTCGGCATGGAGACCGTACAGCCGGATTTCGAGGTCATCGCCAAGGAGCACAAAAAGACCACGCAGAACCTCGACGAGCTGGAGAACGACGAGATCAAGGATTCCATCAGCTCGCTCATGCTCACCGTTTCGGAGAAGGGGTACGGCAAGCGCACGCCCCTCGCCGAGTACCGCATCACCTCCCGCGGCGGCAAGGGCGTGGTCAACATGAAGACCACGGACCGCAACGGCCAGGTGGTCGCCGCGCTCCAGGTGACCGAAGAGTCCGACGTGATGATCATCACCGAACACGGCAAGGTGATCCGCGTCCACGCCAACGAAATCCGCGAGGCCGGCCGCTCCACCCAAGGCGTTCGCCTGCTCCGCTTGGATGACGACGACCGCATCGCCGCCGCCGCGGGCATTCTCGAGGAAGAGGAAGGCCCAAACGGCGAGGCGCCGAAGAAATAGCGGAGATTCGCGCGTACCCGCGTTCCACGCTGCCAGATTTGGAGTAGAATCGCGGCGCGATGCGTGTCCCACCCAAGAAGCGGACAAGGAAAGCCGTCCGTTCCGCTGCGAGTGCGCCGCGCGCCGCGAGGACCCTTCGTCCCTCAGGGCGGGCCGGTGTCACGCTGGTCGTGGCGCTGCGGGCGCGGCCGGGGCAGGAGGCCGCGCTCGAGAAAGAGTTGCGTGCGCTGGTGGGCCCCACGCGCGCCGAACGCGGCTGCATTGCCTACGACCTGCACGTTTCCTCGGATCAGCCGGGGCTCTTCCTGCTGCGCGAAATCTGGGCCAGCCTGAAGTATCATCAGCGGCATTGGGAAACCCCGCACATGCAGCGCTGGGGCCAGCGGAAGGGCACGCTTCTGGCCAGCCGCGAAGCTTCCTTCTGGAAGAAGATTGCATGACGCGGGGCCGCATGCGGACCAGCGCTGAGCGCCGTGAGGCCCAGGGCGGAAGGTACATCCGATGAACTGGACGCGGGTCGTACTGGCCATTCTCGCCGCGGGATTCGTCGGCAGCTTCACCGACTGGCTGTTCATGGGCATGCTGTTCCACGACAGGTATCTGGCGTTTCCCCAAATCTGGCGGAAGAAGCCGGGCGAGCCCGACAAGGCGTTGGTCGCGGGGTCGCAGGTGATTGGGTTGATCAGTTGCGCCGCGTTCGTGCTGGTCTGCGCGCGGCTGGGCATCCACACCTGGAGCGCCTCGCTCAAGCTGGCCGTGGCGGTTTGGGCCATGGGCCCGCTGCCCATCCTCGTCCAGAACGGAATGTGGATGAAGATCCATCCGCAGGTGACCGGCGCGCACCTGACCGGCTGGCTGGTGCGGCTCCTCATCTGCGCCGCTGCCGTCATGTGGATCGTCGGCTAGCCTTGCCAGGGAGGGAGGGCGCCAGGAATAAAATGAGCAACTCTGCGGATTCCAGCCTGTACTTGCTTCGCCACACGCTGGCCACGCTGGCATATCGCGCCGGGAAGGCGGTGCGCGGCGCGCCTCCCGCGTTCGCCGCATTCCGGGCCGCACCGGGTGTGCGCACGCCGGCTGAGATCCTGGCCCACATGGGCGATGTCTTCGATTGGGCGCTCTCGATTGCCCGAGGGAAAGAGGCCTGGCAGAATTCGGCGCCGCTCGCCTGGGACTCGGAAGTGGCGCGGTTCTTCGCCGCGCTCAAAGCCTTCGACGAATACCTGGCCTCGGGTGACACGGTGCATGCTCCCACGGAGCGGCTTTTTCAGGGACCGGTGGCGGACGCGCTGGCGCACACCGGCCAGCTCACTATCCTGCGGCGGATAGCGGGCGCGCCGATTCGCGCGGAAAACTATTCGCGGGCCGAAATCGTCGCGGGGCGCGTGGGCGCGGAGCAGGCAGCTCCCAAGCGCGAATTCGACTGAGATCCTCGCGCACGCTGCAGCGTCTATTCGAGGTAATAGCCTGGGCGGGCGCGCACTTTCAGCCCGGAGCGGTCCACGTTCACGCTGATGTGGTGAAAGCCCGGCAGATCCCCCGAGGTCGGACGGTAGCCCAGCGTGTACTGCGCGTGGAGCTCGCCGGCGATCCGGACGACGGCCTTTTCGATGGTGCGGTCTTTGAACGCCGCCACGTATTCTCCGCCTGTGGCGTTCGCGGCGACTTCCAGCACGTGGTCCTTCAGCGAATCTTTCACGTGCTGCACGATCCAGATCCCCAGGGCCCCCAGGTCGGCCGAGGTGTTTTCGATCTGCGTGGTCGAGGGCGTTTGCGGGATTCCCGGAGGTCCGGGCATGGGGCTGATGCCGGGCGGATAGGCCGGAGGCGGGCTGCTCGGCGCCGCGCGGAGTTCGGCCGCCGTGGTGGAAAGCCCGACGCAATAAATCGTCACGTTCTGGAGTTGGGCCGCGCGCAGCACTTCCCCCAGTTTTGTTTCGCTGCCTGTGTCCACCGGCTCGGCCATGGCCAGAAGGATGCGCCGGCGGCTCTTCGGCTGGCGGGACAGCAGGTCCACGCCCTCCGAGAGCGCGTCAAACAGCTTCGCGCCGGAAAGCCCTGCGGGCAGGTTGTTCATCGTGCGCTGCATGGCGTCGCCGCTGCTGGTAAACGTCTGCACGATGTGCGGCGCATCGTCGTAGCTGATCACCGCCGCCTGCACGTCTCCCGGCATCAACACCTGCGAGAACAGGATTCCGGTGTTGCGCACCGCCGGCAGGAGGGGCTCGACGCGGTTGCTGTTCTCGACCACGATCGCCACGGACAGCGCGTCGCCGCCCAGGTCGAAGTGCTCGATCTTCTGCTCCACCCCGTCTTCCTCGACGCGGAAATCCTTCTCCGCCAGGTTGAGCACCAACTCGCCCTTTGAATTCCGCACCGTCACCGGCGTCGTCACCCAATCCACGTTCACGCGCACGGAAGGTTTCTTCGGCGGCTGGATGTTCGCCGGCGGGTTGATGGGGCCTGCGGGAGCCTGCGCGCGGGCCGCCGGCGCCGCGGCCAGCAGGATCAGCGCCGCTCCCAGAATTGCCAGGTGCTTGGCGTGACGCATGCCTTTCCCCTCTACTGTATGGACGCGAATGCCGTGCCGAGGGTTATCTCCCCAGGATGCGTGGGGACTCTTGCCCGCGCTTCGCTCCCGTTCGCGGCCGGCCGGTGAGGGAATCCTACCACGCGGCGCGCTCCGCCCGCGCTGCGCAGCAGGAAACTGCGCCGCAAGCCTCCGTGTGCCGCGGCGCTCATTGCCCCTAGAATGAAGGCTTGCGCGATTCCTATTTCCCCTGCGGAGAGAAACGATGAGCGGCAAAACCCCGCGTCATGAGACGCTGCCCGCCTACCAGGTATCGGAGTTCATGGAAAGCGTTGCGGCGCGGCCGCTGCGCATCCTGGCCGAGTATCTGGACCCCCTGCGCCGGCTGCGCCGCGCGGGCGTGGCCGACACGATCGTGATGTTCGGCTCGGCGCGCATGTTCCCCCTCCAGCAATCAGAAGCGCACCTGCGGCGGCTGGAGAGCGCCTCCCGCCCGCGCACGGCCGCGGCCCGGCACGAGCACGACCGCAAGCTCCGCCAGGCACATGCCGCCCTTCACATGTCGCGCTACTACGAGGAAGCCCGCGAACTCTCCCGCCGCATTACGGAATGGTCCATCAAGTTCGGCGAGAAGCCCCGCCGCTTCGTGATCTGCTCCGGCGGCGGTCCCGGCATCATGGAGGCGGCCAACCGCGGCGCCGCCGAGGCGGGAGGGAAATCCCTCGGGCTGAACATCCAGCTCCCGCACGAGCAGTATCCCAATCCCTACATCAGTCCCGAGCTGAACTTCGACTTCCACTATTTCTTCATGCGCAAATTGTGGTTCGCGCAGCTCGCCAAAGCCCTGATCGTCTTTCCGGGCGGCTTCGGCACCATGGACGAGCTCTGGGAAATGCTCACGCTGCTGCAGAGCGGCAAGCTGCCGCACCGCAACCTCATCCTGATCTACGGCCGGAAGTACTGGGATGAAGTGCTCGACTGGCGCGCCATGGTGCGCTGGGGGACCATCAGCGACGACGATTATGGCCTGCTCCAGTTCGCCGATACCGTGGACGACGCCTTCGAACGCGTGCGCACGGAACTGGAAAAGAACCACCTCAAGCTGGACCTGGACTGGATGGGAGGGTAGCGATGCCAGCGCCAGCCTGTCCGGCGCCCGCCGCGCCTGCCCGCCGTGGCGGGGCGGGCGAAGGGCAGCCGGCCTTCTTCCGACTCGCAATACCGCAAACAAAAACGCCGGCCCCGCCCAGCGGGACCGGCGTTGTACTCTCTGGACTCTCTCCCCAGCGTTTCAGTTCTTGCTGAGCACCACTTCAGGCAGGAACACCGCTTCGAATCGCTTCTGCTCGTCCTGGTCGTGCACGAGAACGATAGGAGCCAGATGCAGCGGGCGATGGCACCCCCTGCAAGCCGTCATCTCACCGTGCAAGTCCTGGACGAACCCGTCGGAAAATCGGTATTCACTCCGCGGGCGGCGCGCCTGTTTGCGCCCCTCCGTCCCGCAATGGGGGCAGGTGTAAACCACGGGGTCTTCCTGCGGATCGCGATGTAGAGCGGCCCAGCCGGTGTAGCGCACACCCACGGTTTCGGCCGAACGGACAGACATGACGGAAAACCCTCCTCCGAGACAATTCGTTTCTCATTGGGTATGATGCAGTACCCCCGGCCATTGTTGCATATCGGCAACACTTTTGCTTGCATTATTTTCCCCCAGCTAATTCATAAGTATTTCTAAATAAAAGAGATAGTCCTGTCGTTAGTTCCTCGGCACACCCCCGTAACTGGTTCGAATCGGGAAGTCCTCCGGTCCGCACTCCCGGCTGGCCTCTTGCGTTTGGCCATCTAGGATGGCTACCAAAGGCCGTTCGGGGATGCCTCCCTACCGGCAGGAACCTTAGCGCCCTGCCCGGTGTCCATTCTCCAAAGGCTGCGCAACCTTTCCAGAAACGGGTCCGGCAAGGGCCCAGGAAAAAGGCCGGCAAGGGCCCTTGAAACCGGCCCGGTAAGGGCCGTTGAAACCGGAGCGCGAGCCTGCCGGGGCCGCCCTCGAGGGCTGCCCCTTCCTTGAGCCTGCCCCGGCAGCGCCGCGCACGATGCGGAGGTGCGCCCATGGAGACCGGAAACCGGTTCTCCCGCTGTTTGCTCGATCAGAAGGACGAAGAAAGCCGGCGCGCGCGACGCTTGCGCCGCCGCACGTTGCTCATCGCGATCCTCATTCAGGCATTCCTGTTGACCCTGCTGTGCCTGCGTCCGCTGTTCGGCGCGCAGGAGCTGCGCATGAGGGCCCGTCTGGTCCCGTTGCCGCCGTGGAAGGGTCAGCCGGGAGCGCATGCGCCCGCGCCTGCTCCACACCACGCGGCGCCTCATCACCTGTTGTACCCCAACCTCCTCCCTCCCGATTTCGTCTTCCCGCGTGCGCACCCCGCGGAGCAGTTGCAGACTGACGATGCACCGGACGTCGGCCCGATCTCAGATCTCCCGCCGGGCGGAGGCTTCGGCGACCCGAATGGCCTAATCCCGCTCAGCGGACAGCCAGGTCCCGTCCGTCCGCCTTCGGCGGCGCCGCCCCGTGAAGAGGAGGCGCCGCGGAACGGGCCGCGCCTCGTTGCGTCTGAAATTCAGCAGGCGCTGCTCGTCGTGCGTGTCGAGCCGCAGTACCCTGCGCTGGCACGGCAGATCCGGCTCGAAGGCACGGTCCAGATCCGCGCCGTCATTGGAAAAGACGGCACCGTGCAATCCGCCGAGGTCCTGAGCGGCCACCCCTGGCTGGCCCAGGCAGCGCGCGACGCCATCCTGCGCTGGCGCTACCGGCCAACGTTGCTGCGCGGCCAGGCCATCGAGGTGGAAACCCTGATTACCGTGATTTTCAGGATGCATTAGCCCTCCGCACGGCGGGATGCGCCGCAGAGCCGCATGGCTCCCGAACATTCCGTGCGCCCTGCGCTACAATTGGGCGGCATTGCGGGGGTGGCAGGGGATGAGCACGCGTGGCGGAGGAGGGGCAGGCGGGGGCCAAGCCGCAACGAACGCGCAGGCAGCGGCCTTGGCCATTCCTGCGAACTACCTCGAGCGCCTGAAGCAACGGATCCGCGAAAAATCGCTTTTCCGCGGACAGGTGACCCTCTCTTCCGGCAAAACCAGCGACTATTACATGGACTGCCGGCTGACCACGCTGGATCCAGAGGGTTCCGTGCTCGTGGCCCATGCCATCCTCGAGTTGCTGGCGGCACAGAGCATCCGCGCCCAGGCCATCGGCGGCATGAGCATCGGCGCCGACCCGATTGTTGCCGCGGTCGCGGCGCTCAGTTTTCTCCAGGGACGGCCGCTCCGCGGATTCCTGGTGCGCAAAGAGCGCAAAGAGCACGGCCGGCAGAAACGGATCGAGGGGCTCGAGGCCGGAGCGGTCCAGCCGCCGCGGCAGGTAGTGATCGTGGACGACGTGTGCACCACCGGAAAATCCACTTTCGAAGCCATCGCCGCCGTGGAAGAAGAAGGAATGAAGGTGCTCGCCGTGATCAGCCTGGTGGACCGCGAAGAAGGCGGCTCCGAGGAACTGCGAAAGAAGTATCCCTACTTCGCCATCTGCACCGCGCGGGAATTGCTCGCTGGGTAGCCACGGTCATGATTTTCTGACCGTGGGTATTTCTCACACCATCGGTTCCCCGCAATGCTCCGCAATCGCGGCGCGCGTGGCGTCGCGCAGCCGCAGGATTTCCTGCCACCCGTCCCCGCTGGGATAGATCGGCGGGCACACCGTCAGCGTCACGCGCCCGCCGTGCCGCGCCAGCACTGCCGTGTCGGGCAGCACTTCGCGCGTGCCCCGCAGGGCGATGGGCAGCACCGGGCATCCGCTGGCCACCGCGGATTTGAACGCGCCCAACTGGAACGGCCGCAGCCCCGGCGCGGGCGTGAACGTGCCCTCCGCAAAAATCAGGATGCTCTCCCCGCGCACCAGCGCCTCTTCCAGCGCATCCGCCTGCTTCAGCCGCGCCTCGCGGCTCTCCCGCACGAAAGAGAAATTTCCCAGTTTTTTCAGGATTCCGCCGATGCAGGGGTACGACATCACTTCCTGTTTCGCCACGAAGCGATAGCGGTAGGCCCCGAGCAGCGCCAGCATCACCACCGCATCCGTGTAGCTCGCGTGGTTGGACACGATCAGCAGCCCTCCGCGCGACGCCTGGCCCCAGCGCGTGGCCAGCGCCTCCAGGTGCTCTTCCCCTTCGAGTTTCACGGGAATCCCCACGAGTCGGAAAAATGCCCGGTTCAATGCCCGGCTGATGCGTGCCCCCACCTTGCGGCTGGGAATGATGTGCAATTCCGCCCACACCGTCATCGCCAGCAGAGCCACCATCGCCAGGAAGTACACGCCGTAGATCCCGTCCACAACGCGCCGCACGAATCCGGCTACCTGCTTCGGCGCCGAGCGGGCCGCGAGCCGCGACACTTGGAGCCACGCCGGCGGGCGTCCCTGGTGGAGACGTCCTTCGCGGAAGAGCGCGCGCGTGGCCTCGCGCCGCAGTTTCCCGCTGGACGTTTTCGGCACCGCGCCTGCCGCCACCATTTCCACGTCGTCGGGCGGCAGCCCCACGCCTTCCGCCACGCACTCGCGGATGCCCGCGGCAATCTCCGCGCGGCGCGCAGGCTCGTGTTCCGAAGTTTCCGCCACCACCACCAGCCGCTCCGTGCCACTCGACTCGTCCACCATCCCGAACGCCACCACGCAGCCTTTGCGCACGCCCGGGACTCCCGCGGCCATCTCTTCGATTTCGTGCGGATACAAATTCCGCCCCGCTTTGATGATGATGTCCTTTGCCCGCCCGGTGATGAAGATTTCCCGGTCGGCAAAGTAGGCGCGGTCGCCCGAGTCCAGCCACCCGCCTTCGCGCAGCAGTCCTGCCGTGGCCGTGGGGTTGCGGTAATAGCCGCTCGTGGACGACGCGCTTCGGAACCACAGCCGTCCCTCCACGCGCTCGGGTACGTCGTTCCCCATGTCGTCCACAATGCGCACTTCATTTCCCGCGATCGGGAAACCTGCGGACACGAATCCCACCACACTGGAGTCCGCCGCCCCGCGCTCCCCGTTCCGCCCCGCCTCCTGAACCGCCGGCGCCGGCACGGGCACCGCACGCCCATCGTTTTCCAGCGCGGCGCGGTCCAGCCAATCCACCCGCCAGCCCCGCATCGGCGGCGTGAAGCTTACCGCCACAGAAT
>Ga0187819_10001454_pt1 | contig 12270 bp, 12 predicted proteins | sample NC_wetland_sal_i_15_FD_132411 | JGI IMG/M metagenome (GOLD analysis project Ga0187819, IMG submission 132411) | Wetland sediment microbial communities from Neuse River Estuary, North Carolina, USA - SO4_4 | ecosystem: Environmental > Aquatic > Freshwater > Wetlands > Sediment | place: USA... | reverse complement strand
GTGCAGGGCGTCACTCCTGAGTTTATTGACGAAGCTCGTAAACATGGCTTCAAGGACTTGACCATCGAAAAACTGATCGAGCTCAAACACCTGGGGATCCTGGACAGCAAAGGGGAAATCTAGGACCAGCACCATCATGTGGCGACAGCCGCTCGGGCTCTCCAGGCCAGGGCGAGCCCGGCGTCCCATGCGCAATTTTCGGATGAGAGGAGATTTTATGAGAATGCGTCGCACCCTGGCCTATTTAGTCTTTGCGTCGTGCGTTGTTTTCTTTGTGGTAAAGAACCGTGCCGCCGAAGTCCGTCGCGGCGACTGGACCCTCAGTAAGTCCGAGGAGCCCGGCAAGGTCGAGTTCTCCCTCATCGAACACCATCGCGGTGGGATGTCGAGCCACCAGTCCGACTGGCCGGCGAGTTTGTTTCTGGGCGTGGACTTCTCAAAGCCTGGGCGGCAAGACGTTCGCTTCACGATTACCCGCGACGCCGGCAAGATCGAGTGCGAGGGATTTCTAACCGATGGCGAAGGTGCTGGTCTCTTTCATTTTCAGCCCGATCCGAACTATCCGCACGAAATGCAATCGCTTGGCTTCACGGTCGACGACGAGAAGCAGTTCGGCATGGCAGTGCAGGATGTCAGCCTCGATTTCGCGAACCAAATGAAGGGTGAGCATCTCACCGGGCTTGATGCCGATAAGCTGATCGCGTTTCGCATCTTCCGGGTTGACTCAGCCTTCATCGAAGCCCTGCGCGCGGAAGGCCTGAAGATTTCCGATAGCGACAAGCTGGTGGCGTTCCGCATCCACGGCGTGACTCCGCAAATGGTCCGTACGCTTCATCAGGCTGGGTATTCGCCTGACGAAGACACGCTCATCGCGATGCGAATTCATGGTGCGACTCCGGAATGGATAGAGCAACTCAGGCAACGCGGCTACGATCATGTCGATCTCGAGAAGCTGATCGCATTTCGCATCCACGGCGTCTCGCCAGAGTTCATCCACAAGTTGCAGGGCCTTGGCTATTCGCATCCGGAGCCGGACGAACTCATCGCGATGCGCATTCACAACGTTACGCCTGAATATATTGCTGACATGCGCTCGCGCGGAGTGAAGGACCTCAGCATCGACAGACTGGTGAGCATGAAGATTCACGGGATCGACTAGTATCTTTCCGCAAACGGTCGGTAGCCTATTTCTTCTTCGTCTTTTTCGCCGGACTGGCGCGCCCTGCAGAGTCCTTCTTCGCCGCGCTCGTCTTCTTGCCGAACACGCGCGCGAAAATCTTGTCGACATTCTTCAATTGGCGCGGAAGGTCGAAGGCGTATTCGATCTGCTTGCGTGGAACTTTGTCGGTGATCTCTTTGTCGGCTAGGACTAACTCGTGGAAATCAAGCCCTTCTTTCCACGCCCGCATCGCGTGCGATTGCACCACGCGATACGCATCCTCCCGGCTCACCCCGTGTTCGACGAGATCCAGCAGAAGTTGCCCGCTAAAAATCAATCCCCGTGTGCTTTCGAGGTTCGCGCGCATTCGGTCAGGATAGACGATCATCGTGTCGATGATGTTCGCAGTCTTGGTCAGCAGGTAGTCGGCCAGCGTGGTCGAGTCTGGCAGAATGACGCGCTCCACCGACGAGTGCGAGATGTCACGCTCGTGCCACAAGGCGACGTTTTCAAGGCCGGCTTGCGCGTTACTGCGCACCACTCGGGCCAGGCCGCTGATTTGTTCCAGGGTCACGGGGTTGCGCTTGTGCGGCATTGCCGACGACCCCTTCTGCTTCTGACTGAAAAACTCTTCGGCCTCGCGCACTTCCGTGCGCTGGAGATGGCGGATCTCAGTCGCGATTTTGTCCAAAGTCGACGCAATCACGGCGAGCGTGCCGAGATAGTGCGCATGCCGGTCGCGTTGAATGACCTGCGACGAGACTGCGGCCGCTTTCAATCCCAGGCGCGCACAGATCTTTTCTTCGAGCTCAGGCGTGAGGTGCGCAAAGATTCCAACCGCTCCCGAGAATTTTCCTACCCGCATGTCTTCGGCAGCCGCGATAAAGCGAGCAATGTTGCGCTGCGTTTCCGAATACCAGTTGGCAAGCTTGAATCCAAAGGTGATCGGTTCCGCATGGATGCCGTGCGTGCGGCCGACCATCGGCGTGTCTTTGAACTCCCACGCGCGCCTCTCGAGCACTTCGGCGAGGCGGAAAAGATCTTGCGCAATGACCTGCGACGACTGGTGGACGAGGAGCGCCTGCGCAGTATCGACCACGTCGTTGGACGTAAGTCCGTAGTGGAACCAGCGCGCGTGCGGGCCGACGATCTCGGCGACGGCGGTGGTGAAGGCGATGACGTCGTGGCGAACTTCGGCTTCAATTTCGTGGATGCGCTCCACGCGAAAGTCGGCGCGCTCTTTAATGGCTTTGGCCGCTTCTTTGGGAACCAGCCCGGCTTCGGCGAGGGTTTCGGTCGCGGCGACTTCGACGGCCAGCCAGGTCCGGAAGCGGTTTTCGTCGCTCCAGATCCTCGCCATCTCGGGGCGGGTGTAGCGGGGGATCACGGTTGGCTCCTGTGTATGAAGTGGACAGAGGATTCTAAATGGATGGAGGGAAATCGGCTAGGGCGGGCCCGGCCAAAATCCTCCCCGGGACAAGGAGCAATAGGCGGGAAAACACTCCCCACTTCTCACACGAAAAGCCGGCGCGAGAAATGGGGTGGCCGCGACCCGCCCCTCGGCAATCGCGGTCCGTCGCGGCAATGATTCCATGTTATATCGTTGCACGATATAATAAAAGCTGACTATCGGGACACGATACAATCGTTCGCATGAAGAGACTCTCCCTGGCGGATTACCAGGCTCTCGCCGAATTCCGGTACCAGATTCGCAAGTTCCTGCATTTCAGCGAACAAGCCATACAGGCTGCTGGACTGGAACGGGGACAGTACCAGTTGATGCTGGCGATCAAAGGAATGCCCGACGGATTTCGGCCGCGCATCCGGGACGTCGCCAACCGGATGCATATCCAGCATCACAGTGCAGTGGAATTGATCAACCGCCTGGAGGCTGGAGGCTACGTCCGGCGCGAACGGGCAGAGGACGACAAGCGCGAGGTGTTGCTCGCGTTGACTCCGAAAGGAGAGCGAGTGCTGTCGGAGTTGGCCCTGCATCATCACCAAGAACTGAGGAGCGCCGCTCCAGGCTTGGTGGCGGCGTTGCGCCGGGTTATGGTGGGAAAGAAAGACTCAGATCGAAAGGAAGTTGTTGGAAAAGAGGTTTGATCGCGATTCATGGATAACCGTACTGAGAACGCAGCAGGAGAGAATCAACCGCTACCGGTCGCAGCCTCTGGAGTGTCGCCGTTGTCGCCCACCGGGCCAGCGCAGTTTCGAATTGTCCTGATGTCGTTTCTGGCCGCCGGTATCGGGCTCGTGGCGGGCATTGTCGCTTACATTCTCTACAAGCTCATCGGTCTGTTTACCAACCTCTTTTTCTTTCACCAATGGTCCACAACCTTCCGGAGCGTGGGATCTCACCATCTTGGAGCCTGGGTCATTCTGGTTCCGGTCGCTGGCGGGCTGATCGTCGGAGTGATGGCGAAATACGGCTCGTCAAAAATCAAGGGACACGGGATCCCAGAGGCAATGGAGGCCGTGCTGGTGAACCGCAGCCGCATCGAACCGAAAGTCGCACTGCTGAAACCGATTTCGGCGGCAATCGCGATCGGGACCGGCGGTCCGTTCGGCGCCGAAGGGCCGATCATTCAGACGGGCGGTGCGCTCGGATCGCTCGTGGGACAGGTGTTGCACACCACGGCGGTCGAGCGGAAGGTGTTGCTGGCTTGCGGCGCAGCGGCTGGAATGTCGGCGACGTTCAACACTCCCATCGCTGGCGTGATTCTCGCGATTGAGTTGCTGCTGTTCGAATTCAAATCGCGGTCTTTCATCCCTCTAGTAATCGCCAGCACCCTGGCGACTGCAGTTCACATGCAGCTTCTCGGGCCGGGACCCATGTTCCAGGTTGGCCCCATGGACTTCGGGATTCCGCATGCGCTCCTGTTCTACCTCGTCCTTGGTCCCCTCTGCGGGTTAGCGGCGGTGGGGCTGAGCAAGGCGCTGTATTGGGTGGAAGACTCGTTTGAGAAGCTTCCGGTGGATGAATTGTGGCGGCCGGCAATTGGCGCGCTCGGTCTGGGGCTGATCGGCTTCTTCGTGCCGCGCGTGTTCGGAGTCGGATACGACACGATTGGGGCAATCCTCAATGGGCAGCTGGCCTGGAAAATACTGCTGATTGTGATGTTCGCGAAGTTTGCAGCCCTCGTACTTTCGTTGGGCTCGGGCACATCAGGCGGCTTGCTTGCGCCAACCTTCATGTGGAGCGCCGCGATGGGCGGGCTGTTTGCCATGATCGGAAATCATTTCTTCCCCAGCGCGCATCTGTCTGCGGGAGCGTTTGCGCTGGTGGCCATGGGCGCCGTGTTCGCTGCGGCCTCGCGGGCGACCTTTTCATTCATCATTTTCGCGTTTGAAATTACCCGCGACTACAACTCGGTGTTGCCTTTGATGCTGGTAGCCGTGATCGCCGACGGAATCGCGATGCTGTTCATGCCCGGGAGTTCGATCATGACGGAGAAACTGGCGCGCCGCGGGCTGCGCGTGCATCAGGACTACGAGGCGGACGTGCTCACACAAGCGACTGTTGCCGAGACCATGGAAAAAGATGCGCCCGTGATCCCCGCCGGAACGACTGTGGCAGAAGTGGCGGAGCGGATTGCCCGGCACGATCCCACGGTCGCACGCTTCAATGCGATGCTAATCGTCGACGCCGCGGGCAAACTCGCCGGAATTGTTACGCGAGGCGACATTTTGCGGGCTCTTGACAAAGACTCTTCTGGAGCCATGACAGTGCAGGAGGCGGGCCGCACAAATCTCGTGGTGACCTATCCCGATGAGTTGGTCTCGGAAGCAGCTGCAAAACTATTGCGCTTCGACGTAGGAAGATTGCCAGTGGTGGATCGCGCCGACGAGCGCAAAGTCGCGGGATATCTGGGACGAGCCGAGATTCTTGCGGCCCGCTTGCGGCGGCTGCACGACGAACACTTTCGCGAGCCCGGCTGGCTCGCCGTCGCGAAATGACGTAGGAATCCGGCGAAGCTGCGTTAGATTAAAGCGAGGCAAGAGCATAGAGGCAGAACCCGCCTCCGCGAATTATAATTGAAGCCACTTTCATGACTCTCGGCCGAATCGGATGCGCACTGGCGGTATTAGCGGTTCTTTCCGTGCTGACGATCTTCTTCTTCCCGGGGATCGAAGGGCCGTATTCGGTTGTCCACGGTCCGGTCACGGCGCTGCTTTCGATCCGCGCCGCAGCTGGTTTGCGGGTGGCGATTGTCCGGGCGGGACTGAAAGCGGTACGGGATCGTTTGACTCGCGCGCACATCGCCCTCGTGACATGGTCGCAGACCATAGTGTCCAGCACAGAACTTTGGCCGGCTGGGTTGTCGACCGAGATTAGTTCCATCCTTCGCTGCTGATACCTTTCAAGCATTTCATCCCAATCTATTCGCTCAGTATGCAGCCGGCAAAGGACTGCCCGCTTTTCGGTGTATTTCCCTCTGTCGCCTGCCCGGACTGAGCGGTCTTTCCGCCATTTCAGACTTAACCCATAAAAGGAGGATTCGAATCATGAAGACTTGGAAGGCAGTTACGTTGGTAGCGTTAGTTGCAGGTGTGTTGGCATTCTCTGGTTGCAACAAGAAAGCGGCAAAGGCGACTCCGCCGGCGGCGCCACCGGCGGCTCCGGCTCCAACAGCTACCCTAGCCGCAAATCCAGCCGTAATTCAGCAGGGACAGAGCACAACGCTGTCCTGGCAGACACAGAACGCCAGCGAAATCACAATTGAGGGTTTGGGCGCTCTGCCAGCGTCCGGCTCAAGAACGATAACGCCCAATACGTCGACCACCTACAACCTGGTCGCAAAAGGACCGGGGGGAACCCAGGACGCGTCGGCGCGAGTCACGGTAAACGCCAGGATGGCGTCAGCAGTTCCTTCCGCGGCTGATGAGGATCTATTCGCCAAGAATGTGAGGGACGTGCTGTTCGACTACAACAAGGCGGATATCCGCGCCGATCAATCACCGGTCGCACAGGGAGATGCGGCCTTTCTCGTGCAACATCCATCGATCAAGGTGACCGTCGAAGGGCATTGCGATGATCGAGGATCGGCGGAGTACAACCTCGCCTTGGGAGCGAGCCGGGCAGAATCGATAAAACGATCGTTAGTGCAGCAGGGAGTTTCCGCTGATCGGATCAAGACCATCAGCTACGGGAAGGAGAAACCTTTCTGTACGGAAGACAACGACCAGTGTTGGCAACGAAACCGGGTCGACCACTTCGACACTGCGCGCTAAGCACTGACAGGCGGCCCATCGCACGGGCCGCCTGCTTAGTCCATCCCACGGATTGTACCTCCATCAGGAATTCTGGATAGTATGAGTGAGACAACTGCAGCGCTCGAAGAGCGGGAAGACGCAATGCCGGTGGGAGTGCTTGACCATTATCGGTTGTACCTGCGGCAACGGCCGGTAATGCTGGCACTGTTCTCAGTGCTCGCGGTGGTGTTTTTCTCGACGGTGGGTGGGCTATCGCGCGTTTATTATGCCCAGCGGCAAGCGCTGGGAAATCGTTGGTTTACCCGCGGAGTCGCTGACCTCAATGCGAACCGGTTTGACGCTGCCGTCACCGAATTTCGCGCCGCCCTGCTGTACTCCCGCGACGATTATTCCTATCAATTGAACCTGGCTGAAGCCCTGATCGGCATGAGGCATACGGGCGAGGCTTCCACGTACCTGCTCAATCTTTGGGACCGGGAACCGGAGGATGGGCTGGTCAACCTCGAATTGGCGCGAATTGCAACCCAACAGGCACAAACCGATCAGGCCGTGCGCTATTACCACAATGCGGTCTATGCGGTGTGGCCCGCCGATCAGGAGGAAAAGAGGCGCGATGCGCGGCTGGAACTGATCGAACTCTTACTGCACAATCGCGCCGTGGCGCAGGCGCAAGCAGAGTTGATCGCATTGGCCGCAAACATGGGCGATAACCCGGCACAACAGCAGCGCCTCGGCGATTTGTTTCTCCGTGCCGAGGACTACGAGCACGCGCTGGCGGCGTATCGAATCGCCTTGAAGTCGGACCGGCATAATCCAGCCGTGATGTCCGGTGCGGGTTACGCAGCCTTTCAACTCGGACGCTATCCGCAGGCGCAGCGCTATCTGCAGGCTGCAGTTGCCAGCGATCCCAAAGATACGCAGAGCGCCGAGCGGCTTATGATTACCGAGATGGTCCTGCAAATGGATCCGTACCGGCGCCAGACTTCCGTGGCCGAGAGAAACCGGACTGTCGTGGCTGCGTTTGAGGCAGCAGGGCAGCGTCTGAAAGCCTGCCCGGTGCCGAATGCCCCGGGCTCGGGCCCTTCCATGAGCGAGAACTGGACGACGTTGAAGCCGAAGATCACCGCACTTGAGCTCAGGAGAAATCCCGACCTGGTAGATTCGGCAATGGATTTGGTGTTTCGCATCGAGCGCCAAACCAGCCTCGTATGTGGAACGCCAACCGGGACAGACCTTGCTCTGTTGCTGATCGCGAAGCTGCATGAAGGAAGCTAACGTGGATTTGCCGTCCAATTCTGAAACCGACGTTCTGGTAGAAAACGATCGCGCTCCCGCGGCGCCGGCCTGGATGCACGAGCATTCGCCGAGTGCTCTGTGGCGATCATTGTTTCGCGAGGATCGCTTCTTCCTTGTCCTGTCCGTGTTTATCGGAATTTTCGCCGGACTCGCCGTGGTGTGCTTCCGTTTCGCGATTGACTGGTCGCGGCTCTATCTACTGGGAACGGGAGCAGTCTTGACGCCCGCCCGCATGCTGCTGGCGCCGACGCTGGCAGGATTGGTGATCGCGGTACTGGTGATGCATTTCTTCCCGACGACGCGCGGAGGCGGCGTCAACCAAACCAAGGCCGCGCTCTACATCTACAACGGGCACATTCCGATACGAACCGCGATCGGAAAATTCATCTGCGCGGCGCTGGCGATTGGATCAGGACACTCGTTGGGACCAGAGGATCCTTCGCTGCAAATCGGTGCATGCCTGGCATCGGTGATGGGACGCAAGATGAGGCTGTCCCGGGATCGCATGCGGCTGATCGCACCAGTCGGAGCCGCGGCTGGACTGGCGGCTGCTTTCAATGCGCCGATTTCTGCGGTGCTGTTTGTGATTGAAGAAGTCATCGGGCGATGGACCGCCGGTATTCTCGGATCGGTGGTATTGTCAGCCGTATCGAGCGTGGTGGTGATGCGCTGGTTTCTGGGCTCGGAGTCGTTGTTTCGAATTCCGGCTGTGGAGCTGAAGCGGCCTACGGAATTAATCGCGTACGCGATTCTGGGTGTGGTCGGCGGCCTGGCTTCGGTGGCATTTTCGAGCGGCATCGCGACCTTCCGTCCGCGTTGCAAAGCGTTGCCTCGCTGGACGCAATACTTTCAACCCGCAATCGCCGGTCTGCTCATCGGCATCATTGCTGTGCTTGGAGCACCGCAGGTCATGGGAGCGGGCTATGAGTACATCGATCAGGCAATGCATGGCCAGTTTACATGGGAATTTCTTGCGATTCTGGCAGGACTGAAGATTCTGGCGACGCTCCTTTCGTTCGTCAGTGGAACTCCCGGCGGCATGTTCGCGCCCACCTTGTTCATCGGAGCCATGCTGGGAGCGGCCGTGGGCGGAGCAGAGCACGCGTTCCTGCCGCATCTCGCGGTTTCGCCTGGCACCTACGCGCTGGTCGGCATGGGAGTGCTGTTTGCCGGATTCCTGCGGGTGCCGATGACGTCGGTATTCATGGTGCTGGAAGTGAGCGGGAACTACTCCATCATTGTGCCGGTCATCGTGGCCAATACGTTCGCCTACGTGATCTCGCGCGGGTTACAGCCGATTGCGATTTTTGACATGCTGACGCGGCAAGATGGGCTCGAACTGCCTTCGATGGAGGAGCAGCGCGAGGAAGGCATCCTGCGCGTGGAAGACGCGATGCGACCCGTCCAGGGCCCGGTGCTTGATGCAGAGAAGACGGTCGACCAGGCGCTGAGGGAAGTCGATCACACCGAGAACGATGATCTCCTGGTGCGCTTGAGTCCAAGCGGCTGGAGCATCATCAGCAAGCAGCAACTCGTCGCCATGGCGAATGACGGCAAAGCGGCGGCAAATCTCGGTTCAGTGCTGCCGATTCGCCGTGTTCCTTACTTGCATCCCGATCATCCGCTCGAAACGGCTCTGCGATATGTGGATCGTTGGGCGATTGTCCCGGTTGTGAGCCGGGCGGACTTCCGCCGGTTGGAAGGCGTGATCACGCAGCGCGATGTGTTGGAACGCTATCGAGAGTTCGGCGAAGGATAAAACGGCCTGCGAGCTTACCCTTCCCGCTCTTTACTGCTGGGGAGCTGTTTTCACTGTCAGAATCACGCGAGTACTTCATACTCGGTCTTCACCATGCCACTCGGATAAGCCTGAGTGGCGATGTGGCGAAGCTTCACATCGCGGGGCAGCATTCCAAACAGAGGAATTCCTTCTCCGATGAGCACCGGCACACGCGTCACCACGATACGTTGAATGAGGCCCGCGCGCAGAAACCGTTGGATCGTGATTCCCCCGTCGATATAGAGATGCAGCGCGCCGCTCGCAGCAAGTTTGGAAACAATCTCCGCCGGATCACCTGCCATCTGTTCGACGATCCCTCCGCGCACCGCAGAGAAGTCGATGGGCCGGCTACTCAGAACCACAACCCGCTTCTTGCCGTAGGGCCACTCCGGAAAAGCTAGAACGGTCTCGAAGGTGTTGCGGCCAATCACAATCACATCGACAGCCGCGATGAATTCGTCGTAGCCGTGCGGTTCTCCGCCGCCCGGCGGCAGAAAGTCAAGATCGCCGTTCGCGCGAGCAATGAATCCGTCAACGCTGGTCCCCACAAAAACCGACGCTTTCATCATGTTCTCCTACGGGAGTGAGGATACAAACTCGGCGAGGGCCGCGGTAATCAATGCGCAAATAAGCAGAGGAAAGCATGAGAGCGGCAATCGAATGCGGCGCATGCTCAATACTCTACGCTTTCCGTTGAGTTGCGGTGGGGTTCTCCGGCACGAAACGTGCGGATCTATTTTGCGGTTTGGGCTTCTTCGAGCAGCGGGCGCAGCGACTCGACCGAGACGCCAAGGGTTCCGCCCGAGAATCCGTCCATATAGGCGGAGTTGACGCCGATGACTTCACCCTTCACATTGAAGACCGGACCGCCACTTCCGCCGTGAGCGGTCGGAGCGTCGTAGATCAGCTTGTCTCCAACCACGTCGCCGAGATGTCCGCAAGTCGTCGAGGGACGAATCAGCGACAAGGCGGCCAACTCGCTTGCCGCGTTGATGTCGTTGTGTCGATACGCCAGATGCTCATAGATTCCCGACGGTGACTTGGCGACCATGCCGGCAATGCCCATCGGATATCCGATCACCGTGACCAACTGTCCGGGCGCACCTGGCGATTTCGCCAGCGGCAACACGGCCAAGGCGTGGACCGCGTTGGAATCTTCGGCCCGCACAACGGCAAGATCAGAGGTCTTCGATACCGATGCTGGCAACAAAGTCACTGGCGTTGGCGAGCCGGGGAAAAACACGACTAGATTCTCGAGCGACGCAATCGCTCCCTGCTCGATCAGTTTCTGCGCATCCGAATCTCCATACCAGGGCTCGGCAACGTGGCGGTTCGTCGCGATAAGGCCGTCGCCAACCAGAAATCCTGTACCCGACACCCGCGCCCGAATCGCCGGACGCTGGTTCGCGAAGCCCACCTGATACACGCCATAGATGTAACCAATCGAATTTCGATACCGGTTGAGCACAACCGCAGGCATAGCCTGTTCCTGCTTGAGCTGTTCGACCTGTGCGCTAAGTTCGTGGACCTGCTTCTGCAAGTCATCGGGAGGCAGTCCCTGCGCCGCCATCGGCCCGTAATAGTGCACCATGGCCAAGGCCCCAATCAGCATGACCACCCCGAGGACTCCCTGTATCATCTGCTGCCAGCAATCGCAAACAATATCGGATTCCTGCACCGACTGGGGCTGGTTTGCGGATGCTGCGGAGTCAGGCTCGGTCTGCTGGATCTGGTTATCGGCCATGAGTGTCGATGGGGTGGTTTCGGTACTCGGCCAAGTTCTTCTTTTTCAGCCTTTTTCAGCCTTTTTCCGTCGCGACCGGAAAAACCAGAACTTGGAGTCGTTATCTTCGCCCGCCTGGCACGGGTTTGCCACGGTACCGAAGGGGATGTACGGGGGTTACGTGATAGAAACTTCTTAGCTGCTTGCTTTTACCAAAAACGGCATTCCGCGACGAAACTACGATTTCACGATGCCCAGACGCTCTGCCATTTCATCGTAGAGAAATCCTTTGCCGGGACGGTAGGGCTGCACCCATTCGCCGTCGATCACGAATTGTGGGATGGCGCGCTTGCCCGTGTGCTTGACTACCTCTTCGGCCGCGCCCGGCGTGGTTTCGATGTCGATATCTTGATAGGCGATGTTGTGCTTCGCGAGAAAACGCTTCGCTTCTCGGCACTCGGGGCACCAGAACGCGGAGTAGAGGATAACCTGCATGTCCCTATTGTAGAGGCTCCGCCTTGCCCCGCTAAACGCGCTCTAGTTCTTGGTGCGTGCGCTCGTTTACCACGTTGCCGGTGTTGAGTGTCGAAGAAGGTTCGAACAAAAGGAACCAGCACTCTTCCTCGGCAACCGGTTTATGCTCTACGCCGCGCGGGACCACAATGAACTCGCCTTCCTCCACCCATTCGTGGTGGTCGCGAAACTCCATGCGAAAGCGGCCCTTCACCACCAGAAACAATTCGTCTTCATGTTCGTGATGGTGGAAGATGAACTCACCTTTTATCTTGTCCAGCTTGACGCATTGGCCGTTGAGTTCAGCGGCGATGTAAGGCTTCCAGTATTCAGAAATCTTCGAGAATTTTTCAGCAATGTTGACCTTGGGCATACGACTCCGATTATCCAGCCGTGAGAAAGGTCGCAAGAAATTGACCATGTAGCCCCGCCTTCGTCCGGGGTTGCGCGCCAAGCGCGCAATGAAGACGGCTGAGAGTGAAGCAACTGTCGTGCAGACCGACGCCGTCGACACGCGTCGCTATCGCTCCGCGGGGCGGACCAGGCGTCCGCCCCTACACGCGCGTCGTAGAACTACATGCC
>Ga0187819_10001451_pt1 | contig 12279 bp, 12 predicted proteins | sample NC_wetland_sal_i_15_FD_132411 | JGI IMG/M metagenome (GOLD analysis project Ga0187819, IMG submission 132411) | Wetland sediment microbial communities from Neuse River Estuary, North Carolina, USA - SO4_4 | ecosystem: Environmental > Aquatic > Freshwater > Wetlands > Sediment | place: USA... | reverse complement strand
TGGTCCGCCAGAAGCGGAATGAGATCGCGGAACTGGTACGACGATGTGGGAAAGCCGTGTAGCAGGACTATGGCCGGGTTGGAGGGATCGCCCGCCTCCCGGTAGAAGAGCTTAACGCCAGCAACATCGGTCGTCTTGAAGTTCACAGAGTTCCCTTACCTTTCGTGTCCGACTATTTCTGCTGAGGCGCGGGAACGGTGAACTCCACCACCTTGCTGCAGTTGGGGATTGGCCTGTGGATTGTGTCCGCCAATTCGAGGCGCACCTTATGAGGGCCGGACGTCAATCCCACGAAGACCACCGTTTCTCCACTGGTATCGACCGTGGCCCAGGATTGATCATCCAAGAAATAGTGCAGATGGCCAACGCGCGGCGACACTTCCAATGCAGCTTTACCGAATACCGGCAGGATGCGTAAGTTTTCAGTGCGGTACTGAATGAACACGCGTCCCAAAGCCAACTGTTCGGGAATCGGTGGATCGACGATCAGTCTCGCGGGTGCCTCATTCTGAATCGCGACCAACGGTGTCGCCCCTTTGACGTCCTTCGCAGTCTGTGCCAAAGCTGAGGGCACGATCAGGGCAACCGCGAGGCCGATCACGGCGACCCTGGCCTTGGCGAGTGCCTTCATATTGACGTCTTTCGATGTATTGAGCATTGGAATCCTCCATTGTGAACGTTTGTTCGCTTACGCATCGCGTTTGCGAAGGTACGAAGCTGAACTGCGGAAATACTCTCGCCGGCATCGGCAATCGCGCCATTGGACGATGGTATCGATCCATACTTAGGTAGCACCTACCCTCCGCAGTCGATCAATACTTCTCATCATTCTGCGTGACGAACACGTCTTTTGTGATTTGCAGAGAGTGTAGTGAAGCCACCGATACCAACGTCCAATTGCACGATGCGAAAAAGCGGTGCATTCTCCGACCTGCAGATCTGAAAAGGAGGAACAATGAAAATTGCGGGTCTACTCGCGTTGCTGATAGCGGCAGGGGCTATCGCACTGTCGGCGCTGGTCTCCGGGCATGCCGATAAAGACGCCTCTCCAATCTACGGAGTCAAAATCCCGACTGGATACCGCGACTGGAAGTTGATTTCCGTGACTCACGAAGAGGGCGACTTCAACCAGTTGCGCGCCCAGTTGGGCAACGATACGGCGATCGACGCCTATAGGGAAGGTAAGCTTCCGTTCCCAGACGGCTCAATCATTGTCGCGCTGCATTGGAAGCGAGTCCCCTCGGATGATGACAACAGGGTTTTCGGAAAGGTGCAGGCTTTCGTGGCCGGATCCGCCGTGAATATGCAGGTCATGGTCAAGGACGCAAAGAAGTACGCCGCGTCCGGGGGGTGGGGGTTCGCTGACTTCACGGACGGCAAGCCTGCGGACGAAGCGAAGCACAAAACCTGTTTCGGTTGCCACGAACCTGCCAAAGATCACGACTTTGTTTTTACCCGTTACGCACCTTGAGACCTTGTTCTGATTCAAGGCTGTTGAAACACCTACATTCACAAAGGAGAATCCCAATGTCAGACTTTACAAATAGTGGAGAGAGAGTCGAAGGGGCAAGCGGTCTAAGAATTTTCTTTCGATCGCTGCGTCCAAAAGGAAAACCTCGCGGTGTTGTCATCATTGTTCCAGGTTTTAACGCCCACAGTGGCTATTACGCGTGGGTGGCCGAACAATTGGTTGCAACAGGTTTAGCCGTGTACGCCGTGGATTTGCGTGGCCGTGGCAATTCTGATGGCGAGCGTTTCTACGTTGATAACTTTGAAGATTACGTCAGCGACGTCGAAGCCGTGGTTAAGGTCGCAAGATCGCGAGAATCGAACTTGCCCTTTTTCCTCCTCGGTCATAGCGCAGGCGGGGTTGTCTCGTGCCTCTATACGCTTGATCACCAACCCGAACTGGCTGGATTGATCTGCGAAAGCTTCGCACATGAGTTGCCCGCGCCCGATTTTGCCCTCGCGGTTTTCAAGGGGCTTGGCCACCTTGCGCCGCATGCCCACATCCTGCACCTTCCGAACGAAAGATTCTCGCGCGATCCGAAAGTCGTGGAAGCCATGAACCAGGATCCTCTGATCGCCCACGAAACTCAACCGACTCGAACGATGGCCGCACTGGTTCGTGCCGACGAGCGACTCAAGAAAGAATTCCCCCAAATTACTCTGCCGGTCATGATTCTTCACGGCTCACTCGACAAGAACACGAATCCCAGCGGCAGCCAGCATTTTTACGACAGTGTGGGCTCCGTGGACAAAACATTAAAGCTTTACGAAGGAGCGTTTCACGATCTTCTCAATGACGTCGATAAGCACGTGGTTATCCAGGACATCCACGACTGGATTGGTGCACGGCTTCCGGCCGCGTTGGAAACGCCAGCCCATGCCCATGTCGCATAGCTCCGAGAAAACATTACGGGCATGGGGCGCATTACCGAATACACAGCGTTCGCAATTAACTTGCCTTGGCAGACCGCGATTCAACAGGCGGTCTGCCGAGGTGCCAAAAAGTTCGAACTGATCACGAGGGAAAGCAGAAATCCGATGACCAGCAAGTTAAGCGTGAAGATTTCCCGCCGGCATTTTCTGGCATCGACCAGCAATACCAGTCGCGCCCCGGCTAGTGGCGGCACTAGATCCAACCCTCAACACTGGAATCGCACGAAAGGAAGAACATGACGAACGGAAACGAAATTGCAACGCGCCGTGAGGCAGCACTGAGGACTCCAACTCTGCTGATGAAAGAGGATGTTCAGAACATCACAGCAGAACTCAATGTCTTCCTCGCCGATGTCTTCGCTCTTTACTTGAAGACAAAGAATTTCCATTGGCATATCAGTGGTCCGCATTTCCGTGATTACCACTTGTTGCTCGATGACCATGCAGATCAGCTGTTCGCAATAACCGACGATATCGCCGAAAGAGTTCGCAAACTGGGTGGAACCACAATTCGCTCCATTGCACATGTGGCTCGTCTCAAACACGTCGCCGACAACGATGCGGACTACGTGGAAGCTTCGGACATGCTTGGTGAACTGCGCGAAGACAATCAAGCCTTAATCGCGCGCATGATTGAACTCCATGACCTTTGCGATGAAGCAAACGATGTCGCAAGTTGACGGAATTTCAGTTCAGTAATTCGGATTGTGTGCGTTGAGTCTACGCTCTCGTTGCAGAGGTGATGCCCAATCGCGCCGTCATTTTCACCAGCGAGGCAAGAGAGTCCGCTTTCATCTTGTGCATCACCTGACCGCGGTGCGCTTTAACAGTGATCTCGCTGATCCCCAACTCTCCGCCGATCTGTTTGTTCAGCAGTCCGGAGACCACCAGCGCCATAACCTCCCGTTCGCGAGGGGTGAGCGAGGCGTAACGCTCCCGGAGTTGCTGCACATCCGCTTTGCTGGCGAGAGCGATGCGACTGCGTTCTAGCGCTTGGCGAATGGCATTGAGTAGAACTTCGTCACTCAAAGGTTTTGTTAGGAATTCAACCGCGCCGGCCTTCATTGCTCGGACTGTCATCGGGATGTCGGCATGACCCGTGATGAAGATAATCGGCATCTCGGTCCGCTCGGGACCTATCCGTTGCTGCAGCTCCAGGCCGTTGAGACCAGGAAGGGAGATATCGAGAATGAGGCAGCTCGGAGCCAGAATTCGAGGTCGATCGAGAAATTCCTGAGCGGAAGGGAAAGTTTCGACGTACCAGCCTTCGTTTTCGATCAATAGTTCGAGCGACTCCCGCACTGAGACATCGTCATCAATGACGAATACTATGTCTGACGCGGGCGGCATCGGCGCTGACCCCAGCTCACGGTAGAGTGCTTGCGCGAGGCTCATAGTATATCTCCCAGAGTCCTGAAGATTTCAGGCGATTCATATCATGGGCACAGCCACATTCAATGCCTCAAGCAAGGCCGTGTCGCTAAACGGCTTGCATAGGAACATCACGGCCCCTTGACTAAACGCTTGCTCCCGAATGGCGGCGTCCTTCTGAGCGCTGATGAATATGACGGGGATCTCATGCCCGCCGTGCCTCAGTTCTTGCTGAAGCTCAAGCCCTGTCATCCCTGGCATCACCACATCCAGGATCAAGCATTTGGTTTTGCCGAGGCTGTCCGACGACAGGAATTCCTGTGCGGATGAGAAAGCATGCACTGCGAAGCCGAACTCCTTGAGCAAGTCAGGCAGCGACTCTCGCACGGACTCGTCATCATCAACTACGGATACAAGGGGATGTTCCATCACGCTCTTTTCCTGATGGGACTCCATAGGGGAACAATGCGCCAGTCGAGGAAGGGCGTCTATTGTACTTTGGTATTGCTTCAAGCCACTTGTGCGCCAGCGAGATTAGACCGGTTCTCCTCCGATACCTTCGTCTGATTGTTCTCAACTCGCAACTCTGCTTTTATGGGCACCGTCGGCACTCGATCCCTCGGGTCCCATCAGGAAGGACGATGGTATGTGGAACTTCGATTACGACGTCGTGATCATCGGCTCTGGGTTCGGTGGAAGCGTTGCTGCCCTCCGTGCCGCCGAAAAGGGCTATAGGGTTGGTGTGATGGAGGCCGGAAGGCGTTGGAAAGATGAAGCCATTCCAAAGACTCAGTGGGATCTGCCGCACTTCTTATGGCTCCCTGCAGCTGAGTTGTATGGAATCCAAAGAATGGAGTACCTCGACAATGTGCTGGTACTCTCCGGAGCGGGCGTAGGCGGCGGCTCACATGTCTATGGCAATACCTTGTACGTCCCTCCGAAGAAATTCTTCGATGCTCCCGGGTGGGCGGGGATCACCGACTGGGCCGACGAACTGGCCCCCTGTATCGATCAGGCAACCCGCATGCTCGGCGTCGTGCGCTACCCGTACATGCCAACCGACGTCGATCGAGCCCTTCAACAGGTCGCGATCGAGATAGGAAGAGGGGAAACGTTCAACAAGGCTCCGGTGGGCGTCTACTTCGGTAACCCAGGTGTCGAGGCCGACGATCCATACTTCGGCGGGGTCGGACCGCGGCGCAGCGGCTGTATCTCGTGCGGCAATTGCTGTATCGGGTGCGGCCACAACGCCAAGAACAAGCTGACCACGAACTATCTTTATCTTGCGGAGAAGCTCGGCGCCGAGATCCATGAACTGCATGAGGTTTACGATTTCGCTCCGCTCGCTGGAGGCGGTTTCGTCGTGCATGCCCGTCATCCTGGCTGGGCGCAAAGAGCGGCGCATGTCCAGCATCATATTTACACCGCCGAGCAGGTGATCGTGGCTGCGCACGCGTATGGGTCGTCGAAGCTACTCCTTCACATGCAGCACAAGGGCAGTCTCTCTGGTCTTTCGAGCCAACTGGGGCAAAGGGCGCGGACGAACTCCGAGCAGCTTCTGTATGTCACGCGAACCCACGGACAATGGAATGACGATCCGGAGAAGGTCCATATCCAGCCGGGGTCGGTAGCGATCACGTCCGGCGTCTGGCCAGACCCGGTGACGAGCATCGAGCCTACCTATTGGGGAGTGGGAAGCAACGTATTTGCGTTGCTCGGAACCTACCACCAACATGGCGAGCAGAAGCATCCGTTCGAGTCTTGGCTGAAGGAATTGGTCCATCATCCTAACGAGGTCCTCAGTTTCGATGACCCGCGCCACTGGTCCGAGCGATCCTTCGTCGCACTGTGCATGCAGACGACTGATACCTCAATCGATCTGTATTGGAAGGACGGGCTGCTGAGAAGCCGGCCAGGTCAGGGCGAACCTCCCTCGGTGCACATCCCGGTCGTCGAAAACTTTGTCGACCGACTGGCAAAAAAGTTGGACAGCGGTGAGGGGGCATTGCTGACGGAAGTCATCAACCGCAATGCCTCCGCTCACTTCGTGGGCGGGATTCCGATCGCTGATAGCACTGAAAGAGGCGCCATTGACCCGTACCAGCGAGCCTTTGGTCAGCCAGGCCTTCACGTTATGGATGGGAGTGTAATGCCAGCCAATCCGGGCGTGAACCCGTCATTGATGATCACGGCTTTGGCAGAGCGCGCAATGGCACTTTGGCCGAACAAAGGAGACGCTGACAGACGTCCCCCTTTGGGCTCGGGCTACGAACGCATTGATCCCGTTATGCCACACCGTCCAATCGTGCCCGCTGGCGCTCTGGGCGAATTGAGACTGGACGCGAAGAAGTCGGACATCATCCCGGAATATCCATATTGAACACCAGTAATAAAGGAGAAGCGCATGACTGAGTCCGCTACTCAAGTCCCTACGGATAGCCTCCGGACCATCGGGCGAAGCAAAGAAATTCCCAACGAGTTCGTCGTCGCTTACTACCTCCAAGATCGTAAGCTGCGGGTCTCGATCGCACGTGTCAAAGATCGCCTCTACGCCTTCGACGATCTCTGTACGTGCTCCGAAGCATCGTGCCCACTTTCGGGAGGTTTGCTGAACGGTACGACAATCATGTGCCAATGCCACGGTTCGCGGTTCGACATCACGTCCGGAGCGGTGATCAATGGCCCAGCGACCAAGGCGCTTAACGTTTATGAAGTGGAAGAGACTGACGACAGCGTTCGAGTCCGAGCATGATCTCAGGCGGGAAGAACTCGCAACTCGCAATTGAGAAACCAGTTCCTGAGTCGACCGGATCTGAAACGCCCCGTCGTGGTCACCCTACGCCGCTCTGTGCTCGCGTTAGTGCGTTTGGTACGTTTGCGGAAAGCCCAATCAGGCCGCGTCGCTTGCCGGATCGTTCCGACCACCATTGACATCGGCGACTGGCGAACCTTTAGATTGACAAGGGATCGAAAACGAAAACGTGGCTCCAGGTCCACTGTTCGCCGTTGCCCAGAGGCGCCCCTGATGAGCGTCGATAATGGAGCGGCTGATCGATAGTCCTATTCCCATTCCATCACTCTTCGTCGTAAAGAAAGCATCAAAAAGTTTGTCCAAAACTTGGGGTTCGAAGCCCACTCCGACATCTTTGACGCTAAGGCGAACTCGGTCTCTCTCTTCCAGTTCGGTTCTCATCAGCAACTCCCTTGGGCGATCGTCAACTGTGCTCATCGCCTCTGAAGCATTCCGAAGTAGGTTCATGATCACCTGTTGAAGCTGGATGCGATCACCTATAACGGCTGGGAGATCTTCGGCAAGTTCTTGGCGGAGCATTACGCGGTTTTGTTGTAGTTCACTCACCGACAACGACGCGACCTCTCGGACGGTTTCATTCAAGTCCATTAATTCCAGTTGAGGATCCTTCTTACTGTAAAGAGTTCGCAATCGGGTGATTACGTCGGACGCTCGATTGCCATCACGAATCGTGCGTCGGGCAGTTTCGCGAGCACCATCAACATTGGGGGGCTCGGCCGAGAGCATCCGCAGGCAAGTGCTGGCATTGGTAATGATGCCCGAGAGAGGCTGGTTAACTTCGTGTGCAATCGACGCGGTTAACACCCCGAGGCTGGTAACTCTAGCAACTTTCGCAAGTTCTGACCTGGCCCCAGCCAGCGCTTCTTCCGAGAGATGACGAGCTGTCACATCCTGAACCGCGGCGATGTACTCTAGCTGACCATCCCGGTCCCGAGTAGCATGAGCAACCCCGTGCAGATACTTGATTGAATCATCCGGCATCTTCAAGCGCCAGTGCCATTCAAAATCCTTGGCGCCTTCAGACTCTGCTACCATCTTCATCTTCTCGATCAAGCCGATATCTTCCGGATGGAGTCGAGCGCGGATCAGCTCGAGTGTCACGGGAATACCTACATCAAAGTCGTATATGCGATAGAGTTGTTCGGACCACGTGATTTCATTGGTCGCTACCTTCCAAGAGTAGCTGCCAGTTAAGGTTAGGCGTTGACCTTCTGCGAGGAAGTCCTCACTCCGGCGAAGTTTCTCCTCTGCGCGTTTGCGATCCTCGATGTCTAGACACGTGCCATACCATTTGAGGATGTTGCCCGATTCATCCTTCAGTGGATTGGCGCGAATAAGGAACCATCGATATGCATTGTCGAAACCACGAATACGAGCTTCCGTGTCGACCGGTGTGCCCGCAACGAGCGAAGATTGCCACTCCTCGATAAGTTTCTTGCGGTCGTCTGGGTGAATCGCTTCCGACCACCCCCAGCCCTGCGCTTGTGCCGCAGTCATGCCCGCGTAATCGAGCCATACTTTATTGAGGAAGTCGCAGTAGCCGTCCGGACGAGTAGTCCATGCCGCCGTTGGAATGGTGTTGATGATCGCGGCAAGATTGCGCTCGCTCGACTGAAGAGCCTCTTCAGCCTTTTTCAGTTCCCTTGCGGATTGACGCACTTTCTCTTCCGCATGTTTGCGGCCAGTTACCTGGGTCAGGATCTGTATCTGCTGAAACGCTCTCTGCAGGCGGTTGTCGGGTGCAATGGCGTGTGCGGCGTGGTTGCGAGCCACGGATGTCAGATTCTCCCGTAAGCGGCGCAGCGACATGTGGCTTTCGATGCGCCATAAGACCTCTTCAGGATCGAAGGGATCGGTTACATAATCAACCGCCCCGCTGACCAATGCTTTTGCCTGATTGATAGGACGGTCTATCCAACCGATGAAGATCACCGGAATCGCTCGCGTTGCTGGGTCGTTCTTCAAACTCGCGCATACTCGGTAGCCGTCGAGGCCCGGTTTCCTGACGTCTATTAACACCAGGTCGGGCATCGTGTTTATGACGAACGGCAACTGTGACCTCAGATCCAGTTGCCATTCGTACACTGCATAGCCATCTTCAGTCAGAATAGCGAATAGCGGCTTGAGACTCGAATGCTCTTCCGCTATCACGAGAACGCTGCCCCTGTGCTTACATTCCGGAGAAGGAGTCGGGACGACCTCCGAGATCAACGAATCCGTGCTGTCGGCTGGCGGTAAGGCGTGAAGTCGCAACGGTGCGACTTGGCCCCCCGCAGGCGCCCCTATGATTTTGAGGGGTTCTTTGCCCGAGATAACCCCAGGGGGGAGCAGCGCATCTGCCGGTTCATGAGACAACTCTGTCTCGCAGGCGAAGAAACGCAGGAACGGACGTCGCTGTTGCGAGACGGGATCTCGCATCGTGCCGACCAGCACCGGGTAGCAAGTCTCGAGCGCGTCGAGTACCGAACGTTGAGTGGCCTCACTCTCGATCTCGATCGTTACCTCATCGTTGACCTTAGCCAACGTTCGAAGATGGGTTGGAAGTTGGACTCGAATCATGGCAAAGTTTGGACCTCGACGGAAAGGACGGCCGGGAGATTCTGGACCAGAAGCGTCCAGCTGTTTCCGCCGTTCGCGGACGCGTACACATGGCCGCCGGTCGTGCCGAAGTATACGCCACACGAATCTAGCGAATCGATGGCCATGGCGTCGCGTAACACATTGACGTAGCAGTTACTTGGCGGCAAGCCTTCCGTAAGCGCCTCCCACTCGTATCCGCCTGTACGACTTCGGTACACGCGCAGCTTTCCGTCGGGTGGAAAGTGTTCGGAGTCACTCGTGATCGGGACGACGTACACGGTGTCCGGCTCGTGTGCATGAACGTCGATCGCGAATCCGAAGTCGCTCGGCAGATTGCCGCTGATTTCGTGCCACGATTCACGAGGGCCATCGCTGCGCATGACGTCCCAGTGCTTTTGCATAAACAGCACGCCCTTACCGGAGCGATGCGTCGCGATTCGATGAACGCAGTGGCCGACCTCGGCAGTCGGATCGGGAATGTATTGCGACCTCAGTCCGCGGTTGATCGGTCGCCACGTCTGGCCCGCATCATCCGTACGAAAGACACCTGCGGAGGAGATGGCGATGAATATCCGGTTAGGGTCGATCGGATCCAAAAGAACAGTGTGAAGACACAGTCCACCGGCGCCAGGCGTCCAGCGCGGCCCTGAGGCGTGACCGCGCAATCCAGAAAGCTCCTGCCAAGTCAGTCCCCCATCACTCGAGCGGAACAAAGCGGCATCTTCAACGCCAGCGTACACCGTATCGGGGTCGCTCAGCGATGGCTCGAGATGCCAGACTCGCTTGAATTCCCAGGGATGCGGCGTGCCGTCGTACCACTCGTGCGTGCTTGGGAGACCGTCCTGAACGAACTTGTTACCGACTGGCGCCCAAGTTTTCCCGCCGTCATTGGAACGCTGTATCAGCTGCCCAAACCAAGCGCTGTACTGGGAGGCATAAAGGCGTTCTGGGTTAGCAGGAGATGCATTCAGATGAAATATCTCCCAGCCAGGGAAGTGCGGACCATGGATTTCCCACTGCTTGCGAATTCCATCCGAAGTCAAAACGAATGCGCCTTTGCGCGTCCCCACCAGCACTCGCACACTGCTCATCGCCTACCTCCGGATGGGATCTGCCCCCTAGAAAGACCGATCCTTCTTACCGCGGTTCCAAGAACTGTTTAGGGATTATGTCTCATCGCGAGGCCTTGAGCCACTTTCACGCCAGCCGCGACGCTGACTTGCCGAAAGCCAACACTCGTTGTTGGGACGCCAAAATACGCGGCTTCTGCGCAATTCGATTGCTACTTTGGTATTGGTCGATACCTTAGTCTAATGGACTCATCTCTGCTCATCTGGCTTAATCAATACCAAACTGGGGCGAACGTAAATCGCAATTGGGGCATTTTTAAAAGATGCTGGCCTTGTATCCAAATCGGGTTAATCCGGGTTCACTCTGGGCAACCGCAAAAGCTGAAAACCGCAATGAAGGTTGCGGACTAGGACGAGAGCAAATCGGAGGACTATGAGCACCGTATCCATTACTTCCTCTGCCCAGCGCGAATCGGAACTCCTGGGGCAGACGGTCGTGGTTATCGGCGGGAGCGCAGGGATCGGGCTTGAGACCGCGCACCGCGCTCGCGCAGAGGGGGCAAAGGTGATTCTCACCGCGCGCGATTCAGAGCGCCTCCGTCGCGCTGCGGGCGAGGTCGGTGCGCAGAGTACTTCCGCTTTTGATGCCACCGATTTCAAGCTCCTCGACCGGTTTTTCGACGATCTGCCCGAGCCCGTAGACCACGTCCTTGTAACCGGCCCCGGACCCTACTATGCGCCGCTGGAAGACTTCGAACTTGATAAAGCGCGCGACGAGATCGAGGCGCATCTGATGCTGCCGATTCAGATCGCTCGGAACGCCCGAAAGAAGGTCCGGCCAGGTGGAACACTGCTCTTCATGAGCGGAACAGGTGGCCGCAAAACGGCAAGGGGATTCTCCCTGATCTCGGCTCTTACGGCTGCACTTCCAGCCATGGCGAAGAACCTTGCGCTTGAGCTCGCACCAGTGCGAGTCAACGTCATCGCCGCCGGATTTGTTGACACACCGCTGTCGGCGCAATTGCTCGGCGATGAACTCGAAAACCGACGCAATCAGCTTCGCGCTACTCTTCCCATCGGGCGCGTTGTTGGAGCGGCAGACGTTGCGGCACTTGCGGTACACATCATGACCAACACGGCACTCACAGGCGCAACGTTCGATATAGACGGCGGACAACAGATCATCGCCGCTTAGCTAGAGAAGTTGCAATGAGCAGTATCGACCGAGCGAATCAAGACTAGACTCACAAGACTAGACATCTCGGGAGCGAAGGGGGCACACATGTCCACGATCCATATGCACGAGACAACTACTTCAACCCCTGAGCAGTACGTCGCCGGGCTCACCGACTTCGGGCCTGGTCGGTCCAAGCTGTTTGGCAACAGTGCCGACGAGTACATGAAGGTGCACAGCCGCGGGCCCTCGCAGGCAGACGTTACGGAGGGCTCGAGCGGCATCTGGGAACGACTGCACTACGACTGGTCCGATCCCAACCACGTCGTCCTAAAGACCACCGACTCCAATACGTGGGGAGGGGCGTCGGGCCACACCTACACCTTTACTCGCCGTCCCGACGGCTTGACCGACATTGACCTCGTCACCGTACGCGACGGCAAGAATCTCAAGGGATGGCTGGTCGGGTTGGTCGTTGGGACCATCGGACAGGGAGTTTTGGAGAAAGCGTTCAAGAACTCGGTCAAGGCTATCGAAGCTCGGAACGGCACGGCGAGACAGGTAGGTGCAGCGTAGCCGCACTCCGTGTACCGATGGATTCAATCGCCCGCGTTCTTCATAGAGGCACACAAGCGGTCGACTCAGTTCAATCATAGGAGGAAAGATGGCCACTTTGACACAACAAATCAATGGCGGTGAGACCGGTTTCACGAACATTGCAAAAATAGATCAGAAGATCGAGGTCACCATCTTCCCCGTCGCGGATGTTGATCGCGCGAAGGAGTTCTACCTGAAGCTGGGATGGCGGCTTGACGCGGACTTTAACTTCC
>Ga0187819_10001450_pt1 | contig 12286 bp, 9 predicted proteins | sample NC_wetland_sal_i_15_FD_132411 | JGI IMG/M metagenome (GOLD analysis project Ga0187819, IMG submission 132411) | Wetland sediment microbial communities from Neuse River Estuary, North Carolina, USA - SO4_4 | ecosystem: Environmental > Aquatic > Freshwater > Wetlands > Sediment | place: USA: North... | reverse complement strand
CATCAATCTGTTCCGCTTCTATCGAGGGGACGCGATCGGCTTTTTTCGGCTATTGACGAATGCACTTGCCGAACCTGCGGCTCGTTCCGGAAATGACTTTGATGCAGTCTACTCCGGCTCCCTTCGTGGGAAAGCTCGGGGACATCGTTCGTCTCGGCATTGGCCAAGAGATCCGCACGCATTTCGGCAGGTCGCCGAGTGTAGCGGTTGGCTGGTCTGAATGTTGGAGGATATCTGCCCTGTGACGAGAGCCCCGGGCAGTATATGCCGTCGAAGCCATGCTCCTCGCCGCACTGTGCGGCATTTCCACCGTTGATTGAGGCCACGTTGACTTGGCTCTAACAAAAACGCGCCAGGTGGGCGGCTCCGCGGAGCTGGTGTGCGACACCAAATTGGGAATGCTTCAACAAGGGCGGCAGAGACCACCCTCACTAAACTTCTTCGGGAACCGCAAACGGCGCCCGATACCCTCGATGGCTGTCACGCAGTAAGCTATTGGCCTCGTCGTCGCTAATCACCCGCTCGGCTTCGGGATCAAAGTGGAGCATCCGGCCCAGGCGATATGACGCGTTTGCCAGGTGGACCAAGGCGCAGGAAATGTGGCCTTCTCCAATCGGCGCATTCAGGTCCTCTTTCTTCCGGCTGCGAACGCAGTCAATCAAGTTTGCAAAGTGATCGCCGCCTCCATGACCGTGAGGCCCAGACTTCTCGTCGCGGCCCAGCAAGATCTCATAACTCGACGCATCTTCGTCTCCAGTGGCGAGGTATCCATTTGCGCCATAGAAGACGTTGCCGATAGTGTCGTGGTGACCGAAAAAGCGCTTCTTACCCGTCACCAGATTTCCGCGTCCGATGCCGGCCTCGTTGTTGGTGATCCAGTGCCGGACCTCAAACTCCATCATCTTGCACTTGCCATCCGGCAGATCGAATTCAAAAGCACAGTTCAGGGTGTTGGGTGTCTGCTGATCATCGTCAAACATGAAATGCCCGCCCACGGCGGAGATGCGATTGGGGAACTTGAGGCCTAGGCCCCACCGGGCGACGTCGACTTGGTGGACGCCCTGGTTGCCTAGATCTCCGTTTCCCGTATCCCAGCTCCAATGCCAGTTGTAATGAAAGCGATTGCGTGTGAAAGGCTTCAGGGGAGCGGGTCCCGTCCAGAGGTCGTAGTGAACCCCGGCAGGCACGGTTTCCTCAGAGGCGTGTCCAATCGTGTCGCGCCTTTTGAAGCATAATCCGCGAGCCAGATACACTTCGCCGAGAACGCCTTCGTGAAGTCCTTTGATTGCCTCTTGGATCGCGGGCGCGGAGCGAATTTGTGTCCCGTGCTGGACAATGCGATTGTACTTTTCCGCGGCGCGGACGAGTTGGCGTCCTTCCCACAGGTTATGCGAGCAGGGCTTCTCGACGTAAACATCCTTGCCGGCTTGGCACGCCCAAATGGCCATCAAGGAGTGCCAGTGATTTGGAGTGGCGATGGAGATAGCATCGATGGACTTGTCTTCCAGGAGCTTGCGGATATCCACATAAGTCCGGGGTTTCCCGCCGACTTCTCCGAGGCGCTTCCTCAAAACGTTTTCGTCCACGTCACAAAGCGCAGCAATTTCGACGTTCGGCACTCGCGAAAACCCGTCCAAGTGATCCTTGCCGCGGCCGTGAAGGCCGCAGACCGCCACTCTCACGCGATCGTTCGCGCCAAGAACCCGCTCCGGATGAGCGACAAACTTGATTCCACTAAGCGCACCCAAGCCCGCAGTCGTTTTTGCCACGGTCCTGAGAACGTCGCGGCGAGTCATATCCGATTCCATTGCTGTATTCCCCTATTCCTCTGCTGCGTACTGCTTGTAAGAATCCGCCACCTTTGCCTCGTGGAAATCACCATGATGTATGAACACCCGGTAACGAAGTGTGAGTGATCCACGGTCCGCAATCACGCAGCTCCCGTCCTGGCGCCGGCCATGTAGGAACTCTTTCAAGCCGAAAGGGTTGGCAGCGAGAAGACCGTAATGGCGGGCGTGCCAGTACGTCGGATGGCGCAGGTTCTTTGGACCATCAAAAATGGCGATGCCGACGTCCTCCCCAGATACATTCCCGTAGTAATCCACCCAATCCGCGCGCTTGCCCCAGACCTCCTTTTCACCGCGGGCGCCGTCCGAATTGACCATGCGACCTGGAGGCGACTCCAGCGCTTTGACAACCCGAATCGCAAATGTTCCTTCTTTGGTATCACCAATCTTCACTGGGCCATGGTTGGCGTGGATCGTAAACTCGCAATCGATAATCCTCGCGTGCTCATCGCCCCTGAAACCGTAGGCCTGGGTCTCCGCGGCGATCACCTGCCCGTCAGATGTTACGAGGTCGAATTCCGCGCGGAGGGTGCCTGAGTCAGGACCGCCACGCATTTCGTTAAGCTCGCGGAAGACCGTGCTGCCAAAGGTCGAGGCAGAGTGACGGCTCCACCGGGGGAACTCTGCCTCTCCCCAGAAGTCGTAACCATTGATGTCGCCGTGAGCGAAGTACATGGCGCGTTGGTGAGGCTCATCATGGTCTTCGCCGGGTATGTCGCTTGCCATGGGAAAGCTGCGCGTGACTACCGTTCCCTGGGCGCTCCGCAAGGGAAAGAGATACGGCTTTGCGGTGGTGGCACCAAAGTAGTAGGTAGTGAAAGGATGCCCGCCAATCAGAATGTCGATTTGGTCTCCATTGCGCTTGAGTTCCACGGACGCTGCGGCGTTGAGCGGGGCTGAGCCAAATCCGATAAGCGCGAGTAGAGCAAGACCTGCCATTCCGAAACGGACACCCAGCCGGGCCGTCGACCGCGCAACTCGAGCACCCTTCAGATTCTTATCGGAGTATGCGTTCATGTTGCCGTGAGCACAATGGCCAGAAACCATCTGACCACCGCTCTCCCGTTCACCCAGTCGCGCGCATGTCAGAACCCGGGAACCGCTCAAGATCATTGTCCACTGGGTCTGCTGGGATGGCGCGGTCCATTCGACTCACTTTGTGATGGACGGCAACAGTTAATTGTGTGTCGTGACTTCTCATCGTTCTGACGACATAAATCGGTTTTCCTTGAGACTCGTAGTATGTGCGCGACAGGATCTCAGCTACCAGCCCCAAACAGAGAATCTGGATGCCAACCAGAGTGAGCAGGGCAGCAGCAAACAGCAGTGGCCCGTGTTGGAGCATGATCTCGTGGTGAAGTACCAACTTCTGGAAGGCTAAGGAGAAGCCGATGAATGTGCCTGCGCCCATCGCCATTAATCCCAGCGGCCCGAAGAAATGCAGCGGCCTTGTCGAGTAATCGAGCAGGAATTTGGTGCTTAAGAGGTCGAGGAAAACATGGATCGTTCTCGATAGTCCATAGTTGGACTTTCCGTTCTGGCGCGGCGGGTTATTGATTGGGACCTCCGTGATCCGCGCTCCAGACCAAGCGGCCAGAGCCGGGATGAAACGATGGAGTTCGCCGTAGAGCTGAACGTTCTGAATGGTCTCTCGACGATATGCCTTGAAGGTCGTGCCAAAATCGTGGAGCGCGACTCCGGAGAGCTTGGCCATTATCCAGTTCGCAATACGGCTCGGCAGCCGGCGTGTTAACCACCTGTCCCGCCGTTGGGCTCGCCAACCGCTGACGATGTCGTATCCTTCGTCAATCTTCGCCACGAAGGAGGGGATCTCTTCCGGGTCGTGCTGCAGGTCGCCATCCATGGAGATGATGATGTCGCCGCGTGCTACATCAAAACCTGCCTTTAGCGCCGCGGTTTGGCCAAAGTTCCGGCGAAGGGTCACGATTCTTACGCGGGAGTCGCTCTCATAGATTTCGTAAAGCGTCTCCTGTGTGTTGTCCTTACTGCCGTCGTCGACGAAGACAATCTCGTAAGGTTCGTCGAGCCCCGCCATCACCTGAGTCAATCGCACGTAAAGTGCGGTGACGTTCGCTGCCTCGTTGTAGAGCGGCACCACTATCGAATATTTCACGTTCCTATTCATCGTAAAGACTCCCTTGTTGAAGTGGTCCGCACCTGATTTGTTCGGACCCAATGGTCAGTTTTCGAGCCGCATCGTCGCGCTCTTCTGCGTACGTTCCAAGCTGCCGATAGCTAATAAGTTGAATTCCGCGGTCGACCACAAGTTTCCTGACTAGAGGTGCCGTCAACGCCCGCATTTCGACGTCACGCTGGGCCAGCAATCGAGTACCCGCCCTCACAAGTTCGGCGTCAAGATATCCCGGATGGCACATCAGTTCACTGATGCCGTCTGGCAAGCGCCCCAGGATGTCCCGAATGCTTTGGGTGTGCAGAAACCCGGTTTGGGAAAGGCCGCAAAAGTGAGCTGGAGACAGCAACCCAGCCTTCGCCAGTTTTGCCTTAAAACCCCTGGCGGAGCCGGAAACTATGCGCCCCACCAGGTACTGCTTGACTACCGCGGGGCGGGGATTTCCGCTCCGCAGTAAAGTTGCCAAGTTGGGCGCTACTTCCTGCGGGCAGCGTATGCTCCGAATGGAAAACTCCTGAGCCAAGCGTATAACGACATCCGAGACGCCTGGCAGAACGTGCGCGTGCTTGTGCCCGTCGAGATGGGTCGGCAAGATACCGGCACTAAGGATTTTGCTAATTTGCCGCCGAAGCTCGCTTTCCACGTCGGCCAGATTGACCTGGCGCGCCACGAGAGCCCGCAGCAAGCGACCTGGATTCAAATGCAACCGCCCACTGCGATCGACGAGACTGGGGATACTCAGCGCGGGTGAAGCGGGCTCGCCCGCCGTGAGATTCAAATGCACTCCGATTCCCAGCCGGGGTGCTCGGCGGCTCATGGATACGGCAGCGTCGAATGCTCCGCCGTTTGCCATGAGCGTGGTGCTGGTGACGATGCCTTCCTTGTGGGCGTCGAGAATACCTCTGCTTACCGCCTCGGTGAGTCCAAAATCGTCAGCGTTGACAATGAGCTGCCTCATAGCGAAATCGCGCTCTTCTCTCCTTCAGGTAAGGCAATCGAATACTTGGCCGCAAGGAGCAGTCCAACGGCTACCCAGAAAACCGTACGAATCTTGCGGATGATAGCCAAGGAAACGCCTTCGCTCGCGGCATAGCCGAGAGCCTGTAATGTGGCGGCAGCCGCCCCTTCCTGAATCCCCAGTCCGAGGGGAACAAAAGAAAACGCCAATTGGACCGCCCTGCTGGCGGATTCCACAAGATAAGCCGCGAAGAACGAGGTATGTGCCGCTGTGATTTTGAGAATCAGATAAGCCTCGCCGATGCCGGTGAAATTGGTCGCGATCTCAATCGCCAGGACGGCGAGAAATAGGCGCCTGTGAGTCAGAAAGAAATCGTAGATGGTTTGCTCGACATCGCGCAGGGCACTCTCGTGGCGCTCGAGAAAAGCCCATCGCAGTTCCGCTCGCTTCAGGTAATCCAGCGTTCGGCCAAGCAGCAAGACCCGCCGGTTGACAATCCAGCAGACAACCGCTATGGAAGCGAGAAAGCAAATGACCAGCCCGCCGCCAATCCATCGAAAATCCTGAAGCGTGGTAAGTTTGAGCAACGCAAGCACAACCCCGCTCAGCATGAACAAGATCGCGGCGAGCGCATAGATGAGATTCTCGATGACGACTGACGAGGCTCCGGCCTGGGCAGGCATGAGTCTCGAAACCACGACGACCTTGGCAGATTCGCCCAGCAACGGTCCCGCCGGCGTCAGGTCATCCAGCGCTTCGCCCATTACCCTGGGGCCCAAGAGGGTAAGCAGAGCTGGGCGCGGTCCGTCGGTTTGGAGGCAGTCGCTCCAAGCTACCGCCCTCAGGACATGCCTCACTCCTGAAAGCAGGATCAGCAAGATAAAACCGCATCCGAGCAGACGGATCTTGTCGAGGACAGCGCCGGGGCCGCTGCGCTGTAGCACATAGACGAACAGCGCGACGCTTACTATCGACGCCAGCGGACGGAGATACCGGAGGGTATTGTTCATCGACCAGTTCTCAGCTCCGCTAACTCTTCGTCGCGGTAAACACGCACCGCGGCAGCGCCGCCGATCTCGATCGTCTGAACCGGCGCCTGGTGAGACTCCACTCTCTGAATAAAGGCAACGTTTTCGAAATACTTCCGTCCGTCTTGGACCACAAGAAAAGTGGACGGAGGCGCGTCTAGTCTTTCCGCCTCATTGGAAAGATCAAAGTAATGCAAATCGTCCCGCCCAAATTTATGGAGGTAATAATTAAAGACAGGCCCCGCCTCCCCGCCCACGCTGGCTCCATAGGGGGCTTCTAGCGAGATCCGCGCAATGGCCTCTTTCAAGCCCATGTCATTCATTTCGTCGTGCGGGAAGTAGTAACCAGTGCGCCCGAATCCCAGCGCATTCAAATAGAGGGAGTAGTAGGGGGCGCTTCTCACGACCACCCAAGCCGGGTTGGCTAGAAATACCAGCGCGAAAACTGCTACGAGAACCGGAGCCAGCCGGCGATCTGTTCTCTGGTGAGCCAGCGCGGACACCCAAGAGAAGATTCTGGCCAGGCCAATCGCCGCGATGATGTAAACTGCCGGCATCCACGCAAGCATGTACCGGAGCCACTTGGCACCGAGTAGCGAGAAAGGAACGAACCAACACAGGAACATGAAAATCAGAAAAGATGAACCAGATTCGCGTCGGCGCTTCCACGTTTCCACGAGACCAATGATGAATGCTCCCAGGATGGGAAGCGGCGTCTTGATGGCGAGGAATAGAGCATAAAAGTATGCAGGCATGCCGCCTTTAAAAACCGCGTCTTCGGAGTACAGGTGTCCCATCATTAGGTAGCCGTGGTGGGTTATGCTGGAGCCGTGTACATAACTAAACATGTGCTTGAGTGTACTGGGCTGAAGGACGATCGGATTGAACAACAAGAATACGAGGGCGCATGTCCCAAAAACCAGGACGTAATCCCGCTTCCTGAGCGGCTGGCTGGGATTGCATCTCCCGCGCAAGTGGTGATAGAGCGCATTCAAGCCCAGGTAATGAGGAAAGTACTTTGAGGCCAGCATCAGTCCGAAGCTCGCTCCGCCCGCGGCGTAGAATTTCCCTCCCCGCTGAACATCTGTCGTGCTCACGTTCTTCGCTCGAAGATAGAAGTAGTATCCAAGCCAGGTGAAAAACGCCAGGAGCGTGTCCTCTTTGGCTACTCGATTGACTATGATGGCGATCGTTCCGATAGACCACAACAGCGCGCTGAACAGCCCTATCTCGAGACCGAATAACTCCTGCGCAATCAGGAAGATTACCAACGCTGTCAGAGAGCCGAAAATTACATTGGGCAGGCGGACGGAGACCTCTTCCGGCACTTCATGAAGCTCTCCGAATCCCCGGTTCCATACATCCGCAGCCCAAAGAGATACCGTAATGAGCGACTTCATGACCATCGGGTGTTCAAGGTTCACCGAGAGATTGCCATGGAGGTAGGAACGTGCGGCCACAACCTTTTGAATTTCATCCTCGTTGAACCCCACGCTGCCAAGTCCGCGAAGGCGCACAGATAACCCCAGCGCGACGATTAGTAAAAGTGCGGCGAGCTTATGTTTTTCGATGTGCCTGGTTAACATGGTCACTTTCGTTCCTATTGAGGCCTCGTTCACGCTTGCCAAGGTGCCCCCACTAATTAACCGCGTCAATTACGAACCCGTTGACGCGGTGCTGAAATCCTACGAAGTGGCCGAAAAACGGAGAAGTGACATTGCTGTAAACCTCAAGTGCGTTTGAGTGGTTCGTGAGGTTGATCGAATAAAGACCAAAACGAAGTTTTCGTTCTTTTCCCTTGCCGAGAAAGGGTAAGTGCACTTGGAATTCCCGGTAAACCTTTAAGTCGAAGGAGAAGAACGTCGGGTAACGTTGGTTGTTAGGCATGCCAACGTAGTTCTGCAAGGCATCGACGTCCGAATAGGGCAGACCAGAATGAACATCGACCACAGGGCTCACGGTCAGATTCCACGGCAAAGATAATGTTCCCCAGCCTACGACCCGATTGGGCACATCCTGTGCAAGGTTGCCGGAGACATTGGGACGGATCACCGGCTGCTCGAACGGCACGAAGACGTCGGAAAGTGTGTTCAGATCGCCGCGAGCCCTGCTGCGGACATAGGACACATTGAGCACGCTTCGCTCGCTCGGCCGGTAGTGCAAGGTTGCTTCGAGTTCGTGATAGTGCGAGCCGCCCGTGTCGGCGAGTCCTAACAGGGAGGGCGCTCCGGCGGCGGCTGCCAGTGGAGTAACGACATAGAGACCCTGCGTATAACTGTAGAGATAGCTGATGCGGATGACCGTGCTGCGCCAAACTTCACGGTCCACCTCAAAGTTCAACGTGGAATTGCGCGGGCTGGAGTCGAGACTGTGGCCCACCTGGACCAATCCACGACCGGGGGCCATGGCGACATATGCGTTTTGGAAGATCAGTGAGTTGACCAATGCACCGGTCTCGTTGTAGAAGCTCGCGACCCGTGTTGGGTTCTCCAGAAAGTCCGCGGCCAGCAGCGGAACGCGGTCGTAGAAAAGCCCGACGCCCGCGCGGATGATGGTTTTACGGTCTTCAGTCGGCGAGTAAACCAGCCCGATCCTGGGCGCGAAGGCTGCCGATCGCCCTATGGATTCGCTTGACAATCGGCCACCGAGGTCGAGCGCCAGACGATCATTGAGCGTCCAATGGTCCTGGACGAACTCCGCAACTTCAGTGGCCCGGGCTCTGAGACCGCCATTCCCTTGAAAGTCAATTTGCTCGGCCAGAGAGCCGTCTTGTCGCAACAGGTCGATTGGATGCGAATGGTCGGTACCGTCGAATGACCGATGGGAAAAATCTACGCCTACTTTCACCTGGTGGCGGCCCCACCACTCCTTTAAAGGAGACTGGTAAACGGGCCGGAGTTGGTACTGGTTAGAAACCCTAGTCCAAGTGTCAAAGAAATTTCCGCCCCATCCTTCGGGTGTTATGAGCATGTCTTCCGGCCCCTGGCCGTGCGCGTTGCTATCAAATCGGGTGTAACGAAATATCGTATTCAGGAGTCCGCCGGAGTTGAACTGGTAGCTGTCGTTGGCTCCAATGGATACTCCTCGTTGCCCATCGTCCGCTGAGGCGGTTTGTGGCACCAGAGCATTAATGTCTGCGAACTGTCTGCGGTTTGAAAAGCCGTTTAGCGTAACAGACAAAAGGTGCTCAGGTGAGAGCACCGCTTGCAAGCTGGTCAGCGAATTCCAACCCTGGCGCTTGGTCTCGTCGTTAGGCCAGGGCAGTCCGCGGGTAGGACTCTTTCTCACGTCATACGTGAGCGCTTCTAAAAAGTAGAGTTTGTCCTTGATAAGGGGTCCCCCGAAAAACATGCGCGGCGTGAAGTCTGAGACGCCGACGATGTGATCCTCCTTACCGCGAAGGCCCGGAATAAAGTCCATCACTCCATAGTTCCAACTACCGCCGGGCGGCTTAGTCTCGATGGTGGTCAAGCCGCCAGAGAACCCCCCGTATTCGGCACTATAGGGGGCCTTGGCAACGTTCATCGTCTGGATGGCATCCAAAGGTATAGGAATTGAGAAACTGCCGGTCACGGGATCGACCGTCTGTGCAGAGTCAACCAACAGCATCCCTTGGTTCTCCGGCGCCCCCTTAAAGTTGAGCTTGCCGTCCTTCGTTCGCACCACGCCCGGGACCAAAGGCAGGGCTGCTTTGAATTTCTGCTCGGCCAGTGGCAGGGTGGTGAATTGCGAGCTGCTGACAGTGGCGGTCGAATCGGCGCTCTCGGTTGAGACCCCTGCTGCCTTGTCCCGCACTTCGATCTTTTGAACAACCTTGTCCAGCTCCAGGCTGACGTTCTCAGTCTTGGCGTCTCCCTGACTGAGAACAATACTTTCGGTAAACGGTTGGAAACCATCCAGGCGTACCTCTATCGTGTAGGTGCCCGGTGATAGCTGTGTAAACCTATAGCGGCCCTCGGCGTCCGTTGTGGCCGATAGGGGCTCAGGTGCTGACGAGGCGTCGGCCAGCCTCACTAGCACGCCTGGAACGGCGTCCGCTTGTCCCTGCTGGTCGGCAACCGTGATCAGCCCATCGATCGACGCCCCAGCTGCTTCCGGTCGAGTGCTGTTGGCTATCTGGGCGAATACCGAACTCCCCCCAACAATCAGTACGAGGAACAGAGTAAGACTCCGAAGGACTGAGGCCATACTGGAAACACCGTATGCTGTATGAAGGATCTCCCTGTATTTGAAGCAACTGTAATCGGTAAGGTGTCGGTATACGGGCCAGCCGGGCGCCAGTCTGAGAACTTTCGCGAGATATTCACGCGCTTTAGCGTTGATCTTGTAGCCAAACGCTATGGCGTTGTCTGCCAGCCTTGCATACGACATGACGGCCCAATAGCGCGCGTCAGCATCATTGTTGTTGCAGCCGATTCGAAAGTGAGCCGCCGGCACTGCAATTTCGGGATGCTGCTCGCCAGATTGGGTACTGAGGGCCGTTAGGATGAGCCAGCTCACTGTCAGCGGATCGTCCTCAGTCGCTAAACTCCTAGGCAGGAGTGACGGAAATCGGGATTGTCGCATGGATCTTCTCCGAATGAAGTCGTGTGCACGTCGCACACCAGTAGATGCCACGTTCGAAAGCTCATGAAAGCAATAGACGTCGAGATGTTTCCAGGCCCAGTGTCGTCAAGTGCCAACGGCATTTGCCTGTATCGGCATTAGCGAAGGCCAGGTGTCCGCGGAAAGGCCGTTTGACTCTGGTCAGTCAAATGCAGATCTACGCTGTATTGCCAATGGGTGGACTCACCGGGCTTCTCAGAAATCGCAGCCAATTGCAGAGCCTGTTCAAAGGCGGATTGAGAAGAAGCTATGGGACAATTGGGCGCAGAGGTAAATCAATCTGAATTGCGGAAGATAGCCGCATGCCACCAAGTGTGCTGTGAGGTGTGGCCAGATTGGCTGGTTGTGCATGGCCGGAGGGTTCAAGTCGGATTTGAGTTGGACCTTGAGGCGTCTGTGGCGGGCAGTCCGCCGCAACGGCGAAAGGCGACAGACCGTTCGTTGAAACGTTCGAGGAGTTGAGGGAGCTTGTCAGGTCCATCTTGCCTCCCGACAGCGGTGAAGAGGAATTCGACCTGTTACTCTATCACTATTCTTTGCCTGGCACCCGCGGCGCGGGTTCGGGCCTGAGGTCGTCCTCAGACTCCGAATTCTACACAAACATGGTTTCGGCCGGCCGGTTGATGACTGCGAAGAGCGCTGCCTGCGCCCGATAGAGTGCGCCTTGAAGGAACTGGGCATCAGGCGCGCAAACTGAGGAATTAGCCCGGTCCACCCGAGGTTTGGGTCATGCGTTGAGCGGGTCCTGACTTACTCGGAATTTAGGCTGGCAGAACCGGCGTGCGCCAGACACGAGATCCAGTGAGGGCAATTTTCCTGGGCACGGTTTCCTGGGATCGCTCGCCCGGCAACAGCCAAGGGAATACTGGTGACCCCGGGATGCAAGGATCATGATGCGAACCAATACGCACAATTTCTCCATGCGATCCAGGTTCCTATTCGCTTTGCTCCCCACTCATTGGGCGACCTGCATTTTGGCGCTCTTCCCTGACGATCGAAGTACTCGATGGTCACCACCGTTCGGCCGAAGATCCGGACGTCTGCCGAGGAGGAATTCGACAACGGCAACCAGAAAGCGCCAGCCTTTCCGTAGCGGTGTTCAATGTGAATGCTCCGGGTCCAGAAGGGAGGGTTTTTTGCCGGACTGCCCTCAATCCGCCTGATCGCGTAATCTTTGGCGTCCACCCAAATTCTGCCTCTGATCAGGAATTTGTTCTGCGTCTTCGGCGAGATTTCTAGTACCTAACTCGTCGACCCATCGGATGTATCAACCCCGATCAGCCGGAATTCGTAGTTCGCAGGTAGAATCCTGCTGCTGTCCCGATCTCCCTTGCGGCTACCTTCGGACTCGGCTTCCAGCATCGGCCGGAAAACACGACGAAGGACTGTCTAGGAGCCCTCTTCCGCGACGACCTCGAACGTCTTCGTGCCGGTCGAGTCAAAGTCGACTCGTACTGTCATCTGGGCAGACTTGTGAAGGCGCTGGTTCTCCAAATGATATCGGCGCATGCTAGTGTAGCCGGCTAGATTGGCCAACCGTTGATTGTCCGCCGCAACCATCTGCTCGACAATCTCCGCGGCAGTGGGGGGTGTCGGTGGCGCGCTTTGACCGGTCACGAATAGTGCAAGCAAGTTTACTGCGTTCAATTATATGAACTCCGGCAAGAAAGCCATCGTGGACTCTTCTTCTGTTCCT
>Ga0187819_10001449_pt1 | contig 12297 bp, 7 predicted proteins | sample NC_wetland_sal_i_15_FD_132411 | JGI IMG/M metagenome (GOLD analysis project Ga0187819, IMG submission 132411) | Wetland sediment microbial communities from Neuse River Estuary, North Carolina, USA - SO4_4 | ecosystem: Environmental > Aquatic > Freshwater > Wetlands > Sediment | place: USA: North... | reverse complement strand
GAGAACTTCGTTGCGCCAAAATAAGCCAGCGCCAGTTTGTACTGGAATTCCGGCAGATGGCCGAACTTCGACTCAACTTCTTTCAGAAATCCGAGCACCTCGCTTTGGCGGTTCGCCAACAGCAGCGCTTCGGCAAACGCCAGGGTGTACTCCGCCGAGTCCGGCGCCAGGCGAACTGCCTGTCCCAGGAAATCGCTGGCTTCCGGATAACTCTTCTTATTCAGCAGGACTGCGCCAAGCGCCGCGCACGCCATCGGTTGATCCGGCTGCTGGCTCAAGCTGGCCCGCAAGACTTTCTCAGCCGCTTCGGGATCGCCTGCTTCCATAAGGAACGCGCCGAGCTTGGCTTCCTCCTCCGGCCCCGCGATACCCGATCGCAGAAAATCGTCGGTCTCTTTTTCCGCCTGCTCCCGGTCTCCAGTCTTCAGGTAGCATTCGATCAACGAGACCCGCGCGGGCATTGTCAGCTCCGGGACTCCCTTCAGTTTGAGCAGCGGATCGATCGCTTTACTGTGTTCGCCCGTTTTCACCAAAAGCAAGGCATAGTTCTGCAAAGCCTGCGTCTCCTTCGGGTTCAGCGCGAGTCCGGCCCGATACGCCTCTTTGGCCTTGCCGACATCACCGCGGTGCCAGTATTCGAGTCCCAGGCTGAAGTAGACTTCGGCTCGATTGGGCGATAAGTCGCGCGCCTTTTCAAAGGCGCGAATCGCTGCGTCCACATCCTTCAGTTCGGCGCAGCTTACGCCGAGGTGGAACCAGAATGCGCCGTCGTTGGGAGCGGCCTTAACGGCCAGCGTCAGAACGCGCCTGGCCTCCGCATATTGCTGATGCTCGAGGTAAGTTCGCGCCTCCCGCCAGAGCGCAGCCGGGTCGGCGGATGCCTGGGCCGCGAAAAGGATGACGATCGGCACCAACATGGCAGCCCCGGGGCTAGTTCGGACTCGTCCCTCCGCCTTCCGTGACCATCAGGTAACGATCCATTTTCGGTGCGGAGATGCGGTCCACGCGATGGCTCGGCGCCGGCCACCGGACTTCCACCCAGTCGATCTGCCCCTTGCCGGCTCCAATGATTTCGCGCGGGTCGCTGCTGGACAGAAAGCTGCCGCCCGCGTTCTTCAACCGGGAAAACACTTTCCCTCCCATGCTCCACCGGATGTTGGCTCCCGCCGCCGCTGGATTCGTGGTCTTGGGCGCCAACTGAAGTCCCAGCCAATGATTCTTCGCCGTAGCGTTGTTCATCAACACATGCGCCGGGCCGCCATTCTCGGTAAACACAATGTCCGCATAGCCGTCGTTGTTCAAGTCGCCAATGGCCAGGCCTCGCGCCGAATAATCCTTGTGGAAAGCGTCGCCCGCCGAATCGCTCACATTCTCCAGCTTCGCTCCGCCCAGGTTGCGGAGCAACAGAATGGGTTCGCGGTAAGTCACTCCACGGCTGCGCTGTTCCACCAGGTCGTCCGGATGCCCGTTCGAGAGAATCAAGTCCGGCCAACCATCGTTGTCATAGTCGAGAAAGCCAAGTCCCCACCCGCTGAACATTCGCGTGGCCGGCGCAAGTCCGATTTTCAGATTGATATCCTCAAACATTTCATTGCCAAGATTGCGGTAAAGGGAGGTCGTCTGCGCGTCGATATTCGCCACGATGAGATCCACTCGCCCGTCTCCCTCGAAATCGGCCGCAGCCACACCCATCCCCGCCCGCGCCATTCCATCGGCGCTGTAGCCCACGCCCGCCTCAAGCCCGATCTCCTCGAACTTCTCTCCGCCGCGGTTCACCCATAAGTAATTGGCCATCGTGTCATTGGCGACAAACAAGTCCATGTAGCCGTCCCCGTTGATGTCAGTCGCCACCACGCCCCAGGCTTTGCCCGGTCGCGCCTGAATGCCCGTACTCTGGCTTACGTCCAGGAACTTGCCGTTGCCCAAATTGCGATACAGGCGGCTGGGCATAGGTTCGAAAATTTTCGGGCTGCAGTAATAGGTCTGCGGCTTCGCTGTGGTTTCCCCACCCGCGTCACCACCGCCATAGGAATCGGCCAGTCCGCAGAGCCTCTGTTCGGAGTAATCGGCGAATTGTCCGATAAACAGGTCCAACTTCCCGTCGTTGTTATAGTCGAACCAAGCCGCGCTCGTCCCCCATTTCAGAGGCTGAATCCCGCTCGCCGCAGTGACGTCGGAGAACGTTCCGTTGCCGTTGTTGTGATAAAGGACCAGTTTTCCATATCCGGTGATGAGAATATCCTGCCAGCCGTCGCCGTCGTAATCGCCGATGGCCACGCCCATGCCGAATAGGTCAGCCGTGATCCCCGCCTGCTGTGTGACGTCCGTGAAAGTGCCGTCGCCGTTATTGCGGTAAAGAGCGTGATGCAGAGGATGCTGCGGATTGTAGAAGCTTGACCGGCCCGAGTTCACCAGCAGAATATCCATCTTCCCGTCGTTGTTGTAATCGAAGATAGCGACGCCCGCGCCGGTGGTTTCAGGGAGATAGCGGTTTGCCGAGTGCCCGTTGTCGTGTACCCAACTGATGCCGCTCTCGCTGGGCGGAACTTCACGGAATAGGGGCGGAGAATCGGCTTTGCTGCCTGCAAAAATCCACAGAAAGACCGCACCCAGCAACCGCATCATCGACCGATTCTACATCTGGGCCCCGCATCCCACAAACGAGTAAGGCGGCCAGCCGGATTCCGGCGGACCGCCCCCCACGCCCTCCTGAGGAACCTCAGAAGTAGAACTTCAATGCAGCCTGCATCAGCCGTGGAAAATTGTTATCGCTCGTGATCTGGCCGAACGCGGCGTCGCCTACGCTGTTGTCTGGTGTGTAAAACCAGGTCCGGTTCAGAGCATTGAACATCTCCCACCTGAATTGGATGCGATACCGTTCCCGGAATGGGAAATTCTTAGAGAACTGCAGGTCAACGTTGTCGTTCCCAGGCCCTCTCATTAGATTCCTCGCGGAGTTGCCGAACGTGCCTGGCGGATTGGCCACGAAAGCGGCCGTATTGAAGTATCGGTTGAGCCACTGGTTTAGCGAACCCTGGTGCTCATCAAGAGGCGCTCCCGGGATGATGTTGGCTCTGTCCGAGCCGATGTTGGAATCGGAGTTGTTGTTTCCACTGCCTCCGTTGATGCTGAACGGAAGGCCGGAACTCATCACCCAGATTCCCGCGACTTCCCATCCGCCCAGGACAAACGAGCCGACTCGTCCAAGGTTCTTTAAGGCGGGCTCTTGATAGATAAAGGTATTGTTGAAAATCGCCGGGACGCTCAGGTCCGAGAGTCCGCGGTTGTTGCGAAGATTGTAAGGGTCAAAAACCGGACCCACGTTTGCCGCCGTAGCCACCGAACTCGAGTCCAGATTCTTGGACCAGGTGAAGTTTGAGATGAACTGGAACCCTCGGCTGAAGTGCTTCTCCGCCGAGATCTGCACAGCATTGTAGGACTGGGTATTCCAGGACACATAGCCTTGCACATTGCTGAAGTTTGGCAGCAGCGTGGTTTGCCCGCCGGTGGCGAAGAGCCCAGGGCTTAACTGCTCCTGCACGGGCAAATGGTAAATCTCGTAGCCGATATATGCGGCGCGAAACAGGTAGTCGCCGAATGTGTGCTCGATGCTGAAATTCCAGGTTTGATCCCGCGGCATCTTGTAACCCGGAGTGAAGGCCGCTCCAATACTAACCGGGACCACGAACGAGACGTCCGACGGCGGATTGAACTTAGGCCCCGAAAACGGCGGGAAAGGAGGCTTGAAACCCGTCGGTGCGTAGCACGCGTAGGGGTTCAGGATGTTAAGAACGCAGCTTCCCACCTGGTTATAGTTGATGGTGAACTGAGGACTGAACGGGGCCGTCGTTCCCATATGGTTGTACGTCGAGTAGTCGTAAGGCAGGCTCATGATGCCAAACGCGGCCCGAATACTCGTATTCGGCAAAGCCTTAGGCTGCCAGGCAATGCTCAACCGCGGTAAGACGGCTCCCCAGTCGGTCTTCCATCCGCCGTCCGGCACGCCTGGGTCTCCGGCATATACCAGGTCCTGAGGCGCGTTGGGGAAACGAGTGCTCGTCTCGCCTGGCGAGAAGAACGGCAGCTTGTTCCCCGTGTATCTCGGGGCTTGCTGCGGTTCCCAACGCACGCCCACATTCACCGTCAGGTTGGGTTTCAATTTAATGCTATCCTGCACGAACCCAGCGAATTCGACGGCGTGCAATTCGTTGTACTCGCCGCCGGATTGCGAGAAACTGCTCATATCGCCCAGCAGAAAATCGGCGAACGAGCTTCCCGTGACCTGGCCCGAGAAATTCATCTGTGGGTCGGCGCCCCAGCCCGCCACTTCCAGCGAATACTGAGTCATGACATTGACGCCCGCCACAATGGCGTGGCGGCCCTTGTTGAGCGATATGGTGTCGCCAAGAATCCAGTTGTGCCGGTTCTGAACCACCGGAGTCTGGCTGATCGAGAAGGCGTTATTGAGGTCTAGCTGGCTAATGGTCTGATCCGGCTGCGGAATATTGGCCCCCAGGGCGGAGGGACTCAAAGGCTGGCCGCCTGGCTGCACTAGACCAGGAGTCGTTGTGCTGTTGATGCGGTTGTAGCCGAGGCGAAAATCGTTGACCAGATCCGGCCGTAGGCTCCAGGTGTAGTCCACCGCTCCATTGTTGGCGCGGGCCAGCGCCGAACGGTCGGAATTCAAATAGTCGCCATTCCCGTTGAATGCCGGACGGTTAAAGTTATCGAAGAAATAGCGTACGCTGATGTGCTGCTTGTCCGTAATGTAGTAGTCGGATCGAACCGTAAACTCTTGCGCGTCATTGACCTGCAAACGACCCGTCAGAATTACGTTGCCCGTGGGACTGTCGGTTTTCGGCAACCCCTGCTCTATCTTTAGGGCGATTGGACTGAATTGAGAAACCGGGATTTGGTTGTTCGGATAGGGATTGCCTTGCGGGTCATGCAACTGGATCGGAACCTGGCTGAAATCGCCGTTCAGCATGTTGTTGTTAGGCACAAAATTCGAACTCGATGCGATCGCCACATGTTCGATCGTCGACTGATAGTTTCCGAAGATGAATAGCTTGTCGTGCTTGATGGGTCCGCCGATAGAGCCGCCGAACTGATTTCGCTTTAACGGGTTGGCGACATGGGTGAAAAAGTCAGCCGCGTTCAAATCGCTGTTGCGCAGAAACTCAAAGCCCACGCCGTGCCACTGATTTGTTCCCGACCGCGTGGCAATGCTCACCACGGCGCCGGATGTGTAGCCATACTGTGCATCGAAGTTGTTGGTGAGGACGCGGAATTCCTGAGTGGCATCGGGATTTGGGAACGGGTTGGCGTTCTGGAAATAGTTGTCCATGTGTGGGACGCCATCCAGCATGTAGAAAACACCGCCCATGCGGCTGCCGTTCACCGAAGCGGCTGTCTCCTGGCCAAAATTGGGGAAGCCGCTGCCCGGGCCGGGTAAGGCAATTGAATTGGCCGCCGTCTGGCCGTTCACCGCTCCCGGTGCAACATAAACCAGCTCCGCTGGGTTTCTGCCGTCTAGCGGCAATTCAACGATGCTCTTTTGGTCCACCACCTGGCTGATCTCGCCGCTCGTCGTTTCAAGTTCCACGGCCTCTGCCCTTACCTCCACCGACGTGGTCACCTCCCCGGTCTTCAGAGAGAAGTTCACCGATGCGACCTGATCTGCCGAAAGTGTGATACCGGTGTGAGTTTCGGTGGTGAAACCGGGATTCGAGGCCGTGATCTCGTACCGTCCAATAGGAAGAAACGGCAGCGAATAGTTGCCCTCTGATCCGGTGGTCACAGTGGTGACCTGGCTGGTTTCCAGGTTCTTGGCCGATATGCGAGCGCCGGCAATCACGGCCCCGGTAGGATCGGTCACTGTTCCGTTAATTGAGGCGCGTCCCCCTTGAGCGTACGCCAGATGGCTGGCCCATAGAAACAGTCCGATTCCAAAAAGAGATGCGGCTAGGCGAAAGACATTCTTCCAAGGCAGTACAACGGCTGGTGTTTGCAAAGAATTCGTCTCCTCTCTGGACAACGTTGTCCATCCGTTTACGAGCATTCAGACCCAGTGTGTTGACCTAGATAACATGAATCGACTAGCACGTCAACAAAATTCTCAACTTCTCGTTCTATAATGCGGAACAGAATCAACACTACATTCATTTGTTGGGTGGTTTGACCTGGATCCCTGGTCATTTCAGAATGATATTCCCATTGACAAAACTAATGGATGCCCATTACGTTAAAGGGCAACGCCACGGAACCATGGTCAATAAACTGAAGGAGCTCGTCGAGAGCAGGAGGCCGGCCATCGGCACCTGGGTCAGCATCACAGATCCCTATTTGGTGGAATTGATAGCAGACGTGGGGTTTGACTGGCTGCTCATCGATACCGAGCATATCCCTATCAGCCGTGAGAGCCTGCGGACGATTCTTATGGCCATGAAAGGGAGCCCGAGCGTCCCAGTTGTTCGCTTGGCGAGCAATTCGCCGGATCACTTTCAGACGGCCCTGGATCTGGGCGCGCAAGGGGTCGTGGTGCCTATGGTTAGTTCGCGCCACGAGGCAGCGCAAGCCGTCCGTTTCTGCCGGTATCCTCCGATAGGAACCCGCGGCTTCAGCCCCACGCGAGCCAGCCGGTACTTTCAGGACCTGGAGCAGTACGCCGCAACGGCGAACGGCGAGATCTCTTTGATCGTGCAGATCGAAACGCCCGAAGCCGTCGCCAACATCGATGGAATTCTGGCTACCAGCGGCATTGACGGCATCTTCATCGGTCCCTCCGATCTGGCGAGTTTCATGAACCTTCCCGCCCGGACGAATCATCCGGAGGTGGAACGCGTGGTGGGGAAGCTCATCGACAGCGCCTGCGCCCGGTCGATGCCGTTTGGATTGCCGACGTGGACTGCGGACGAGTGCTTGAGTTACGTGAAACGCGGCGCACGCCTGCTCACGATCGGCAGCGACCTGCACTTTCTTGCCAACAGCGCTCGATCCGGTCTCTCTGGAATTCGTCAACTGCTGGACGCAAACCCCGGCGCGGGCCTGAACCCGCACGCGGCGCGCCGCGACGGCCGGCGCCGGCGCTAGACGCAGTCAAACGGCGGTTGGCTCCGGAGCACGATCGGCGCGGCGGCGGCCATGACCCGGCGAAGCACCGGAGATTTCTGCATCCCCCGAATACCCCAGTTCCAAAGAAAGCCGGCTGGCTGCCCGGAGAAGGTGCTCCTTCAACGTGATCAGGATATCGCCACGCAATCGCTGCGTCGGCAGAGAGAGGCTCATGCCGGCAACCACATTCCCCGTGTGGTTTCTCACCGCCGTTCCTATACAGACTCCCCCAGCTACGTTTTCCTCGAAGTCGTAAGCTACGCCTTCCTGCTGCACCTTCCGCAGGTGGTCCCAGAGCTTTTCCCGCGCGGTAATGGAATTCGGCGTGACCGCTTTCAGCGTCTCCATGCCGTCGTAAACTTTCAGGAAGTCTTTTTCCGAGAGCGCGGCCAACATCGCCTTTCCCAGCGCTGTACAGTGAGCCGGGTTGCGGCTTCCCACCTGCTCGCTCATGCGCAGCCTCTGCGTGGACTCGCACCGGGCGATGAACACCACTTCGGTCCCTTCCAGAACCCCAAGACTGGCCGTCTCATGGCACGCTTGCACCAGCTCACGGAGAATCGGCCATCCGTGACGGATGACCAGGTTCTGTCGCACCAACAGGTCACTCCAGCGCAGAATGCGGGCGCCCAGTGCATAATTCGCAGTCGTCGGATCGAACCAGACCAGATCGAACTCGCGCAGGGTGGCGAGCAGGCGATGAATCGTGCTTTTCCCCATTTTGAGTTCTTTACTGAGGGCGGCGATGCTGGCGCCGTTGTCCGGCCGCCCGAGGGCGTCAAGGAGTCTCAGTGCTTTGGCGAGAGATTTGACAGGGTATTTTGCCTGAGCCAATGCTCAACCGCTCCTTCCATCGACGCAAACCTGATAATTCAGACAACGGCGTGTCGAATAGCAGAACTCCAGAATAGCATGCGGAATGAGCTAGACAAATGAAACCGCCACCTTGCCGATGGGCTCGCTGCGCGATTCCACCAGCGCCAGCGCGTGATCGAATTGGTGGATGGTCGTCCGATGTGTAATGAGGTCGCCGAGCTGCAGTTTGCCTGAGGTCAGCCACTCTAACGTGCGCACCCAGGACTCGGTCGTATATCCGAGAATGCCCTCGATGTGCAGATCGCGAGTCACGAACAAGTTTGCTGGTATCTGCACCGAATGCGAATCTGGCGAGCTGCCAATGGCCACGATCGTGCCCCCCGTGCGAACCATCTGGGTCGCCATTTCGAGCGGTTTGGCGCCACCCGCGCAGACCACCACGACATCCCAGCCGTCCGAACCACTTCGCTCTCTCAGTTCGCGAACGTCCATGCCGGTGACGAATTGGGTGAAGCCGGCACGCATGGCCATAGCGCGCTGCGTGGGCGCGAGATCGATGCCGAGCATGGCCGCGGGGTCGTACAACGCCAAAACGCGTGCGGCTATCAGCCCGATGGGACCGCAGCCAATCACGGCCGCGGTGCTTCGCGGGCGGGGATGAGCCCGCTCAATGCCACGCACAACGGTTGACGCCGGCTCGACCATCAAAGCTTCGTCCAGGCCGACGTGCTCCGACACGCGGTGACACGACCGCGCCGGCGCCGCCACATATTCGGCCAAGCCACCGTTATGCGTCATCCCGATTTGTTCGTGTCCCGGGCACAGATTGAATTCACCGGCAAGGCATCGCGGGCACCGGCCGCATGGGAGGTACCCTTCCACCGAAACACGATCGCCCACCCGGCAGGTGGTGACGCCGGACCCCACTTCCTCCACCACGCCGGTCCATTCGTGTCCGGGCACGACGGGATAACGCGCGAAACCCGCGGGCATGGAACCGCGAAGAATCTCCAGGTCGGTGCCGCAAATGCCGCAATAAGCGGTGCGGATCACGACCTGCCCCGGTCCGCAGCGCGGATCGGGCACGCTGGTGAGTTCGAAATGCGGAGGTTCGGTGATGAGAATCGCTTTCATGTAGCCGTTTTTGTCAACGAGACGATCTCATCAGGAGTATCGCTTGCCCATCGAGTGCGTCCATCGGCCATCTGAAGCTCGGTCGCATTCGGACCAACGGTGATTGCAACAATTTGGTCAGTATTAATAACGAGAACACCCGCGTCCTCTCCGGCCTGTTTTGTCTTGCGAAGTTTAATCAGAGCCATAATCGCTTCACCCCCCTGCCACGCTCCCGACCGGGCGGCTGCTATGCCCACCACATTTTGGCAAGTTTGTTGCGAATGAGGATCTGGTTTAGAAAAGTCGCGGCTTTTTCCAGGCCGTCTTCCACCGACATCAGGCTGTCTTCGTGCTCGATCGAAATCACGCCATCGTACCCAACCATGGACAGCGTGGAGATGAAGTCGTTCCAGAAGTCCGGTCCGTGGCCGAAGCCCACGGTGCGGAACATCCAGGAGCGGTTCGCCTCATCGCCATAGGGTTTGGTGTCGAGAACGCCATTGAGCCGCGCGTTGGACTCGTAAACGCGCGTGTCCTTGGCATGCACGTGAAAAATGGCATCGCCGAGCTTCCGGACGGCCAGACACGGATCGATGCCCTGCCAGAACAGGTGGCTCGGATCGAAATTGCATCCGACGTTCGCACCCGCCTCCGCGCGGAGGCGCAGCAGAGTTTCCGGTGAGTAGACCACGAAGCCAGGATGCATTTCGAGAGCCATCCGCACGCCGTGATCGCGTGCGAACTGCGCGCGCTCGCGCCAGAAAGGAATCACTTTCTGCTCCCACTGCCACTTGAGAATTTCGGGGTAGTCCGGAGGCCATGCCACGGTTACGAAGTTCGGGTACTTCGCATTTTCCGAATCGCCCGGGCAGCCTGAGAAGTCGATGACGGTGGAAACCCCCAGCTTCTCGGCCAACAAAATGGTGCGGCGCTGGGTATCGGCATGCTGCTGGCCCATGGTGGGATGCAACACGTTGCCGCCACAGCCGAGCGCGCTGATCATCAGACCCGCGTCATCCAACTTGCGGCGAAGCTCGACCAGCTTGTCCGGCTGGTTGATCCAATCCGGATGTACATGCGCAGGCGCGCCGTAGTTGCCCGCGGCCAGCTCGACCGCCTGGATGCCGAGCGGCCGGATGCGCTGGATCACCTCATCGAGTGTGAGATCGGAAAAAAGCGCGGTAAAGAGTCCCAGTTTCATGAGTGTGTGCGAGGACTTTCAGGCGAGCTTGTTTAAGTAGTCAAAACTCATGCGCGCGCTTTCCAAGGACGGCCGGTCCCACATGTCCTGCTCGACGTAATAATGCTTCACGCCCTCGGGAGCCGCCGCAAAGATCTTCTTCCAGTCGATCACGCCGGTGCCAACTTCAGTGAACGGGTTGCCCTTGAAGCCATCGGTGGTCGGTGGGTAGCCGGGCTTGAGATCCTTGATGTGCAACATGACGAACCGGCCGGGGTATTTGTGAAAATACTCCACTGGATCTTTGCCGGCGAAAGTGGTCCAGAAGCAGTCCATCTGCATCTTGACCAGGTCTTTGTCAGAGGAGCGAAGCAGCTCGTCGTACGCGACTACGCCGTCATACACCCGGTACTCGAAATTGTGATTGTGATAGGCGAAGCCGAGGCCGGCGTCGCGGCACTGCTGGCCCAAATGATTGAAAAAGTCCCCGGTGCGCTTCCAGCCATCGAGCGATTTCTGCCATTCCGAGCGAGTGGTCGACAGCATGTACTCGAGCCCCAACTGGTGCGCGGTTTCGATGTTTCGGGCCCAGCCGGCATCGTCCTTGGGCGCGCCGAAATGGCAGCTAGGAGCGCGCAGCCCCACGTCGGCGAGAATCTTCCGCAGTTCGGGCGCCTTGTGGCCATAGAAATCCCCGTAGCCTTCGCCGCCACTTACTTCGATTTCCTTGTAACCAATGGCGGCGACTTTGCGCAGGGTTCCCTCAAAATCCGCCTTCAGATCGTTGCGGACGGTATACGGCTGGAGGCCGATGGGCAAGCCCAGCGGAGCAGCGTGCGATTGCGCGCGGGTGAGCAGCAGTCCGGCTGCAGCGGACTTGAGGAACTCATGGCGGCTGATTATCTTCATCGATCCTCTCAAGCTACAATCCAGGGCTTTCGATATTCTTTCGTCAAATAGCGATTGGCTTCCTCGTCTCCCACGCAACGCTCCTGCTGGCCATCCCAGTTCAGCTTGCGGCCCACTTTCTGCGAAATCACACCCAGCAGCGGCGCCACAGTGGACCGGTGCATGGTGGCGATATCGGAGTGGGGCCTGTGGCGCGAGCGAACACACTCGAGAAAGTTCAGGACGTGCGGAAAATGTTGCGCGGAAGTGCCGCTGTGAATCACCGGGGCCTCGGGAACTTCATCCACGCGGTTCACCTCGGGCCATAGCGTGAATCCGTCGCGGTCAACCAGCAGCGTTCCTTCGGTGCCGAAGAACTCGATGCCGTGCGTGTGAACTCCGTCCTCATGCGAGTTGGTGAAGCGGGAACTGAACGTTACGATAAACTCCTTGCCGCTTACGGGCGATGCCGGGTACTCATAGAGCACCTCGAAGGTGTCCGGCGTCTCGGTGTTGTTGTCGGTTACGTACTTGCCTCCGGCGAAGCTGGCGGTGCGGGGAGATTCCACGCCCATAGCCCAATGCACGACATCGAGCAGGTGAACGCCCCAGTCGGTCAGCATGCCGTTGGCATAGTCCCAGAACCAGCGGAAATTCGCGATGCAGCGGTTCCGATTGAATGCGTGCGCGGGGGCGGGACCCAGCCAGAGATCCCAGTCCAGCCATGCGGGAGCCTCCGTGTCCGGAGGATTGCCGAGCCAGTCTACGGGGCGGTCCCAGTTGATCCATGTGTCCGCCCGCATCACTTTACCGATTTTTCCAGAACGCACCAGCTCCACGGCTTTTTGGAAATGCTCGCCGGAGCGCTGCTGGGTACCCACCTGAACGATGCGGTTGTGACGCGCGGCCGCTTCCACCATCCTTCTGCCTTCGTGCACCGTGTGCGAGACAGGCTTTTCGATGTACACGTCCTTACCGGCCTCGCAGGCCATGATCATGGGGATGGCGTGCCAGTGGTCGGGAGTCGCGATGCAGACCGCGTCAATTTCTTTGTTGTCCAGAATGCGACGAAAATCCTTGAACCCTTGAGCCTTTCCATTGGTCTTTTCGAGCGCCTGGTCGAGGTGCGGCTGGTACGGGTCAGCGATCGCGACCACATCAACTTGTCCGGTGCGAATCATGTC
>Ga0187819_10001448_pt1 | contig 12311 bp, 10 predicted proteins | sample NC_wetland_sal_i_15_FD_132411 | JGI IMG/M metagenome (GOLD analysis project Ga0187819, IMG submission 132411) | Wetland sediment microbial communities from Neuse River Estuary, North Carolina, USA - SO4_4 | ecosystem: Environmental > Aquatic > Freshwater > Wetlands > Sediment | place: USA... | reverse complement strand
GATCAAGCGCACGGCGCGAAGCCGCATTCAGAATGCGCATCAACGTTCCCTGTGTGTTGCGATAGTGAATGTGAAAGGTCTGCATAAGCTTGCTCCCTGTAGCACCGGTCTTGTAGCGCCGACAGCCTGCCCTGAGGTGACGCCGAAGGGTCTCGCCGGCTGTCCGGCGGGCAACTTGCCCGCCGCCCTGCCAACTACTGTGTCGGTTCTTCTTCCAGCAGCATCTCCGAAAGCGCGGCGCCCGCCGGAACCATCGGGAAAACGTTGGCTTCCGGAGCGCAATCGAACACCAGCAACTCCGGCTCGGGTGATCGCAGGAACCGGTCGATCTGATCCCCGGTTTCCTGCGATACCGGAAACTCGCGCATAGCGTCTTCGTTCAGCCGGAAGCTGTGAATCTTGTAGGCCTTCGCGATCTCCACAAAATCGGGATTGTCGCTCAGGTCAGTCTCGGCGTAGTTGCGCTGATAGAACAGCTGCTGCCACTGCCGCACCATGCCGAGATATTTGTTGTCGATGATGACCATCTTCACAGGCAGGCCGAGACGGTGAACCGTGGCCAGTTCCTGGATGTTCATCTGAAATCCGCCATCACCGGAAACACAGAGCACGCACGCGTCAGGCTTCGCCAGTTGCACACCCACCGCAGCCGGCAGAGCGAAGCCCATCGCTCCGAGTCCGCCAGACGTGATGAATCCCCGCGGCGAGGAGGAACGATAGCGCTGCGCGGCCCACATCTGGTGCTGACCGACGTCCGTCAGAACCACATTGTTCTCGGGCAGGCGGCTGAAGAGTTCGTCGAGAAAGCGAATCGTAGGCTGCGCGAGACCACGCGGATCAAGCTCCGCTCGCTCCGTTCCGCAAGCGACTGCACGCCAGCCGCTAAAGTCAGGCAGGGAGTGACGCCGCAACTCCGCCTGGAACGACGGAATCGTATCTGCGAGATTTCCAATCACCGGAAGATCGCAGGGGCGCACGCGATCCAGTTGAGCCGGATCAATTTCAAAGTGAACGATCTTGGCATGCGGCGCAAACCGCGTCGGATCACCTGTGACGCGATCATCGAGCCGGGCGCCAAACACCATTAGCAGATCGGTTTCGTGCAGCGCCATGTTCGCGGCGCGCGTGCCGTGCATACCGACCATGCCCAGGTAATACGGCGCCTCGGGTGGAACCGCACCCAATCCATGGACGGTCGCGAAGGTCGGAACGTTCAGATGGTGGAGCAACTGCCGCAACTCGGGGATCGCTCCAGACAATTTCGCTCCCGCGCCCACCAACGCAACCGGTTTCGAAGACTGCTGCAGCAACGCTACGATCGTGTCGGTGAATCCGCCTTCGGCTTTCGCATCGGCAGGCCGCGCGTGTGGCGTGAATTTCACAGGCCCGGAAAATTCTTTTTTGGCCTTCAGCATGTCGGTGGGAATATCGATCACCACCGGTCCGGGACGCCCACTGCGGGCCCAGTAAAATCCCTCGGCGATTGCATCAGGGATTTCGTCAATCGTGCGCACCAGACGGCTCCATTTGGTGAGCGAGAGCGTCACGCCAAAAACGTCGGTCTCCTGAAATGCATCGGTACCAATCAACGCACTACGCACCTGGCCGGTGATGCAGACCAGGGGAACGGAATCCATCTTCGCGTCGGCAATGCCTGTAACCAGATTCGTCGCGCCTGGCCCGCTGGTGGCCATCGCGACGCCAACTTCGCCCGTGACCCGGGCGTAGCCTTCCGCCGCAAACACCGCGCCCTGCTCATGCCGCGTCAGGATGTGCCGCACGCCGCTGCCCTCCAGCGCGTCGTACAGTGGCATGATCGCGCCGCCGGGGTAGCCAAACACCAGCTCCACCCCCTCGGCGCGCAGGCACCGCAGAACGATGTCGGCTCCCTTAAGCATTCACCACCTGTTTTGGAGGTTTTGGAGCCTCCGCCTTGTTCTTGCCCTCCTTCGGCAGCTAGCTCATCATGGCGCGAAGTTGTGCGCCCACGATTTCGATGGGATGCTGCTTCTCTTTCTCGCGCAGCACGTTGAAGTTGGGACAGCCTTTCTTGTTTTCTTCAATCCATTCCTGCGCGAACTTGCCGGACTGGATGTCGGCCAGCGTCTTCTTCATCGCCTGCCGTGTCGCGTCGCCGACGACTTGCTCACCGCGGGTCAGGTCGCCGTACTCGGCCGTATTCGAGATCGAGTGACGCATGCGGGCCAATCCGCCCTCATAAATCAGGTCGACGATCAGCTTCACTTCATGCAGGCATTCGAAGTAAGCAATCTCCGGCGCGTAGCCGGCTTCGACCAGCGTTTCGAATCCCTTCTTGATGAGCGAGGTGAGGCCGCCGCAAAGCACAGCCTGCTCACCGAACAAGTCGCTTTCCGTCTCTTCCTTGAATGTCGTTTGCAGAACTCCGGCGCGGGTCGAGCCAATGCCGTGTGCGTAGGCCAGACCAAGTTCGTGGGCGCGGCCGCTTGCATCCTGATGAATCGCCAGCAGCGCCGGTACACCACGGCCCTCAGTGTAGACACGGCGAACCAGATGGCCGGGGCTCTTGGGAGCGATCATCACCACGTCGACATCAGTCGGCGGGACAATGGTCTTGAAATGAACGCTGAAGCCGTGGGAAACGCCGAGCACTTTCCCCGGATGCAGGTAGGGCTTGATGGACTTCTCATACAGCTCGCCCTGCGTCTCATCCGGCGTGAGCACGTGGATCCAGTCGGCACGCTTGGCGGCCTCATCGGGCGCCACGACAACCATGCCGTCGGCCCGCGCCTGTTGCGCGCTGGGGCGGTTGGGGTCGAGACCTACGATAACTTTGAATCCGCTGTCGCGGAGGTTCTGAGCCTGGGCATGTCCCTGGCTGCCGTAGCCCAGGATGGCGATCGTCTTGCCCTTCAAGGCCTCGGGCTTCGCGTCGCGTTCGTAAAAAATAGTAACCACCAGCGTGCTCCTCTCGGTCACAAGGGGAGGAAAGAAGCCCTTGCTTGTTGGGGAAAGTCTGTTTCTATAGCAATACCGACCGGTCGGTCGGTATGTGGAAATGCTACCTTTCCGGCCCGGCGGGTGTCAAGCAGGAATTCTGGTTCGCGCCGTCGACCCCGAGGTCCGCATCCGGTTGGCATTCCGGCGCGCAACTGTTTACCATGGCACGCGATGGCACGCGAGACTCTGGTTGATTCCCGGCAGGAAATCCTGCGCACGGCGGCCCGCCTGTTCCAGCAGCGCGGATACGACGCGACCTCCATGAACGACGTCGCGGCCGCGCTCAAACTCAGCAAGGGCGGCCTCTACCACCATTTCCAGAGCAAGGACGAGATCCTGTTCGAGATCATGAATCATGCCATGGAGATCACTCAGGAGCGCGTGATCGGCCCAGCGAGCATCATCGCCGATCCCGTGGAACGGCTGCGCGCCTTGATCCGCCTGCACATGGAGGTCGTGCTCAGCCCGCGTGATCGCGAGATCACCGTCATGCTGCATGAGAACCATCCGCTGCCCCCCGCTCTCCGCAAGCGCATCAATCATCGTAAGAAAGAATATGTGCACTTCGTGGAAAGCCTGATCGCCGACGTACAAAAAGAAGCGCAACGTACCCGCACAGCAAAGGGCACTGTGAGCCCACGTGCCGCTGCCTTCGCCCTGCTGGGCATGATCAACTGGATTTACCAATGGTATAAGCCAGAGGGAGCATTGCAGGCGAACAACTTGATTCCGCAGTTCACCGATCTTCTATTTGGGGGAATCCTCGCGTGAAGGCGTGGTTTGGGACCGTCGGTGAGATTGAGCGGCAGCGGACACAAAGCGGCAAGTTGTACCGCGAGTTTCTGCGCGTACCGGCAATGAGCGCAGGCCTGTACGTGTTACTCCAAGGCGCCAACGATCCGCAACAGCCTCATCATGAAGATGAGATGTATTACGTGGTCCGCGGAAAGGGGCGCTTTCGGGCTGGAGACGAGGACCGGGAAATTTCGGCGGGCAGCGTGCTCTTCGTCGCCGCCGAAGTCGAACACCGCTTCCACGACATCGCCGAGGAACTAGCCGTGCTGGTTTTCTTCGCGCCCGCGGAAAACTAAATCTCCGCGCGGATCGCGCCTACTTATGCGGCGGTATCCAATAAACCTCTTCCTTAACCGCTCCCTTGTCGGTGAAACCTCGTCGCTTCAGAATCGCCTTGCTGTGCTCGATCATATCGGGATGTCCGCAAAGGTAGACCAACGTGTTGCTTGGTTCCAGTTCCCAATGATCGGCATACTTGCGCAGAATGTCATCGGCGCGTCCAATCTCCCCCGGCCAATCGGAGTGATCCCATGGACGGCTGACCGTGGGCACATACTTGAACCACGGCAGGTCCTTGTCGAAGTGGTTTAGTTCATCGAGATATCCAAACTCCCATGGGCGGCTCGCGCCATTCAGCAGGTACAGTTTGTGCGTGCCGTCAAAGCGGCCTTCTTTCCAGTCCTTGGATAGCGTGCGCACGTAGCTGACAAACGGAGCCACGCCGGTCACGGTCGAGATCAGCAGGTGATTCGTCCGTCCATTTTGCGTGTCGAGTGAAAATTTTCCTTTCGGAATTTTGCGCATCAGCAACGGGTCGCCCGGTTGCAGCTTGTGCAGTAACGGGGTGAGGGCTCCTTCGGGCACCAGTTCGACAAAGAACTCCACTTCATCTTCCGCAGGAGACGACACAATCGAATACGGACGCTCGACGCGCTTGCCGTTGGCCTCGACTCCCAGCGTCGCATACTGCCCCGGGACGAAATGAAACTCTCCGCCGCTGCGGATGCGAAACATCCACAGGTCGGGAGCGAAATCGACGCGCTTGGTCACTTCCGCGTGGAAGAACTTGTCGTCGGGAATCGTCATCTTTAACCTGGCCTCACCTGCAAAAAGGGAACTGGACGCCCGCGGTCCCCGACGCAACAGGATTCGTGTGATGGAATCGCGCGCCCGGGCTTCCCGGGTTGCACGCCCTGCTTCCAACCGAACGGTCGTACGAGATGCGATATCCTACATGAAACGAGTCTGCCTGGGAAGTCCATCTCAAGAAGTGAACCGACTCAGTGGCTGTGGTGGTGATGATGTTCTTCGCTCTCGCTTACGGGAATCACGCAGCCATGCGCCACCTCGCACACCACGTGTTCGAACTGGATGGTCGTGTGGTCGATGCGGAACTCATGCAGCAGGCGTTCTTTCACGTCGCGCAAGATGCGTTCGCTCACTGAAGGAGGGATGTCAGCAATTGAAATGTGGCAGGAGAGAGCATGGGTTTCGGAGCCAATGCTCCAGACGTGGAGATCGTGCACGTCATTGACTCCACCGATCGAACGGATCGCAGACTCGATCTTCTCCAGCTTCATGCCGCGCGGCGTGCCCTCAAGAAGAATATTGAGGGTTTCTCGCACAATCCCGAAACCAGACCATAGAATCAGCGCGCCGATTCCGAATGAAAGCGCGGAATCGATCCAGTAATTGCCCGTGACCAGGATGGCCCACCCGCCGGCGATCACGGCTGCAGTCGAAAGCGTGTCTCCGACTTCATGCAGCAGCGCGCTGCGGATATTGACGTCACCACCCGAGCCCCGGCTCGAGCGATACAGCAACAGAGCGATCACTCCGTTCATCACGACGCCCGCAGCGGCCACCCACATCATCACGCTGGCCTGTACGTGCTCCGGATGCTGCAGCCGGCGGAATGCCTCATAAAAGATGAAGAACGAAACCGCCACCAGCGAGGTGGCGTTGACCAGTGCCGCCAGAACTCCGGCGCGATGGTAGCCGTAAGTCTTGGTGGAACTGGCCGGACGCGCTTGAAAATAAACCGCGACCAGCGAGAGGAGCAACGCGAGGAAATCGGAAAGGTTGTGTCCGGCCTCGGAAAGCAATGCCAGAGAATGGGCCCGGATCCCCGCCACCACCAGCAGCACGATGTACGCCAGGGTCACGGCGAGCGAAACCTTCAGAACCCGCGTAGGGCCACCCGCGCCGTGAACGTGCATACCTCCAGTGTAAGGGCACAGAGGGAGGGCTTCAAGCGTATCCGAACCCCGCCAGAATCCGCTCAAACCGCGTGAGGCCAGCCGAAGGTTCGGTCCCTTTTGTTCCCGTTAGCCGCAGACCAGCGGCCTGATTTAAGTCGTCTCCGCAAATGCCGATCTGCGTAGAGACCGAGAGCTTCAAGAGCTGCTACGTCTGTCCGTTCCCAAACTGGCTCGGTCGCAGGTCCGAGACGTGCACTGCACAAACGAAGTTCGACGGGCGGGATCGTTCTATGGACGAAATCGTTAAGGATTTTCTTATCGAGAGCAATGAGAACCTGGATCGACTCGATCAGGAACTGGTGAAGCTGGAAAGCGAGCCCTCCTCCAAGGAACTTCTCGCCAGCGTCTTCCGGACGATTCACACCATTAAAGGAAGCTGCGGATTTCTGGGCTTTGCCCGTCTGGAAAAGCTGGCGCACGCGGGCGAGAGCCTGCTCTCCCGCCTGCGCGACGGCAAGCTCAGTCTGAGCGCCGAAATTACCAGCGGACTGCTGACCATGGTTGACGCAGTTCGGCGCATGCTCGCGGCAATTCAGGCTTCCGGTCAGGACGGCGAGGAAGATTATGCGCAGCTCATCGAACTGCTGGCCCGATTGCAGGGCGAGACTGCCGAGTTGCCAGCGGCGGTGCCCGCCAACTCTCCCGCGGCAAAGGTGGTCGCAGAGCCTCCCCCTGTATCCCCCGACATGAGGCCGGAGCCGGATTCTGATCGAGAGAGTGTGGCGCCAGATCCCGCGAAAATTGGCGGCGTGCTGATTGAACGGGGACTCGTTCAGCCCGACGATCTTGCCCAGGCCTTGGAGATTCAGGAAAAGGGCCGTCACAAGGTTGGCGAGATTCTGGTAGCAGAGGGAGCTGCCCGTCCCGAGGACGTGCTGGCGGCGGAGCAGACGGTCGAGTCTCGCAATCCGCAGGCGGCCATGGAAACCATTCGGGTGGGCGTTACGTTGCTGGACCGCCTGATGACTCTGGTGGGCGAACTGGTGCTGGCGCGCAACCAGTTGCTGCAGTTTTCCAATAGTACCCAGGACACTGGACTTCAGGCGGTTTCCCAGCGCATGAATCTGATCGCGACTGAACTGCAGGAAGAAGTCATGAAAACCCGCATGCAGCCGATCGGCAACATCTGGAACAAGTTTCCCCGCACCGTGCGCGACCTGGCGCACAGCTGCGGCAAGGAGGTCCGGCTGGTGATGGAGGGCCAGGACACAGAACTGGACCGGACCATCATCGAAGCGATCAAAGATCCCTTGACTCACCTGGTCCGCAACTCCATGGACCACGGCATTGAAACGCCGGAAACGCGCCAACGCGCTGGCAAGGATCCAACCGGAATCCTTACGATGCGTGCTTTCCATGAAGGCGGGCAGGTCAACATCGAAATCAGCGACGATGGCGCGGGACTGAACGGCGACCGCATCCGGCAGAAGGCCATCGAGCGCGGGCTCATCCCGGCCCAGCAGGCAACCCGCATGCCCGACCGCGATGTCTTCAACCTGATCTTCCTTCCGGGATTTTCGACCGCGGAAAAAATCACCAAGGTGTCGGGGCGCGGGGTTGGCATGGACGTGGTGAAAACCAACGTGGAGAAGATCGGAGGGGCGGTCGACATTCAATCGACGCCGGGAAGGGGCACGACGGTTCGCGTCAAGATCCCGCTGACCCTGGCGATTATTCCGGCCCTGATCGCCTCCTGCAGCGGAGAGCGGTTTGCCATCCCGCAGGTCAGCCTGTCGGAGTTGGTGCGCCTGGATGCCGAGGAGACTGGCAAGGGAATTGAACTGGTGCATGGCGCGCCGGTGTATCGCCTGCGCGGGCGTTTGTTGCCCTTGGTGTACCTGGATCGCGAACTCGGGCTGAGGAGCGGGCCTGGCGATGAACCCAGCCGCGAGGCCGCCATCAACATTGTGGTTCTGCAGGCGGAGGATCGGCAGTTCGGCTTGATTGTGGACGAAATCACCGACACCGAAGAGATCGTGGTGAAGCCTCTGGGCAAGCAACTCAAGGGCATCAGCGCTTACTCGGGCGCCACCATCATGGGAGACGGCCGGGTGGCGCTGATTCTGGACGTGCCTGGTCTGGCGCAGAAAGCCAGGGTCATCGCCGAAGCGCACGAGTCGGCTCACGAAGAGGCGCGCAGCCAGGCTGGCGCCGAAGGGGTGCGCGACGAACACGCCCTGCTGCTTGCCGAAAATGGGTTGGAGGGCCGGGTGGCCATTCCCCTGTCCATGGTTGCGCGTCTGGAGGAGTTTCCGACGACGGTGGTGGAGCGCGCCGGCGCGCAGGAAGTGATGCAGTATCGCGGTCAGATTATCCCGCTGGTGCGGCTGTCGCAGATCATTCCGCCCGCCAGCGAGGCCGAGAAACTGGCGAATGCCGGGTCCATCCAGGTGGTGGTCTATTCCGAGGGAAAGCGCACCGTGGGCCTGATCGTGGACCGCATCGTCGACATCGTGGAGGAGCGCGCGGCCGTCGAGCCGCTCGCTCCGCGCATGGGAATTGTGGGCTCGTTCGTGACCCAGCGCCACGTAACCGACCTGCTGGATGTGCCAGCCCTGGTCCGGGCGGCGGTTCCCGGGCTGCTGGACGCGGCCGGCTCGGAAGCCGGGAGTGCATAGGAGCGACTCGATGCCATCGCAACAATTCTGCACGTTTCACCTGGACGGCTATCTGTTCGGCGTACCGGTGCCGCAGGTGCAGGAAGTGATTCGATATCAACCCATGACCCCGGTGCCACTGGCGCCGCCGGCGGTCGAGGGGCTGATCAATCTGCGCGGGCAGATCGTGTTGGCGATCGATCTGCGGCGGCGCTTGTCCTTTGCGGATCGGCCCCCGGGTGAATTGCCCGTGAACGTGGTGGTGCGGACGCCTGACGGCGCGGTGAGCCTTCTGGTGGACGAAATCGGCGACGTGATCGAGGTGGAGGAATCCAGCTTCGAGACGCCTCCCGAGACCCTCCACGGACCGGTGCGGGCGACGATTTTCGGAGTGTACAAGCTGGACGGCCGTTTGCTGCACGTGCTCGACACCGAGAGAGCGTGCCATGCGCAGGATGCCTCTGCCCAGGCAGTCGACTGCTGAGGCTTGCGCGATCGCAATTGGGGCTGGCTAAGAGAGTTTGGTTTGGAGTTTCTGGCTTCACGAGGAGAAGCGATGAGACTCACACTTGGCACGAATCCGGTTTCGGTTTGGATCGATCCCTATCCAGCGACGCGGAAGACAAACGGGATTCAATTCAAGTTGTTCTACTCGGCCGTCGATTATATGAATTGAATCGCAGGGTTCGAGGCCGATACAAAGTCACCGGTTCGGGCAGAACGCCAAAGGCGGGAGCAATCACCTTATGGGCAGCCGACTGACAATTCTCAATGCCAATTCCTATGCGGTTTTTGAATGAAGAAGGAAATTCCGGCTAGTAGCTAGCCGCGGAGGAAATCATGATAGTGCACGAAATACCAGGTACGCTTCTCGTTGAGTGGAACGATGAGGTCAAAACCATGGTTGACACTTGGTCCACTTACAGCATTAAGGTTCCTCAGTTTCGCGAAGCGATTCTAAGCAAGGGAGTAGCACATGCCCGGGCCCATAGAGGCCGAGCCTGGGTGATGGACGCGACAAGAGCTAAAGGAGCTTTTTCCCAGGACGTGCAAAAGCTCATTGAGACTGAGGTCTTCAAAGCCTTTGCAGCAATTGGCATCAAGTATTTCATCACGATCAAGTCGGCTTCTTCAGCAATAACAAATATGTCCATTAAGAGCTTTACCAGCCACATTGGTCCTAGCGGAATCCAAATGGTCGAAGTTCCGGACCTGGATAAGGCAATAGCCTGGCTGAAGGAACATCCGTAGACGAAATCGCAACCGGGAGCGCGTCCAACCGCTGGCAAAGGTGATCGCGCACCTTGGGAGACGCCCATTCGGCTGACTATGCACTTCAAGTTGATCTTCGAAGCCGCCGACGATACGCACGGAAGAGCAGAGTTCGGCGGCCCAGGTCACCGCAACGTTCGATACCACGATCGTTCTGGACACCAATTCCAGGAAATCGAGACTGAGGAGAAACCAAAATGAACCAATCACTCGAGCACGAGCGGACGCGCAGAGCCGTTCGCGGCACCTTGGCGCTGACCTTGTGCATCCTGATCGCAACCGCAGGAGTGGCGGGCGCATCGGAAAATGGCGCGAGCGTTTACCCCGTCGGGGTCGAAACCGTCATGCCTGGCATGACCCCTCACCCCGGCGGCACAATGTTCTATGAATACACCGCCTTCATTTCCGCCAACGAGACGTACGATAGCAACGGCAAAGCCGTGCCCGTCGAGTTCAAACTGCGGGTCTTCGCGAACGCCATCAAAGTCAACCACAACTGGGGCTTCCATTTCCTCGGCGGCACAGCGGAGAGCGTCGTTGTGATTCCGTTTGTCTTCCAGGAACTTCACGTCCCGCCGGGCAAATTCACCAAGTTCGCGGTGGGCAACATGATGGTCAGCCCACTGGGATTGGCGTACGTCAAGGGGCATTGGCATTTCTTCTACGAAGGCGACCTCTATTTCCCGGGCACTGGCCGGGGCGCGACCGACGTTCTTAACATCGGACAGAACAACTATGCCGCAGCACCGGTTGGTGGATTCACCTACCTGAAGGGGAAAGAAGAAATCAGCTCCAAACTGCAATACATCATCAACCTCAAGGATACTGCGGCCAGTTACCAGAGCGGAAACGAGTTCACCTGGGAATTCGACGGCATGCATGAAGTCACCAGAAAGGTCGCCGTTGGCGTCAACGGGTTCCTTTACAAGCAGACGACCAACGACCAGAAGAACAGCGCGCTATACAACGATGGAAACCGCGGTCGCGATTTTGCGATCGGGCCGGAGGTCCGCTTTAATCTCATCCCCCATGGCGGATTTGCCTTCAAGTACCTGCGCGACACGATGGTCCAGAACAGGGCGCCGACCAACGCCGTCTGGTTCCAGATGGCGGTCCCAATCACCATCGGACACAGGGAGTAGGGCCGGGCAGCGATTTCGAAGCGTTCGGTCAAGTCGAAGCTTCCACGGCGACTTCGCCACACGGGAGAATGCAATATGAAAAGGCTGAGTTTGAGAATGAAATTGGCAGTGGGTTTCGGGACGCCCTTGCTGATCTTGGTAATCGTCGGTGTGGCCAGCATTTACTCCATCCGCAGACTGAGTGACGTTTCCCTGACCATGCAGCAGAGGACGGGGTCCAATGTGCTTATGCGGACGGCGGAGGTCGAGCTCGACAACCGGAAGACAGACATCCGCTCGTTTCTCCTGAGTGACGACGAGAAGTACATGAGGAACTACGAGGAACAAGACCGGTTGCTGGTGGAGAAATTGTCCGAACTTGAGCAGCGGCTGACAACGGAAAAAGGCAGAGAAATGCTTGCCCACATTCACCAAGCGGCTGATGCATATGATCGCGATGCACAATGTGTGGCTGGGCTGGAGCGTGAGGGAAAGAGAAAAGAGGCCGTGGATCTACTGCTCGGCGCGGAGATGAACAGCATACGTGCGGAGATGGAGAAGACCGTCGTCGAATTCGTTGAAAATGGAGAAGGTCTCCTTAAGGCCGCTCGCGAGCAGCAGGCTGCCACGGAATCTGAAATGACGACCATTTTTCTGGTTTTGATTCTGGCTGGGTTGGCAGCAGGCCTTGGGATGGCAATCTACATTGCGCGAAACCTGACCGGAAGAATATCGCAAATGGTGGGCATGATCCAGGCGATCGCAGCTAGCGATCTGTCGCTCGAGGACATGCAGATTCGAAACCACGACGAGATTGGCAGCGCCGGTAACTTACTCAACAGCATGAAGAACAACCTGCGCAAGATAGTCCAATCCATTGCCGAACACGCGGACCATGTCGCCACCGCCAGCGAGGAACTGTCGGCCACCAGCCAGCAGATCTCCGCCAATTCCGAAGAGACCTCCGCTCAAGTCAATGTTGTCTCGCAGGCCACCAAGCAGGTCAGTCAAAACCTGCAGAGCGTTTCCACCGGCTCCGAGGAAAAGACCTCCACCATCCAGTCCATCGCATCCAACGCCCACGAGGCTGCCACCGTCGCCTCCAACGCGGTGCAGACCGCCCAGGCGGCCAACGCTAACGTCGCCAAACTGGGTGCCTCCAGCGCCGAGATCGGCGAAGTGATCAAGGTCATCACCTCCATCGCGCAGCAGACCAACCTGCTCGCCCTCAACGCCACCATCGAAGCCGCCCGCGCCGGCGAGGCCGGCAAAGGCTTTGCCGTGGT
>Ga0187819_10001446_pt1 | contig 12317 bp, 10 predicted proteins | sample NC_wetland_sal_i_15_FD_132411 | JGI IMG/M metagenome (GOLD analysis project Ga0187819, IMG submission 132411) | Wetland sediment microbial communities from Neuse River Estuary, North Carolina, USA - SO4_4 | ecosystem: Environmental > Aquatic > Freshwater > Wetlands > Sediment | place: USA... | reverse complement strand
CGAATCGTACCGGCTCCATGCGCATGTTCCCGCCTGATCTCTTCGAATAGCTCCACCTTGCGTCTCCTGTCCATCGCCCTCCCCATACGCTTCGCAGACAGGATAGGCCGATCTATCGGTTACCTCTCACCCGCTTGCCCAGCCCACAACGAATTCGTCCGACAAATTTCTTTGCGGGACTGGTTTTCGCTACGCTCTACCAACGCAGCAGAATCCTGAGTGTGGCGTTCGGATATAACCTCCAGACGGTAGGGTTGACGGGAGAACGCTGCTCCTGAGCTAATTGCTCAACAGCGAGGTATGGCGGTGCCCCATTGATTCGAGTTGGGCATTTTCTCGCGAGCGTCAACCGTCCCGGGCCAATACAAGGTTCAATTTGAGAGGCCCGTGAGCTTCTTTGGACTCAGTCGCTCCTCGTTCGTCAAAAACGAGATTGACATCACAATGTTCACTCCCGACAGGTCTGGAGCACGTAGCGATTGAAGTCAAGTTCCCGCGCAACGGCCAATACCCCGAACAGATGTTTAAGTTTTTGCCAAGATGTTGTTTTTGTCGAGCAGCTCGTTTCCGCAGGATTTAGCGCAGGCCTTTTCGTCGTTGCTGCAGACGATCCACTTTTCTACAGCGGCTCGGCGGCAGACAGGCATCTATCCACCCTTCAATTCTCTCGCATCTTCCCACTCGACGCGGTAGCAACCACAGACCTGGACTGTCTCATCGCGCTTCCCAGTCGGCTTGACGATGGTCCCCTTCAAAAAGCCCGTTGCCTCTGCCTGGACGAGGCAGTTTCTATTTCCGGGGTTGCAGAGGCGAACCAAGCGTGAGGTGCCCAGGTTCAGACAATGGAGCGTGGCGGAGTTTTTCTTCGTACATGTTCCCGTCGGCGAGATCGAGTACCTCGTCGAGTGTCTTGCCGTCGGTCCATTCCGCCACCCCGATACTGAGGCTTACTGTAAAGTTATCCAGACTGCTCGACTGATTCCACTCGTTCAGGGAAGTCTCAATCCGGTCTACTACGGTGGCGGCGCCGGCCGCGTTGGTATTCGACAGCATGATCAGGAATTCATCACCTCCGTAACGGACGGCGGCATCCGTACCTCGGATCGAGCCTTTAAGCAAGGTAGCGATCTCGGTAAGGACAAAATCGCCGGTCAGGTGTCCAAATCGAGTGTTGACCTGTTTGAAGCGGTCCACGTCAATCAGCAGAAAGGTGAGCGAGTTGCCGAGGCGTTTGGCTTGTCCGATGAAACGGCCGGCCAGTTCCTCGAGTGAACGCCGATTGTAGATTTCAGTCAGCGGGTCTGTAAAAGACTGGAGGCGAATCAACTCATTCTGCATCGCAGTCGAGATCATCTTCTGTCGCAATTTCCGGAACTCGATGCGGCGGGAAACGATGTAGGTATTGGCGAGGGTCAACAGCACGAGCAGGCCGCACACCAGCTCTTTCGATACGGTGATCTCAAAATGCAGACTACCGGACTTCAGAAAGGCGGTGGGCAGCAGGACGGCCAGCAGTCCGGCTCCCACCAGGATCCCGGTGACAGTCACGATTAGCCACAGCTCCCAGTCCCGCTTCTCCAATTTTCTGAGTTCCCTGTTGACATTGGCCAAAACGTTGTCGGAATCATGGCCAGCGTGTGCGAGTTTGGTTGCGTTCTCCATGGATTGATTTCGGAAGGGAGGTTCGGGCTTGCCCCGCAAGCTCGTCTCAAGCCTGCGCTTTATACGAATTCCTCCCCATGGCCAGCGCTGACTGGAGCCGCCGATAATTCTTCCAGTCGTCGGCTCAGATCAAGCCTGCGCTTTATACGAATTCCTCCCCATGGCCAGCGCTGACTGGAGCCGCCGATAATTCTTCCAGTCGTCGGCTCAGAGCGCCAAGCCGTTGTTGCAGTTCGGGTTGTCCGCCGTTCGGCATAGCCAAGGCACCCCTAGTGCAGAGGGTGCTGTCTCATTGCCGCAGTCTAGCTTGGCAATGTCGGGCTGGGAATATGACGAAGGTAATGAGAAGCCAAGCCGTCCCGGTCGCCCGTTGTCGTGACTTGCAATTCGGGGATATTACATCAATAACCGCCACGCCTGACAGGCGTTGCCTTGGGGAAATCTCGGATGCGTAACTTACCTTCCGGTCTCAGACAGTCCCATTTCTGCTGACGTTGGACGTAAGGAAGGTCATGAGTGCCTGCATGTCTTTCTTGACCTCATCTTCACGGTCAGACAGGTTGACTCCCCAAAAGTTGCTATTCGGCTCCAAACATTCGACACCAGCCTGTAGTTCATTTGGAGCAAGTTCCCGGACCCATGCAATTCGAAACTTCGCTTTGTGCGACCCACGCTGCAGACTTACGATCATTCCGAGTTGCAACTGCGTTCGGAGGCCCCCGAGCCGTGCCCCACCATCCGTGATGTCAACTGTATAAGCGAGCAGAGCAACTTTATCGATCGAAACCTTAACCGGCAATACCATTTTTCTGCGTGGCGATTTGCGCTTTTCCAGCATTCGACCATTATCCGGTTTCAACGAGTCCTGGAAAAGTTACCAGAGTTATTACGTGATTCGCTGACAAGTGCCGAAATCAAAAGTTGAGAATACTTCTTGTCTCACCGTCGCCGATATTGCTTCCCCTTCCTAACGCCGTTCCTGCGGCTGGCTTCGCAGGTACAAGGGTAACCTTGTAGCTGAGAACACCGGTCGCTAATCTTGTTTGATAGCTCCGTTCCGTCTGAGGGAATCCAGTCAGTCTGGGTGTTCCCGTACTACGCGGTGGGGGCCTGTATTGTTGGACAATGAACTGGCTCGACAAGATCGCTGGCTGGGAGGCTGCACTGGCGGCGCTTCCGGTGGTTTACTTGATCTACCGCTCGTACCGCACATACACGGGCAAATTCGAGGCTGAAAAGCGTCACGGAGAGCAAATCGCCCACCTGCACTTGCGTACCATTGAAGTGTTGGCCCTGGCAATTGAAGCCAAGGACCAGACCACCCACGACCACCTCCAGCGAGTACGCGTCTTTGCCACCGAGATAGCTAGGAGACTGAAGCTCAGCTCGGACGAAATCGAAGCCGTGCAGGCGGCGTCCTTATTGCATGACATTGGTAAACTCGCCGTTCCCGAGCACATCCTCTCGAAGCCGGGCAGGCTCACTCCTCAGGAATTCGAGAAGATGAAGATCCACCCGGTTGTAGGTGCCGAGCTTCTGGAGCGGGTGGACTTCCCTTATCCGATCGTGCCGATTGTTCGCGCGCACCATGAAAGGTGGGATGGATCTGGATATCCGGATGGTCTTAGAGGAGAAGAAATTCCGATCGGGGCTCGCATCTTGTCAGCGGTCGACTTTCTTGATGCCTTGTCCTCGGAGCGGCAGTACCGGCGAGCCCTTCCCGTGGAGGAGGTGATTACTCTGTTGGTTGCCGAGTCCGGTAAGTCTTTCGACCCCCAAGTCGTGGATATTCTGCGAAAAGACTACCGGGAACTTGAGAGGCTTTTGGGCCGGAGTCTGCGAGGCGGCACAAACGCAAAACTATCTATCGACATCAAAGTTGATAAAGGAGCCGCTCCTGCGGCTGGTTTCGAGGGTTCGTTCGCACAGGCTCGGCTGGCGTGCAACGAATCAAGTGTCCTTGATTCAATCTTCGCCGCAAAGCAAGAAGCGCAGACCTTCTACGAACTGACTCAAGAGCTTGGCTCTTCGTTAAGCTTGGATGAGACCCTGTCTGTCTTTGCAGCAAGACTAAGAAAGCTGGTGCCCTACGATTCGATTGCGATCTACGTCCAGCAGGATAGCATTCTTGTTCCAGAATACGTCAGCGGCGACAATTCTCGCTTGTTCTCGGCGCTGCGAATTCCTATTGGAGAGGGACTTTCGGGATGGGTCGCCCAAGAAAAGAAGCCCATTATCAACGGCAATCCATCGGTCGAACCGGGGTATTTGAACGATCCGAGTAAGTTCAGTTCGCTGCTGTCAGCATTGTCGGTTCCTTTAGAGGGCTTAGAGAGAGTTGTGGGCGTCATCAGCCTCTATCGAGCGGGGAGAGACGCGTTTACACCTGACGACCTGCGCGTTCTCCTGGCGATTAATGCCAAAGTGGCCCTAGCGATTGAAAATGCAATGAAATACCAGGTGGCCGAATCGTCGGCCACCACGGATTATCTCACCGGCCTTCCCAATGCACGCTCCCTTTTCATGCACGTAAATCGGGAATTGGCGCGTGCGAAACGCAATGGTACCTCGCTTACCGTCATGGTGGCGGATATGGACGGATTTAAGCACATCAACGATCGGTTTGGGCATTTGGAAGGCAATCGCGTGCTTGAATTGTTTGCCAGGCAGAGTAAGAAGATTTGTCGTGAGTATGACTACGTCGCACGCCTCGGTGGAGATGAATTCGTGATCGTCGTGCCGAACCTCTCGACGGAGACAGCGAAAGCCAAGGCAAGCCAACTGCGTGAAGTGGCAAAACAAGCCGGCCTGGAGGTTTGCGGCGAGGAACTGCTTTCCTTGAGTGTGGGTATCGCCACTTATCCTAAGGACGCTGAAGATCTGGACCGGCTATTGGCTGAAGCCGATCGACGCATGTATGGGGAAAAGCAACACAGATCGGGGAAAAAGAACCGCCGGGCATACCCGCGTTTGTCTTGCTGTCTAGCGGCTGAGTTGAAGGTGGAGGGAAACGCGACGCTATTGGTGGGGAAGGTGACGAATGTCAGCCGGGGTGGATGCTATGTGGAGATCAACAACCTCCTGACTACAACAACTAAGGTGAAAGTGGCATTTCCAACTGACTCCGGAGTCTTGGAAGTAGAGAGCGCCGTGGTTAGAAACAATCCTGGCGCAGGATTTGCAGTCAAGTTTGACGATGCCCTGCCAGGAACTCGGGAGATAGTGAAACGGATTCTAGAGTTTGTGGAGAACACAGTGCAAGCGGATGCGGATGGACTCCGGTATTTGGCGAAGAGACGTGAGACTCGTCAACCTGACGGTGTACTTACGAGCTCCGTAAAAAAGCCATGAGAGCAGAGGCTGCCCCCCGGCGATCCCATAAACTGAGAATTGGCCGACCCGGGTCAACGGGTCAACGAGTGCAATCGTGATTCTGCAACGACCATGAAGATCTAACTCTGCGATCCCTCGATCAACGTCGCAATAGGTCCCGACCGAAGTTTATTGGATCGGACGGTGCCTAGTATCACAGACAACAATCTGCCAAGCGTTATTTATCCAGCGGACAGCCACCGTCGCTCAGATCCAGAAATGAAACCATTCTGAATTGTTTGTTGCTTTCGTGCTTCGGCTAGCTCTGCCCCGCACCCGTCTGCCGGGCTTTGGCGGAAAAGAGTTCGACGCGATTTCTTCCCTTCTTCTTAGCCGCATACATGCTGACATCGGCTTCGTGAAGAACATCCGACACCGAGTGATCGCGGTCCCGGGAAGTTACGGTGACTCCCACGCTGACAGTGGCGGAGACTGTGCCAAAGGGGGTGAAAATCGGATCTTTCGTGACCAAGTTACGAATTTCATCGGCACGGCGGGCGCCGGTGGTTAGCTCGCAGCCGGGCAGAATGATGAGGAACTCTTCGCCACCGTATCGGCCCACCACATCGTAGGGGCGCAAGTCCGACTTCAACCTACGGGCTACTTCTTTCAAAACCTTGTCGCCTGCGGCGTGGCCAAGGGAGTCGTTAATGCGCTTGAAGTGATCGATGTCGGCCATGATGACCGTGGCCGCCGTCCCTTCGCGTCCGCTGCGCGAAAACTCTCTCTCGAGAGCTGCCAGTATTTCCGAGCGGTTCAATAGGTTGGTCAGAAAATCGTGAGTGGCAGCGAAACGCAGGGATTGCTGAAGTTCTAGAATCCTCTTGCCAGCCATGATTCGGGCGCGCAATTCTGAAGGATCTACGGGCTTGGCCAGATAGTCATCGGCACCGGCTTCCATCGCGAGCAGTAGATCCTGCTTCCGGTTCTTGGCCGTCAGCATCACGGTGTAAATGTACCTTGCCCTCTCTCCGTTTGTTCTGATGCGGCGGCACACGTCGATGCCGTCGAGACCAGGCAGCATCCAATCGAGCAGAGCCATGTCGGGGGGCTCGGGACCTTCCAGCAGCTTAACCGCTTCGGTGCCGCTTCCAACGGCGAGGAACTCGAGCCCCCAATCGGTTAAGTAACCACCAATCCGCTGTCGTTCGATGTAGGAATCTTCAACCAGCAATATCTTCATAACATTATGCCCCGGATGTTGGCAGCGGTGTGCTGGCTTTGCAAGATCACGAAGCGAGAACGAAAGGCCGTACACTTCCGGTGGAGCCGTAGGTCAGTTGACATGGGCAAATCCCAGTCGTGGTTGTAATCGTTTGCAGCAGTATTACCTTCGCTTAGCCCGTGACACGACCAGAACCTGGGCCGAAAGGCGGCGAATGCTGTCCAGGAGTTTGCTCAGGGTCTGGGATGCCAGATCGCCTGGACGCTTTTCCTCCTCTTCAGCATCGCTGAACCCCGCCCTTTCCATTTGCGCGGCGGCAGCGCTGAATCGTTTGGAACTCACGTCGTCCATATTAATGAAGCGAAATGCTTGGGCAAGTGGCATCCCATCAGCTCCGTTGTGCATGAATTCGATCTGCGCAGTCACTTTTCCAAACACAGTGCTCAATTCCATTTGCGCCAGCGTTCCCGGAGGAATAGGACCTTTGGAAAGGACGGCAGAGCCTCCGGTAAGGGAAAGACGCCGAATTACTCCAACAAATTTGTCGATCTCGACGGTGAATAACGCCCGCTCGTTGTTGGGGACACGGATGCGTGGCGGGCGGTCCCGCTTACTAGGTTTCTGTGACTGTCTTGCCATTGCGGGCAGCATTACAACTAAGCGTAGCGCAGTCAATGTTACTTAAGTGTGCTGAAAAGTGCAGGTTGCCGGCTAGGGCCTGGTTAACTTAGGGTCTCGCCCAATCTGCCCGTCTGGCTCCAGGTTTTTTTCACTAGGGTGAATCTCGCGCCACAACTTAGTTCACTGCAAACTGGCTTGCGAACCCTGCCAGATGATCCTCCTAAATCACTCTGAAAGATTCGCGCGCAATCATTTCAAAATGAGGTTCGACCGCTCCTCCTCCGTTTTTCTTTGTTTCAGACTACCCAGACTTGCATTACAATGGCATCGCTCTCGACGATCTTTCTCGCTACAATTCCATGCCGTCGAACCGGCGCGACCTGACAATCGGTGAGCAATACTTTCAAGGCGTGTTGTCCGCCGCCTTCACCCTCCAAGAATATAATGACCGCGCAAGCTCCCTTGACAAGCAGGCACTCCGCAAACTCAAACAGAGCCGCAAGCCGGTAGACTTTGCCAGCGCAGCTGAGAAGGACAACGATCACGCAGGAAAAGACCGAGCGTTCGACAAGTCAACACTCGACGAACCGGAGGCGGAGAGTCAAGGGATCAGTTTAAAGACTGGAGACTTGACGCCAGGATTGCTGACACCCGAAGGCCCCGACCCAACTGTCCGGCCGATCCAGGTAGCCGCCAGGGATAATTTCTCCTCAATTGACGCAGCCACCGATATCCCATGTGACTCAAGCATCGAAACCAGCGCCGGGAGCACTCAGTCGCTGGATTCTGTCCCAGACCATCTTCTTCGGGAATTTGTCGAGCAGGCGCTTCAAATGACCCATGCGACCGGCGCTCTGATTGCGCTCGAACAGCAAGGCGAACTGATTTGCCGGGCGGTTGCAGGGGATTCTGCTTCCGAGATTGGCACTAGGATCGAAGCAGGATCGGACTCTAGAAGCGTAATTGTTTATCCCGGAAAAACGCAGCCATTGAGTAATTCCGAGTTGAGCTCCCGAAAGGATGCGGACGCTTACCAGAAACTGGGCGCAAGCGCCGTCATGGTCGTGCCTCTCCTTCGGGAAGATCAGTTGCTGGGATTAATTAAAGTATTTTCCCGGCGGCCATTTGCATTTGGTGTGCGCGACTTGCAGACGTTGCAGGATTTGGCGGAAACGTTTACTAGGAACTTGCAACTCAGTGCTGATTCGACTAGCGCCGTCCACGGGTCTTCCGGAATTGCCGCTGCGCTAGACCCGCTGCCAGGGGAGAAAAACGACCCTCGTCTTGCCCGCATGCGGTTGTTCGGCATTTGCATTTCCGCCGTCATAGCTTGCCTCCTGTGCTTCTACTCGCTCTGGAAGCTAACCGATCCCGCAAAAACTCTTGCGAAGGGGCAAGTGACTTTGCTTTCCACCATCTTGACTGAGCCCGCCCAGCTTTCGCGTTCTCAGGTTGTGGAGGGTACTTTACTTCATCGCGTAGATCCCACCTATCCCCTGCAGGCTTTGCAGCAACGCATTCAAGGCCAAGTTCTGCTGCAGGTGCGAATCAATAAGGACGGATTCGTATATGATGCAAAGGAAATTCGAGGCGAGCCCATCTTGTCACAGGCGGCGGTGGAAGCGGTGCGCCAATGGCGGTACAGCCCGTACAGGAGGAAGAATAAGCCGATTGACGTGGCTGGGCAGATTACGTTCGAATTCAGCCTGCTAAAGTAGAATCCCGGGAATGGGCACGCTTTTCGGTGGGGCGCCTGGACTTCATCGAGTCGCGGAACCTGGCCTGGATTTAAAGGAACCGCTCTCCCAACGGAGAAGAGCTCCAGAGAGCGACAGTTAAATCACTTAGGTTGCAAGACGATGCCGGTGATCGTGATCAGGTTCCAGCCGACAATTCCTAAGTACAGTATGTTGAGGATCCACAGCAGCCGGCTCACTCCCATTGCGATTGCCACGGCCGCGAGTTTGCTGACGAGAACTCCACGAAAGCGACCGAATAACAGTGTCAGGTGCGTGACGAAAGGATTCGCCTCGAACAATCCGACGTGGAATGCATACAGGGTGGTGAGCAGGTTGAGAACCTGCAGCCCGACAAATGTCCAGCGAGAGTCGAGGATGCGCTTAAATCCCTCACTCCGCGCGTTCAACCCCGGCCCGCCCGCCAATTTTCAATGCGTGCTAACACTGGGTACGTCAACGACCTTGTTTCTAGTCGTGCTTCGCTCTTTACCAAAGTCTTTGCAGGCGCCCGCCGCTACTAGTGCACGGTCTGAGCCACTGATGCCGAACTCCTGGCGATGTTTGAATCCCCGTAATATGTCGCGCTAATCGTCGTCGTGCCTGTTGGCAGCGATGATGTCGTGAATTTCGCTTTGCCACCGCTGAGCTGCGCCGTGCCCAGCACGGTGTTCCCTGCCCTGAACGTGACCGGACCGGTCGGCATGACGGTTGATGACGTGATCGTTGCTGTGAAAGTCACTGCCTGACCCTCTGTACTAGGATTTAGAGACGACGTGATCTGGGCCGCGCTCGTGGTCTGCTCGACCAACTGGCTTAATGTGGCGGACGTGCTGCCCAGGTTCGTCGCATCGCCCGAGTAGACGGCTGTCAGCGGATATAAGTCAGCGTTGAGCTTTGACCTTGTCAGTGTGGCTACCCCATTGGAGTCGAGAGGAACAGACCCGAGGCTGTAATCAGACCACCGAAAAGCGACTCTTCCAGTCGGTGGCACTGAGCCAGTCGTCGTCACTTTCGCGGTGAACGTTACTGCTTGTCCATAAATGGATGGATTCAGGGTGGAAGTGAGGGTGGTGGTGGTCCGGTAGGGATTCAACACTATCTGAGTCACAGCTCCCGAGCTAGCCTTTGAGAAGCCAGATCCGGGATACATAGCCTTGATGGTGTGTCTTCCGGGCGTCAGAGCAGACGTAGTGAAGCTCGCCACGCCATTCTTGGTCGAGCCAGTTCCTATTTCATTGGTCCCATCGTAGAACGTCACGCTTATCCCGTCTGGAATTGAGACCCTGGATGTTGTCGTCGCTGTGAAGGTAACCGGGTAATTGATAGGAGATGGACTGAGCGAGGTTGAGAGCTTCGTGACCCCCGCAACTTCCGTAAGATTCAGAAATACACCTACGGACCCCTTAATGCTGGAGGGATTGACCCAGAGGTTATCAACTAATATGTCTGGTCTCCCGTCGCCGTTTACATCCGCTAGCGCTACTTCATTGGCATAATAACCACCCGCTCTGTAAGCTGCCGCCGCCTGGAAGGTTCCATCGCCATTGCCCAACAACACGCCCACCAAACCACTGATTGTGTCGGTACAGTTGGTATCGTTGCAATTGTTGGCGACCACCAGATCGGGCTTGCCGTCCCCGTTTACGTCCCCGATCGTGACAGAGGCCGGGAAATATCCTCCCGAGTTGTAGTTGACGGGCGCCTGGAAGGTGCCATCGCCGTTGCCGAGCAATACGCTCACGACGCCAACGCACCCAAAAGGGCTATAACAATTGGTCAGAACCACATCGGGATGGCCGTCTGCATTCACGTCACCGATAGCGATGGAGCTGAGATAATACCCGCCCACGCCGGTCACTATTGGGGCCTGGAAAGTGCCGTCGCCGTTGCCTAACAGTACGGCAACCCCACAAAAGACGTAACAGTTCGCCACCACGAGGTCGGGTCTGCCGTCGCCGTTTAGGTCTGCGATCGCGACACGATGGGCACTCGCCGCACCCGAGCTGTAAGTGACGGGCGCCTGGAAGGTGCCGTCGCCGTTGCCCAGCAACACGCCCACCCCGCCGGTGCTACAGTCGGAATAGCTGAAGCACGTGTTGGCCACGACCAAGTCTGGATGGCCGTCGCCATTCAGATCCGCGATTGCTACCGAGAGGGAATCATAACCCCCGGAGTCGTAGCTGACGGGGGTCTGAAGAGTGCCGTTGCCATTGCCGAGGAGGACACTGACCGAATCCGAGTCCTGGTTCACCACGACCACGTCCAGCTTGCCATCGCCGTCTACGTCCGCGACCGCCACCGACGAAGGAGAAACACCACCAGAACTATAACTGACTGCTGTCTGGAAGGTTCCGTCGCCGTTACCGAGCAGCACTTCCACCGAGCCGGTTTGGCCAAGGCAAGGTTGGCGAGGGTTGATGATTGGCGAATCCGGCGTCAGGCAGAAATTGGCCACAACCAAATCCGGGTGGCCGTCGCCGTTCAGGTCTGCCACAGCCATGGAAGAGGCTTGATACCCGCCCGAGGGGTAGGTTACGACCTTCGCAAAGTGTGCCACCGGCACTAGGGTCGCCGCGTTCATTTGCGCGGAGCCCCCTGGGTAACTCGGAGATTGCCGCGCCGCACGCGTAGTTTGGGCCAGGGCCACGAAAGCAAGCGACAGGATCAGGATTGCGATGACGATCGGAATGAAACGGAGAGAATAATTACGGTCAAGACTGCGCGTCATAAAAGACCTTCTTCACGGACGTGGGCCGCCGTCGAGGTCCATCATTCAGCTATTAGCGCTCTGACCTCGAATTGCCACGCCCAGAATGCGAGTTGTGAAAAAACTCAGTGCTCAAGGGGCTACGTGCAAGAACTCCCGCCTCAGGGGGCGTGCAATCGCAGTGGGATCTGCTCCTCGGGGGGCGAGACGTGTCAATACCACACGAATCAATGCGGAATGTCAGTGACCGGGGTCACCCCTGATGAGCTGACCACTGAGAGCCAGCAGCCAGACGGTCAACTGTTGTAACATCCCCATTTCACTCATTGTGACTCGTGCCCGTGACTGGCAAGCAGGCGGTTGTACAAAGCATGGGTTTCCGAGTCAAAGCAAACGAACACAACCTCCACGCCCTGTGCGTGTTCATGCACTTCGCGAATGGCGATTTTCGCGGCACGCTCGGGTGGGAACCCATAAATTCCGGTGCTGATTGCCGGAAAGGCTATGCTGCTGATGCCGAGGCCACGAGCAACTTCAAGTGATCTTCTATAGCAAGATGCCAGCAGGTTGTCTTCGGTTCCATCCAAGTGTCTAGGACGCCAGACTGGCCCGACTGTGTGAATCACGTACTTTGCTGGAAGGTCGTAACCCTTTGTCGCTTTTGCATCGCCAGTCTCACAACCACTAAGGGTCAGGCATTCCTCCTGAAGCTGCGGCCCGGCTGCTCGATGTATTGCGCCGTCTACACCACCGCCACGCACAAGGGAGTTTTGCGCTGCGTTCACGATAGCTCCCACGTTAAGTTTTGTGATGTCGCCTTGGACGATACGGATTCTCTCGTTCACGATTTGAAGTGTAGGTCAAGACAGTCTCGAAGCCAACTGTCGTAACATCCCGGTTACACTCATCTCCCGCCGACGCGGATTTACCTGCCCACGAAGAATAGGAGATTACCGAAGTCACCAGCACCATGCAGTTACGGGCGCATCGGACTAGTAGTGCGCTGTTTACAACAGGGTCTTTCCGTTTTGTCTCGGTAGAAGTCATAATT
>Ga0187819_10001445_pt1 | contig 12320 bp, 12 predicted proteins | sample NC_wetland_sal_i_15_FD_132411 | JGI IMG/M metagenome (GOLD analysis project Ga0187819, IMG submission 132411) | Wetland sediment microbial communities from Neuse River Estuary, North Carolina, USA - SO4_4 | ecosystem: Environmental > Aquatic > Freshwater > Wetlands > Sediment | place: USA... | reverse complement strand
GCCTACCTCTCGTTCAGCAATCGTGGATACCTGCTTGCGGTCTGCACTAATTTGGTGAGGCGTGGCTCTCTCGAGGTTTACAATTATGTTAGTGATTCGGGAGTTGAGCGAGTGGCTACGCGGGCACCGGCGCTTCTGACGCTCGAGCAGCTTGAAAGGCTCGTCCCGGCCCTGCACAGTCGTGGGTACCAGGTGGTTGGGCCGACCGTGCGCGACGGAGCGATCGTCTACGACGTGGTGGAAGGCATCTCTGACCTGCCGGTGGGCTGGACGGATGAACAGGAAGCTGGACGCTACCGCTTGCGGCGGCGCAATGATGATGCGCTGTTCGGCTATGTCGTTGGTCCTCAAAGCTGGAAGAAATACCTGCACCCTGCCGAAGTTCGTCTGCTGACCGCGGAGCGTAGCGGCCATACCTTTCGCATCTTGAACAATGAACCGTCTCCGCCTCGGCGTGCCTTCCTGGGTGTTCGAGCATGTGAACTAGCCGCCATCGCCGTGCAGGATCGCGTCCTGCAGGACGGTCGCTATCGAGACCCCATCTACGCCGCACGCCGCGAGGGAATCTTCATCGTGGCGGTTAATTGCACGCAAGCGGCGCCAACTTGCTTTTGCACCTCTATGGGCACCGGGCCGCGCGTGCGGGGAGCGTACGATCTGGCTCTCACCGAACTGGTCGGTCCGGGCAAGCATGAATTTGTAATCGAGGCAGGCAGCGATGCAGGTGCTGAGGTATTGGCGGAATTGGCGCCATCGGCAGCATCTGAAGCGACATGTCAGGAGGCGGAAGCCGCGGTAGAGCGCGCTGCTTCCCAGATTCAGCGCCGCATGGACACGACCGGCATTCGGGACTTGCTCTACACCAGCTTCGATCATCCCCGCTGGGACAACGTCGCCCAGCGTTGCCTCACTTGCGCCAATTGCACCATGGTTTGTCCGACCTGCTTCTGCACGACCGTGGAGGATGTTAGCGATGTGACCGGCACGCACGCCGAGCGCTGGCGCAAATGGGATTCCTGTTTCACGCAGAATTTCTCATACATTCACGGTGGCAGTATCCGCAGCTCTGCCAAGTCGCGGTACCGGCAGTGGATGACCCACAAGCTGGCCTCCTGGATTGACCAGTTTGGCAGCTCGGGCTGCGTGGGCTGCGGCCGTTGCATCACCTGGTGCCCGGTCGGCATTGATATTACAGAAGAGGTCCGCGCCATCCGGGAATCGCCGGCCTCTTCCAAGGAAGGCAGCCATGGAAACCCTTGAGCGCATCATCGCTGAACACCCATTCTTCGCTGGTCTCGAGTCGCAATACACAAACCTGCTAACCGGGTGCGCCTCCAACGTGCGGTTTGACGCGGGCACCTACATCTTCAAGGAGGGCGAGGAAGCCAACGAGTTCTACCTAATCCGGGCCGGCAAGGTGGCATTGGAGATCTTTGCGCCCCAACGCAAGCCGATCATGCTGGCAACCCTGGGCGAGGGAGAGATTCTGGGGTGGTCGTGGTTGCTGCCGCCCTACCAGTGGAGGTTTCACGCACACGCCGTCGAAGCCATTCGTGCGATTGCCCTTGATGGCAAGTGTTTGCGTACGAAGTGCGAGCAGAACCACGATCTCGGCTATGAGATGTTGAAACGCTTTGCCAAGATTATGGAGCAGCGGTTGGAGGCGACGCGTTTCCAGTTGCTCGATGTCTACGCAGTGGGACGATGACGATGGCCACAGCAGCCACGACCGATCCCATGCTCCCGGAGCCGTATTCAGTGCGGCAAGTGGTCAAGGAGACTCCCGATACTTTTACCTTGACGTTGGAACCGTCGAACGGAGCAGGCGGGAGCCGGTTCCAGCCGGGACAGTTCAGCATGCTGTGGGTGTTTGGCGTCGGCGAGTTGCCAATTTCTATCAGCGGCGACCCTGCTGAGCGCGACCGGCTGGTGTACACCGTGCGTTCCGTTGGGCCGGCAACCCAGAAGCTGGTGAGTCGCGCAGTGGGCGAAGCCGTTGGGGTCCGAGGTCCATTTGGAATAGGCTGGCCGGTGGAGAAAGCCCAGGTCCGGGACGTGCTTGTGATAGCGGGTGGAATCGGCTTGGCCCCGCTCCGTCCCGTGATCTACGAGGTTCTACATAACCGCGAAAAGTATGGGCGTCTGGTCATTCTCTATGGCGCGCGCAGTCCCCGCGACCTGCTCTACCGTAAGGAACTGGCTGCCTGGGCCCGGCAACGCGAGACGCAGGTGTTGGTGACAGTTGACTACGGCGGGTTGAGCTGGCGCGGTCATGTGGGCGTGGTTACCACGCTCTTCAAGTATGCCCGGCTACAACCTGCGCGTTCGCTGGCCTTCGCCTGCGGGCCCGAGATTATGATGCGGTTTGTCGCCCGCGATTTGGAAACTCATGGCCTCGCCAGCGAGAATATTTACCTTTCCATGGAACGAAACATGAAGTGCGCGGTCGGTTTCTGCGGACACTGTCAGTATGGCCCGCACTTCATTTGCAAGGACGGCCCCATCTTTTCCTATGACCGGATGCGGCCGCTATTGGAGAAATATGAGCTCTAAGATCAGGCGCAAGCCACGGATCGCAGTCTTCAAGTTTGCTTCCTGCGACGGTTGTCAGTTGAGTTTGCTCGACGCGGAAGATGAACTGCTGGGCATCGCGGGAGCTCTTGACATTGCATATTTTCCCGAGGCCTCCCGCGCAATGCTCAAGGGGCCCTATGACATCGGATTGGTCGAAGGATCGATTACCACCTATCACGATGCCCAACGCATCCAGGAAGTTCGGCGGCAGTGCAAGACGCTGGTCACCATTGGGGCCTGTGCCACCGCCGGCGGCATCCAGGCGCTGCGAAACTGGAAGGATGTGGACGAATTTATTCGCGTCGTGTACGCAACCCCGAAATACATCAACACGCTGAAACTCTCCACACCCATCGCTGAACATGTGCCCGTAGATTTCGAATTGCGCGGCTGTCCCATCAACAAGCACCAGCTTATCGAGCTGATCACGGCCACGCTGGCCGGGCGCAAACCGAACGTCCCCACGTACAGTGTCTGCATGGAGTGCAAGCGCAAGGGCAACGTCTGCATTGCAGTGGCGCAAGGCGTCGCGTGCCTGGGACCTGCTACCCAAGCGGGTTGCGGCGCGCTGTGCCCGAGCTTTGACCGAGGATGTTACGGCTGCTACGGTCCCATGGAGAGCCCCAATACAGGATCGCTCAGCAGTCAGTTCCGCATTCTGGGCCAGGACAACGGGGAGATCACACGCGCCTTCCGCGGTTTCAATGCCTGGGCCTGGCAGTTCCGAGAGGCGAGCGAGGAGAGTGAGCGGACGTGAGCAAGCAACCGACTAGAACGATCAAGGTTGACACTTTGGCCCGAGTCGAAGGCGAAGGTGCGCTTTACGTCAAGCTCAAGGGCGATCAAGTTCAGGACGTAAAGCTAAAGATCTACGAACCTCCCCGTTTCTTCGAGGCCTTTCTCAGGGGCAGGCACTTCTCTGAAGTCCCCGACATTGTCGCCCGCATCTGCGGAATCTGTCCCATCGCGTATCAAATGAGCGCGGTACACGCTATCGAGCGTGCCCTCGGTGTCGGAATCGACCCGTCAGTGCGGCTGCTGCGACGGCTGTTCTACTGCGGAGAATGGATTGAAAGCCATGCGCTCCACGTGTACCTGCTGCACGCGCCGGATTTCCTCGGTTATCCCGACGCCATTGCGATGGCGCGTGACCATCAGGCGATCGTGCAGCAGGGCCTGCGCCTGAAAAAGGCCGGCAACCGGATCGTGGCCTTGATGGGGGGCCGGGAAATTCATCCGGTTTCGGCCGCAGTCGGCGGCTTTTACAAAGCGCCCTCCAAGAGCGCACTCAAAGATCTGGTGGACGAACTCAAATGGGCTCTCGATGCCTCGCTGGCCACCGTCCGCTGGGTCTCAGGGTTCGACTTTCCTGATTTCGAGCAGGATTACGAATTTGTTTCCCTGTCTCATCCGGAAGAGTATCCGTTCAACGAAGGCCGGATCGAATCCAATCGCGGGCTTGATATTGATGCGTCTGAGTATGAGGAGAATTTTACGGAGCAGCATGTGCAGCACTCTAATGCGCTGCATTCCGTCCTGCGCGGCCGCGATTCCTACATGGTCGGCCCTATGGCCCGCTTTAATCTGAACTTCGACAAACTGCCGGACGTGGCCCAACAGGCAGCACGCGATTGTGGACTTCAGGTGCCCTGCCACAATCCGTTCCGCAGTATCGTGGTGAGGGCGATCGAGCTGGTTTTTGCCTGCCATGAGGCACTGCGCGTGATCCGCGAATACGAGCCACCTCCTGTACCTCGCGTACAAGCAGCCGCGCGGGTCTCGACTGGGCAGGCCGCCACGGAAGCACCCCGGGGCCTCCTCTATCATCGCTACGATCTCGATCAGCGCGGGCTCATCGCTTCTGCAAAGATTGTTCCTCCAACCTCGCAGAATCAGAAACGGATAGAGGAGGATCTCTGGCACTTTGTCAGCCAGGTTGCGACCCGGCCGGCCGAAGAGATCACGTGGAAGTGTGAACAGGCGGTGCGCAACTACGATCCCTGCATTTCTTGCGCGACACATTTCCTCCGCCTGCATCTGGAGCGGGATTAGACGTGGCTCTTCGCATCATTGGCTGTGGCAACTTCGATCGCGGGGACGACGCGGCTGGTCTCCTTGTCGCGCGCCGCCTGCATGCGCTTGGTGTCGAAACCCTCGGCGTCGAAATCATAGAGCAAAGCGGCGAGAGCTTTTCTTTGATGGACTGCTGGCTCGGCTTTGAGCACGTCATTCTAGTCGACGCCACTGCTCCCCGCGGAACGCCCGGTCAAGTTCAAGTATGGAACACCCACGCCGACAGGCTGCCTGAAGATGTCTTCCCCTGCTCCACGCATGCTTTCGGTGTGCGCGAAGCGGTGGAATTGGCGCGGGTTATGAACCGTTTGCCGCAGACATTGTTGATCTACGGCATTGAGGGCAAACGGTTTTTCTTGGGTGCGCCACCCTCCCCGGAAGTCGAGCGCGCGGTGGTATCCGTGGCGGAGCGACTCATGATGCGGGTTTCCGACTCATTGATCCAAACTCCACAAAGACCTCGGCGAGACATTTTCGGTTGATCTGGGCGGGTCGTAAACTCCTGTTTTCCACGCAGCTCGTGTGATCCGCCAAGTTCGAAGCCAGCGCAGACGGCAAGTACTTCTTTATGATGCAAGCGCCTTCACAGAATTCGCACGAGCGGATCCTAGTGTGAACCGACCGCCGGGACCCTAGAAATAGAACCGGCCCTTTCCTGCCGAACTCCGGGTTCGAGCGGCCGCGGCAACAAGTGGCGCGTCAGACAGGCAAAAAACGAGTAGTCTGGACCTCGCGATCTCGCTGGGGCCCGCACTGGTGGCAGATTCGTTGTGCTGCGGTCAGGAGAAGCGTATGATGCGCAAGCCCGAGATCCAAATCGGAAATTCCAATTCGAAAAAGCTCAAACAAATTTAAGTTAAGGAGACGGCTATGAAGAAGACGTCGATATGGTGCTTACTCGCGCTGCTCTCACTGGTTAGCGTCGCAGGGTCGCAGACCGGGGGCGGCACCGAAAAAGCTGTCGCGGCGCTGGAACAACAGTGGCTGCAGGGACAAAAGACAAATAATCCTGATCTAGTCGCGCCGCTGCTGGCCGACAAGATCGTGGTTACGGAGGCCGATGGGAAAGTCAACGACAAGGCCGGGACGCTAGCGTTTTACAAAAAGACTAAATGGGACAGCGCCGAGTACGACGATGTGAAGGTAACGGTATTTGGCGATACGGCCATCGCGACTGGAGGCTTCAAAGGTAAGGGCACCGATGCGATGGGAAAGCCTTTTGATGATAACGAGCGGTGGACCGACACGTGGATGAAGATGCCCAGCGGTAAATGGCAGTGTGTTGCGAGTCAGGCGACGCCAATAAAAATGTAAGCAACGCACAACGCTCGATTCGTGTGGCCGCCCTCCCCTATGGCGGCCCTTTCTTCTATCCCTGCGTAGCGTGTTGCAGAGGATGCAACGATTCAGACGGGTTGTCCGCAAAACAAAAACTGAGCCAAAACCGTTTTCTCTTTGGGAACTTTTACGCCTTTCTTTCGCGCCTCGGAGAGACGAATGGCGATCGCCTGTTTGCGGCTCTGGACTTTGCCTCCTCCCCTTACCACCCTTCAACTACCTCCGCATTCGTCTGAGCAAGAGTGCTCATGCCGGGAGGCAGAGACTTCTTTGATGGCAGAGACAGTCTGCTGCGAGCCAAACTCAGTTACGATTTGGCGGCGACTACGAAGGCATATGGGGTGCTGGATAGGTTTCGACTGCAGCGACTAGTCGTCCAAGTGACTTCCCGAAGCAATGCAGAGGGGCGTTCTATGCCGGAGTTGACGCCCATAACAGAACTACTAGGCAGTAACCTGGACGGACACTAACTCTGGGCAGCAACGGGAGTTTCGGATGGATTTGATAGCGTCTTCGGCCGTGAATCTTCCCATAACCAGGGCCAGCTTACGGTGGATGGTCATCTGGATCGGTGTCCGATCAATTCGCTGCACGTATTCAGAGGCGCGAGTACTGCCGCGGCTCACTCTTACAACAAACTTGATGTTTTTCATGAGTTTTCCTCTCGTTTGGGATGAACAAAAATGGGAGGCGTTATCAGCCGCCTCCCAGTAGTTGGTGAAAGAGATGGTTCTACGCGGCCTTACCGTGAACTTTGGCTTCGAGGATCTTCTCGCTGCCAACATTAACCTTGATCTGCTTGGGCTTGGCTTCGGCCTTTTTCGCAAGCCTAATCTTCAGCACGCCCTTGTCATAGTGGGCGCTCACTTGCCCCGGATCCACGGAGCTGGGCATCGTGAACGAGCGAGTGAAGCTTCCGTACTGGCGCTCGACGCGACGGAAGTTCTCCTCCTTCTCTTCCTTCTCGATCTTGCGCTCTCCATGAACGGTGAGGGTGTTGTCCTCGATGCGGACATCAATGTCTTTTTCGTCGATGCCCGGGACTTCAAGCTTCAGGGTAATGGTGTGCTCGTCTTCGTAGATGTCCACTGGCGGTGCGAAACTGGTGGTCGTCAGCGTCTCTTCCGGGCCTTCCGGGCTATACGACTCTCGGACAAAGCGGTTTATGCGGTTTTGCATGGTGGCCAAGTCACGGAGAGGATCCCAACGGGTCAATAGTGTCATAACGTAGTTCCTCCTTCAGAGGGAACCTAAGAGGAAAAACTTCAGATGGGCTGACTTAGTTCAGAGAACCTGAAAGAGTAAGAAGAGGAAGCTTGCTCAACTACAATGCTAGGCTTCTGCGCGATCGTTGTCAAACTGCGGCTAGCGTTGGTAGGGGCCAGTTTTGTCCGCATGGTAGTTGGCTACTTTGAAAATCTTCTCAACGCCTGAGCTCGGAATGTGGCTCAATATATTTAGAACTGTTCCATTTGGATCTACCACAAAGAATCGGCGAACGCCCCACGGCTCGTCAGTGAGCGGGTAGACGATTTCAAGGCGGTGCCGGCCGATTTCCTACCCACCACGAGGCTAGCCTGGATCCAAAAGGTCGATAAACAATGCAACGGTTGCGACACTAGGACGCGGCGATTTGCCTGAGGGGTAGGGGCGAGCTGGTGTAAACTGGGTGCCGCTTTTGGGCTCACGAAGGTTGTTCCCAAGTAAAAGAGGTAACCGATGCTCCGCCAGCCCTTTTTACTTTTCAGGAGTTCGTTGCTGGCGATCTTGCTTGCTACTCTGCTGTGCGCTGGTGATTCTTTCGCCGCTGGCCCGCATTATCGTGCTCTATATCGTTTTCTTGGTAGCCCGGATGGGAGCCAGCCCTACGCGGGCCTCTCCTGGGACGCGGCCGGAAATCTCTACGGCACAACCTACAGAGGCGGAACGGAGGGCACTGTTTTCCGGCTGACTCCCGGATCAAAAGGCCAGTGGACGGAGAGCATACTTTTTGACTTCTCCAATCCTGCTGTGAGTGGCGGATTTCCCATCGCCGGCGTAACCCTCGACACAGCCGGTAATGTCTACGGCACTGCAAACCCAGGCGCGGGCAACAATGGCGTTGTTTACGAACTGACGCCCAGTTCATCGGGCTTCTGGAATGTTGATGTGCTCCACACTTTCAGCGGATATGAGGATGGAGGGCAACCCTGGGCCGCCCCAATCTTTGACAAGGCCGGTAACCTCTACGGCACAACAACGTTGGGCCCGATCGACCAGGATGGCATGGTCTACCAGCTAACGCCGTCCAACGGTGCCTGGCAGGAAAACATCTTTTATGGGTTCGGCAGCAAGAAAGACGGAGTGGATCCGACGGCTGACTTGGTGTTCGACAAGGCCGGCAACTTATATGGCACGACCATGGAGGGCGGTGAGCGCTGCGGCCAAATTGGGTGTGGCACAGTTTTTAAGATGACCAACGCGAACGGCCAGTGGACCAAGACCACCATTTATGCTTTCCAGGGCGGCACAGATGGAGAGTATCCCACCACTTCCGCGCTGGTGTTCGATAAGCATGGGAACCTCTACGGGACGACCGCGGTCGGGGGCACGGGACCGTGCGACATCGAAAGCACTCCTGGCTGTGGCACGGTATTCAAGCTAACGCCCGGCGCCAAGGGCGAGTGGAAAAAGACCCTGATCTACAGCCCGGATGGCAGCGCGGGCGGCGGCCTTTTTGGGGGAGTGGTTTTCGACAAGGCGGGCAATCTCTACGGTACGACGACGTTTTACGGCATTGCCAGTCAGAATTGCCTCGCTGGTTGCGGCAGCGTGTTCAAGCTGACGCCCGGAACTGAAGGCCAGTGGACGGCGACCACACTTTATGAGTTTCGTGGGACTACAGATGGCGGGGAGCCATTCGGCCGCTTGCTTCTCGACAAAGCGGGCAACATTTTCGGCACCACCGAATACGGGGGCAGTTCAACTTCCCCCTGCAATATCTTCGGGTGCGGGGTCGTTTTTGAGATCATACAGTAGCAGTTTGGCACGACGGCGATTTTAGCCAATCGCAGCCGGATCCTCAATTCGTCCCAACAGGAACACTGACATTCAGGAGAGTCGGTTGTTCGTGAATCCTTGGCCGCACGGCTGCCGATTGGCTGACCAATCCTGCCGTAGCTAGCTACTGCACGGCGAAGACCGCGCCGCCGTCCGAGTCGCCGCCACTCAGAGTGCCGTAGAGCGCGCCGGGCGGTCCCACCACTACGCCGTTGGGGTTCGAATCGGGCCCATTGTTGAAGTCCACGAGCAGTTTAAAATCGACTCCTCCGCCTTCTCGCGGCGTGAGCTGAAACAAGTTGCCCGCATCAAAATCGAAGTTACCAGCTTCTACGCCGAAGAGCACGCCGTTCATTCCCGCGGTTATGGAAGTCACGCCATCACTCGGGCTGTAAACAATGGTTCTGGTCCACCCTCGTTCTTGGCTCCGGGGCCGGGTGAGTTTGAAAATTTCTTGTCCGGCATTGATTTGGAACGCAAGGCCATAGAGCTTGCCGCTCGCATCTTCGAGAAGGCTGCCGTACGGGTTGCCGTCGGGGCTGCCCGTGAAAGTGTAGAGTACGGAGTAAGCCCACTGGCGGTTTTGAGACGGCGCAAGACTAAAGACCACTCCACAACCGGACGGGCACTCTCCATTCACCACACCAGCGTAATTCGTCGTGCCGTAGATGACTCCGCCGCGATCCATGATCAGGGTGTCGGGCGTGCCCCCGTCTCTTGCCCCCGTGAACTGGTAGAGAGTGTTCTCTGTCCAGCCGTCGCCCGGTTTTGCCGGGGGCACGATCTGAAATATGGCTCCGCATCCATTCGCGCAGTTGGGAAGACTGCCAGCGGTAGTGGCTCCGTAAATTGCGCCCCCCTTGTCTATCAATAAAGGAGTAAGTGGGTACTCGCCATCGCTTTGATTCTTGAATTCATAGAGAGCGCTAGCCCGCCACGGCTGGCCCCGTGCGCCCGGCGTCAATCGAAAAATGATGCCAGGAGACCCGCCGTCGGTCACCCCGTACAACCTTCCCGCGCCGTCGATCGCGAGAGTGCTGTCATTGAGATAGCCTTGCTTGCCGCCTTTGAACTCGTAAATTGTCGAATAGGTCCATTGTCCAGCTGCAAATCTCTCTTGGAATACGGTGCCGCAACCTTGGCCTCCTCCATCGGGACACTGCAAGTCGCCGCCGGTGTAAGTAGTCCCGTACAAGGTTCCGTTCGGTCCGTTGATGACTGGAGCATACGGGTTATATCCGTCCCCACCTGCGCCAGTGAATCTGTGGAGAACGGTCACAGTCTGCGCCTCGCACTTGGGCGCGAGTGCCAGGCTTCCCAGGATGATGGCCATAACTACCGAAAGCGAGCCGAAGCTCGACCTCATCGAGCGGAAAGTTGGAGGTTTTTCTTGTGCGATTGGCATGACTGCTCCTTTGCCGAGAGGAGGGAACGCCGAGCCCAAACGAGCGAAACCTGTCTAGTTGTGCACAGTTTCAGACTCTATATCCCAGAATCGCCGGATTGTCTCACCAGGGTGGCCTCGGGTCAAGTTCGGAAAGGTCAAAGAAACATTGAGCTGCGAATGAACTGCCTTGGAGGATTTACTGGTAGGCACGTGGGGACTCGAACCCCGCTTTTCCGTTCTACTACCCCAGCAAAAACGTCCGAAAACAGCCTAGTTCTGGTGACGAATTGGTGACGAGTTTTTCTGACCTGTGCCTGAAGGAAACCGTTTCGACTTGACAAAAATCTTGCCGAGGACGGGTTCCCGTGAGCAACCGCTGCGATTCACATCCGCAAAGCCCAAAACCCCCTTGCGATTGACGGAGTTATACGCATTGAGGGGATTTGCTACAACCGCAGAGTGCGCGGAGCGGAAGAGGTCTAGCCTCACCGCTCATTTCTGCTGTTCCGTTCTCCGGCTTCGGCCCGCCTTTTTCTTGTTTTGTGATGGGACGCCCTGTGACTTCTATCACCCGTCGGAGTGAGGTCACTCACTGACCCGGAATTCGGTGTCGCGAACAATAGGTCCAGGCTGGCTTAAGTGTGAAGAAATTCATCAGCGAGCGATGAAAACCGCAACACTTGCGGCCGCCGCCTTCCACTCGATCGAGCTTGAGGTCTGAATGGACCTTGGCAATGGATGCTGATCTGGCAGACAGTCAATGACGGTTCGAAGGAAACCCGGTTTCCGTCGGGGCTGCTTCATTCTATTGGCGGCGGTGCTTTCCCCGTTTCTATTTGCCATGCCAAGCTCGACCGTGCCCGCGGCTGGAGCAGAAGCTACTCAGAGCACAGACAATGACGCTTGCTTGGCCTGTCACAGCGACAAGAGACTGACCACCAAGCGCGGGGCACGAACCGTCTCGCTGTTTGTGGACGGAAAGAAATTGTCCTCATCGGTGCACAGCGGACTGTCCTGTACCTCTTGCCACGCCGATCTGGAAGGCAAGGATTTGCCTCACGATGCGCCCCTGGCCAAGGTGAACTGTGGCGCTTGCCATAGCCAGGAGGCGGAGCAACACGCTCGTTCTTTGCACGGCCAGGCAGTTGCTCGCGGCGACCCTCTGGCGCCGCGCTGTGTGAACTGCCACGGCAACCACGACATTGTGCCGGTCAAAGACCCGCGTTCGGCTGTGGCGGCGCTGAAAATACCGTTTGTCTGCGGCCAGTGTCACCGCGAAGGCACGCCGGTGCAGGCCAACCGTGACATCGGACAGCACGACATCCTCGAAAACTATACCGAGAGCATCCACGGCGAAGGGCTGCTAAAAAAGGGGCTGGTGGTAGCGGCCAACTGCGCCTCGTGCCACACGGCGCACTTGATTCTGCCGCATACCGATCCCAACTCCTCTATCGCGCGCCGGAATATCGCCGCCACTTGCGCCAAGTGCCACGCCAACATCGAGGTGGTACACCGCAAGACGATCCGCGGCGAACTGTGGGAGAAGGAAGCCAATACTCTGCCCGCCTGTGTGGATTGCCACCAGCCGCATAAAATCCGGAACGTTTTCTATTCTCAAGGCATGGCCGATGCCGATTGCATGCGGTGCCATGGGGATGAGCGGCTCAAGGCCGGGGATGGCAGGTCAATGCTGGTGCGTGCCAGCGAAGTGGCCGGATCACGCCACACGAAAGTGGCCTGCAGCCAGTGCCACTCGGAAGTGAATGCCTCGCGCGTGCGGCCCTGTGAGACCATAACGCACAAGGTAGATTGCGCTACCTGTCACGCCGAGATCGGGCAACAGTATCAGCGGAGCACGCACGGGCAACTGCTGGCCAAGAACGACCCCAATGCCCCTACGTGCAAGGAG
>Ga0187819_10001444_pt1 | contig 12323 bp, 8 predicted proteins | sample NC_wetland_sal_i_15_FD_132411 | JGI IMG/M metagenome (GOLD analysis project Ga0187819, IMG submission 132411) | Wetland sediment microbial communities from Neuse River Estuary, North Carolina, USA - SO4_4 | ecosystem: Environmental > Aquatic > Freshwater > Wetlands > Sediment | place: USA: North... | reverse complement strand
TGCCTGCCAGCTTCAACATCGCCGGCGGGGCAACCAGCGGGACTTTCAATGTCACCACGCTGCCCGTGGCCGCAACCGCGAGCGTGAGCATCACTGCCACGCTGCCCAGCGGCACGTTCCTGTCCGGCGGGCTGACGGTGATTCCGCCGGTGGTCACGATGCTGTCTTTCAACCCAGCGACGCTAGCGCCTGGGCAATTGACCACCGGGACGGTGACCCTCAGTGGGAACGCACCAGCAGGCGGGCTGACGGTGAGCCTGATGAGCAGCAACGCGGGTGTGTTTCCAGTGCCCGCGAATGTGACCGTCGCCGCGAACACGAACAGTCAGACCTTCCAGGTGACGGCGGGCGCGGTAGCCGCCTCCACGACGGTGACGGTGACGGCCACAACGGGTACCACCTCAGTCATGGGAACTGTGACGGTAGTTGCCGTGACTGGCCTGAGCTTTACTCCTGCCGCAGTGACGGGAGGAACGAGCTCGACAGGTACGGTAACCATTGGTTCGGCCGCGCCGGCCGGGGGATTGACGGTCTCCTTGAGCAGCGGAGATCCATCCGTTGCGGTGCCTGGGGCCGTGACGATTACGGCAGGGTCAACGTCGCAAACGTTTACGGCCACGACGGTGGGTGTAGCGTTACAGACGATGGCCACGGTGACCGCGACCCTCGGTACCAGCATTGCGAGCGGCACGCTGACGGTGAATCCGGCCGTGATCGCGTCGATCACGTTCAATCCCAGCCCGGTCGTCGGCGGCAACGGCTCGGTGGGCACGGTGACTCTGAATGGGCCAGCGCCCGCGGCTGGTTTAACGGTCACCCTGATGAGCAATAATACGAACGTGGCCACGGTTCCGGCCAACTTCAACATCGCCGGCGTGGCGATCAGCGGCACCTTTAATGTCACCACGACCGCCGTGACCGCAAGCACGAACGTGAGCATCACGGCCACGCTGCCCACGGGCACGATGTTCTCCGGCGTGCTCATTGTGAATCCGCCAGGTCCTCCGCCGGCGTTCACGTTCACGGTGCCACCTGGGCCAAACGGCGGGAACGGGGCCGTCGCCACGTTGGTGCCGGGAGACACGGCGGTGTTCACGATGACGATTACGCCGGACCCGGGATTTATCGGGCAGATTACGCTGGCGTGCGGGGCACTGTCGCCGCCGACGAATACGACGATTTGTACGGTCGCCCCCACGTCCATCAACGTCACCAAGAGCCCGAGCCCGGCGGTCCCGGTGACGCTGACGTTCCAGACCAACTGCGTGATCAGCCAGCTGGCGCCGCGCAGGCCGTGGCCCCAGGCGCCCGGAGCGCCTGCGCCGGTGCCTCTCGCGGCGGCGGGAATACTCGCGTTCCTAGTGGCGCTGAAGTGGCGGAAGGCCGGGGCGGCTGGAAACCGGCGTTACGCCGGAGGTCTGGTCCCAGCGTGCGCAGTGCTGCTGCTCCTGCTGCTGGTGACGACCTGGGCAGCGTGCGTGAGCGACCCGCCGCCGCTCATTCCCAACGCGCCGACGACTCCGGCCGGGACGTATACGCTGCCGGTCACGGCCACGGGGCCCGGCGGGGTGGTGAAGACGGTGACGCTGACGATTAACGTGACCTGAGCAGGTGGTTACGGGGGACGCCGCGGGACTCCGCAGGCCTGGCGTTTCCGGAGGGTGGGGGATGACAGGGAGTTGGCAGGATGGCGCGATTGAGGCAACGCAGCGGGTCGAGCCCGTGCTCGACCGACGAGGGTGAACGAATGAAAACTTCGTCTCGTCTCCATTGGTTCTTGGCAATCCTGGTATGCACGGCGCTGGCCTTCCCACCTGCCCTGCCGGCACAGGCCCAGAGCGCCGGCCAGTTGAATCGTTTGATTCCCAACGTGAATCTCCAGCACGGTGCGAGCGTGCAACTGGCCTCGGCTGGCGCAAAGGTCATGTGGGGAGACCTGGTGACTACGGACCGCGGGGGCAGGGCGCGCATCGTGCTCGACGACGGCTCCATCCTGAACGTGGGCTCGGATTCGCAAATCCGGGTGGAGCAGCACGACGCGGCGAACCAGCGCACCCGGATTCAACTGGCCTACGGAAGGCTGCGGGCCAGCGCGGTGCACCTGGCGCGCTCCGGATCCAGTTTTGAGGTGCGCACACCGACAGCCGTTGCCGGAGTGGTGGGCACGGACTTCACGATTGAATTTTCAAACGAGATGACGAGCATTCACGTTTACGAGGGCGCGGTGAAGTTCTGCAACCTGGCGGGGAAGTGCGCCTCGATTGCCGCGGGGTTCTCCGGAGCTGTACGAGGCTACCAGGCGCCCTCGCAGGCGGCGCCGACGCCTCCCACCACCGCCATGCAGAGCGTGCAGAGCACCTCCGTGGGAGGTGGAGCGGGCGGCGGGGCCGGTGCCGGTGCCGCGGCCACCGCCGGGGCAGCGGTGTCGCACAGCGCCGTGATTATCAGCACGGTGGTCGCGGCTGTTGTGGCGCCCGCCGTCGCCGTTCCGGTGGCCACGAAGACATCGAAGTGCGGCAGGGAGATTCGCTCGGTCGTCGTGATCCCGTGCGGGCATTAGTCTGTATGAATACGGATGGAGCGAAGCGCGGCTGCACGACTGTCTGCCGATCCATTTCCTGAGGCGACGCTCGGCTGTGGTGGAAAGACTGCCCCAGTGGCAGAGGAACATGGCTCTGACGATTGAGCGACGCACCGCCGGCGACGTCGTCGTCCTGGACTTGAAGGGCCGCGCGACCATCGGGCGCGACGCAGACTTCCTGAACGAAGCCCTGCGCCGCGAACTGAGCGCCGGGACGCGCAAGCTGCTGGCCAATCTTACCGACCTCGTTCAGGTGGATAGCTCCGGGCTGGCGAATGTGGTGCGCACGTTCGTCAGCATGCGACGCGGCGGAGGCGAGATGCTTCTGGTGGTGTCGCCGGGCCGCGTGCGCGAAGTCTTAGAGGTCACGCAACTTGCCCGCGCCATGACCTGCTACTACGACGAAGCCTCGGCGCTCGCCAGCTTCCGGTGATCAGGGCTGCAGGCGGAACGCTACGATGGCGAGATAAACGGAAAGGTCGGAACTTGGGAACGCTGCGGGAACAGAAGCTGAGCAAATTCCCGGCAAGGCCCACTTGCCCGCGGGGGCGCGCCAGACGCCCGTCTCTTGGATCAATTTGAGGAGGCGGGAGTGGCGGCAGGCGGTACCGATTCGTCCTTCACTTTGTGCAGGTGAGTCACCACGCGGCGGGCGAGTTGTTCCACTGAGCCGCTCAGATCGCCTTGATTGAGGACAAACTCGAGCGGCGCAATCGCGGACACATCGCCGCGCTCATCGAGCGCCGTGAGGGTCGCCCGGCGGACTTCCGAGATGTTTTCGCCCAGGTAGGAAAGCAACCGTTTGGTGGTCTCTTTGTTGCGCGCGTCGAGCAACCCGAGCGCGCGAATGGCGGCGGCGCGGGTGTGGATGGGCTTGCCGGGCGCGGCCCACTCGAGCACCAGCGGCGTGGCGCGGGCGTCGGCCAGCTCCCCGAAACCGCGGAAGGCGGCGCGGCGCAGGCCATCGTCAGGGGATTCCGTTCGGGCGGCCTCCAGCAGCACGGTGTAGGCATTTGGGCTGCGGAGACGGCCGAGCGCGAGGAGCGCGGCCTCGCGTTCCCGGTAGAATCGGCCCGTGCGAAACACGGTTTCGAGCCACGCAGCCACCTGGGAGTCCTGCGGGAATGCGCCGAGGAGTGTGGCCGCGCTCGCCGCCACGCGGGGATCGGGATCATCGAGGGCGGCAAGCACGACGTCGCGCGCGCGGAGACCGCCGAGCCGGCCCAGCGCCTCGAGGGCCTGAACGCGCACGCCCCAAAAAGGATCCAGGCGGGCCGCATCCGAAAGTGCGGAGACGACGGGATCCTGCCCGGGAATTTCTCCGAGCACGACGGCGGCGTCGGCGCGATCGAGCACGGTGGCGGCGTGGCGCAACTGGTAGATCCACTCCTTCGGAGATTTGTCGAACTGCACGGTGTCGAGAATCGTGTCACCCGGATCGAAGAGAACGAGCAGGGGCGGCCCGTCCACAGGGAAGGCAAAGGATTCGCTGGCCTTGGAAACCACGATGGGAAACCTTTTCGATCCGGCGGCGGTGACAATTTCGATTTTTGTGGGCAGGGTGAACAGGCCGACGGCGCCTTCGATCTTCTGCGCCTGCTTCACCTCGAGCTGCACTTCGTGCCGCGCCTCGGCGTAGGTATAGCGGATGGCGAGCGAGGGCGCGCCCGCGCCGTAGATCCACTGCTGGAAGAACCGGTCCACGTTGTGCGAGGTAGATTCCTCGAAGGCGCTCACGAGGTCAGCGGTGACCACGTTCTGGCCGCGATATTTTTCCAAGTAATGCTTGAGCCCGGCGTAGAAGTCCGCGGGCCCGAGCTGCTCGCGGAGCATGTAGAGAACCAGCCCGGCTTTCGTATAGACGTTGCCGGCGTATTCGAGCGAATCCTTGAAATTGGAGTTGAGAATAGGGACGGGATACACGCGCTCGTCGGCCAACCAATCGCGGGCCTCGTTCCAGCGGGTGTAAGCGGCGTCGTCCGGGCCGAACTCGTGCTCTTCCCAGAAATACTCCATGACGGTGGCGAAACCCTCGTTGAGCCACAGGTTGGTCCAGTCCTTGCAGGTCACCAGGTCGCCGAACCACTGGTGCGACAATTCGTGGGAGATGAGGTCGTCTTCGCGGAGGGGATATTCGGCGGCGGTGGCGGGATTCAGGAGGGCGCGGGTGGTGAGCGTAGTGGCGCTGGTGTTTTCCATTCCGTCTTCGGTGAATTCGTCCACGGCCACCTGAGAATATTTGGACCAGGGATAGGGCACGCCCAAGGTACTGGAGAAGAAATCGAGCATGGCGCGCGTGTGGTCGAGGGTGACGGGGATACGGTCGCGCTCGCCGCGCGGGGCATAAAAGGTGACGGGAATGGAGCGCCAGGTCTCGTCCATGCGATCGAATTCTCCGGCGACCACGCTGATCAGATAGGTGGAAAGCGGCGCGTCGTCGACCCAGTGCCAGACGACCTGGCCCTTTCCATCGGGTGTTTTGCTCTCCAACCGGCCATTCGAGATGGTGACCCAGGCCGGGGGCACGGTCAGATAGGTGTCCGTGGTTAGCCGGTCGTTCGGGTAGTCGTAGGTGGGCAGGTAGTAGTGCGTGTCTTCGGCCTCGCCCTGCGTCCAGATTTCCGCGGGCCGGCTGGGATAATTTTTGTCCGGGAGGATAAAAAAAAGTCCCTGGCGCGGCGAGCCCTGGTACCGGATTTCGATTGTGTGGGTATCGCCGCGGCGGGCGGGTGAGGGAAGCACGACAGCGAGCTGGGTGACGGTCACCTCGTAGAGAGCGGGCTGATCGTCCAGCGTGACGCTGTCGATGCGCAGGGCCACGCAGTCGAAGACAATGCGGCTCGCGGCGTCGCGCAGCATGGCCACGCGGTGGGTGACGTCGCCGAAGATTTTGCGATGATCGGTGTCGAAGGCCAGGCGAATGGTGGAGTGCTGCAGGTCGTAATCGCGGCTGGGGGCGAAAGGCTCGTCGGCGCGGCCGGGTGCGCCCAGCGCCAGAAAGGCCAGGAAAGCCACGGCGGCGGCCAACGATTTTCCCTGCAGGCGGCCCGGGCCGAAGCCCCAGCGCGCCGCGAATCCCTCCATGCCTTTCCTCCCGCGGACACCTGCCATCTGGATATCGCGCGATTGCGCGCACAAACAAACTATAACAGCGCGCGCGGTGCGGGAAAAATCCTCGCCCGGATTCCGCGCCAGGTCAACGGCAATTCCGTATTCAAGTGAGGCGGGGGTAGAATCAAACGAGCCCAACCCTTCCGAGGCCGGGAATCAGGCCGGGGGATCCCATGACTCATTGTGTCAAGAGTTGCGCGCTCGCCCTGATGGTGTGGTTACCCTTCGCCGCGCCCGCATCCGCGCAGGCCCCGACGCAGAAGAAGCCAGCGAATCCCGCCAAGAAGGCGGCGGCGGAACGGCCGGCGGCGGGTCTCACCGAGAGACAGCGGGCCATCCATGCGCTCAACCGGCTGACGTTTGGCCCCAGGCCCGGCGACGTGGACGCGGTGATGGCCAAGGGGCTGGATGGCTGGATTGAAGACCAGTTGCATCCGGAGAGCATCGACGATTCCGCGCTCAATGGGCGTCTGGGAGCCTTCGCGTCCACCCGCATGAATCCCAAGAAACTGGCGGAGGCTTTTCCTTCCGATGGGGTGGTTCGCCAAGTGATGGCCGGGAAGCGGCCGATGCCGGACGATTTGGGCGAGAAGCTGGTCTATTCGGTGATCGTGACGCGAATCCAGCAGCAGGAAGCGGCGAAGGTCGCCAGCGCAAATCCAAATCCGAATGCCAACGCCAACGGAAATGCACCCGCGATGATGGCAATGGACCCCGCGCAAGCATCACTCTCGCCACAGGATCGGGCACGGGAGATTGCGGAGAAGCTGCTGGCGCTGCCCAGGGAGCAGCGGCTTGTGGCCCTTGCAGCCTTGCCAGCGGAACAGCTCATCAATTTTCCGAATCAATTGCGCGGGGACCAGCGGGACCGGCTGTTTGCCGATGCCTCGCCACAGGAGCGGGAAACCATTCGGGCCCTCGCCAACCCGGCAGGGGTCGTGGTCAACGAACTGCAACAGGCGAAGTTGATTCGCGAAATCTATTCCGAGCGCCAGTTGCTGGAAGTGATGACGGACTTCTGGTTCAATCATTTCAACGTCTACCAGTCCAAGAACCAGTGCGTGTATTACACGACGGCGTACGAACGCGACGTGATCCGCCCGCACGCGCTGGGCAAGTTCTACGACCTGCTCGTAGCCACGGCGCAGAGTCCCGCGATGCTGATGTATCTGGACAACTGGATGAGCATGGGGCCGCATTCCCAGGCCGCGGGGAAGAACGGGCAGAACGGGCTGAACGAAAACTACGGCCGGGAAGTGATGGAGCTGCACACGCTGGGCGTGAATGGGGGCTACACACAGGCTGACGTCACGGAACTCGCGAGGGTCTTGACCGGATGGACGATTGGGCAGCCGGACGAGGGCGGCCAATTTCAGTTTGATCCGCGGCGCCACGAGCCGGGAATGAAGACGGTGGTAGAGGAGAAATTCTACGAGACCGGCAGCGACGAAGGTTTGCGGGCCCTCAACATGCTGGCGCACCACCCGTCGACCGCCCGGTTTATTTCGAGGAGCATCGCCACGCGCTTTGTGGCCGACGAGCCGCCGGAAACTCTGGTCGCACGCATGGCGGCCACTTTTCAGGCGAGTGACGGCGACATCCGCGAAGTGATGCGCACGATGGTGCATTCGCCCGAGTTCTGGGAGCCCAAGGTCTACGCCGCGAAGTTCAAGACGCCACTCGAATTCGTGGTCTCCGCAGTGCGGGCCACCGGGGCCAACGTGGTGGCGCCGGACGCGCTGGTCCAAAACCTCTCGCAGATGGGAATGCAGCCCTACGGGATGTCCGTGCCCACCGGCTACTCGATGAAAGCGGAGGCGTGGGAGAACGAGGGCGCGTTGCTCGCGCGGATCAACTTTGCCACGGCGATGACGCAAGGAAAACTAGCCGGCATCCAGTTCGATCCAGCCACGCTGCTCGCTGTCGGAATTCTTCGGGATCTGGACGAGCCGCGAGCGAAGGCGGCGCTCGCCGAAAAGCACACCGGGCTCGACCTAGCCTTCGCGTTGATGGAAGATGCGATCCTTCCCAGCGAGCTCCTGCCCCAGGACGAGGCGGTCATCCGAAAAGCGACGCAGGACCCGGAAGCGGAGCGGAAGATGGCGTCGCCGGTCGACCGATTGCGGCTGGTTGCCGGATTTATTGTCGCGTCGCCGGAATTCCAGCACCGCTGATGAACCCGAGGTGGATGTATTCAAAGCGCTCCCGCTGCTTTCTTAGAGTAAGAAACACTCCTCACAAGCGGATATAATCTATCTCGATGATCCCTACCTCCTACAAGCCGCGTCGAAAGTTCATGGAGCTGGCCGTGGCTGAGGCGAAACGCGCCGGCGACCGGGGCGACTATCCCATTGGCGCAGTGATCACGCGCCTGAGCGCCGGGCGCGAGGTGGTGATTGCCAGCGCCGGAAACCGGGTGAAGACTTCGGGGTCGAGCATCAAACACGTGGAGCTGGAAACGCTGAAATACGTGTCGAGCGGCTACGGGCGGTACTTGCAGGACTTCGTCCTGTACTCCACGCACGAGCCCTGTGCGATGTGCGCGGGGGCGTGCGTGTGGTCCAGGATCGGAGCGGTGGTTTATGGCGTATCGCAGGAAGATATTGCCGCTTACGGGCGCAAGAAGGGCACGGAAGAGTACAAGTGGCGAGCGTGTTTGATTCCGTGCCGACTGGTTTTCGAGAGGGGTAATCACGTGATCCCCGTGACCGGCGGTTTTCTGCGGCAGGAATGCCGAAAACTGTTCAATTATGGGCGCGCAGATCGGTAAATGATGCGAGAAGGCTTGCTCGCTGCCCCGACGGCGTCAATGAGTGAGCTAGGAAGGTCGCCGCTTCTCCGGGAATCCGACTAGTCTGGAGTTATTTCGCCATTGTCGGCCGTGGCTCTCGTAACCGGGATAGTGGATGCGGGCAATGCATACACAAAGATGGAACCGTTGTTTATGAAAGCAAGGTGTAAATCATCAGGAGCGAGCGCGGCCACTGTGCCTTGCGTGATGAAATACTTCACCGGGACAGTGAAGATAGGCTGATTATCGGGAACTTGCCAAACAAAGAGCTTTGAATCTCCACGCTCCCTAGCGACAGTGCCGAACCTCCGGCCGTCAGCCGACACGAAGGGCATATCGGCCGCTCCATCCCGGTCAGAAATACCAAGGTCAAAGTGAGTGAGCCGCTCTCCGCTTGTTCTAGTCAACGATACGGCCCATGGCCGAGGGCTAACAGTGAGAATCAGGTCATCGCGCAGAAACTGATTCTTGCCATTTGGCACTCCTATTCTCTCAATTGGGCCATTTGGCGCTCCGAGAAAGGTGGTGTCCGTCCCTACGTACAGCAGGTGTTCGCCTGAGAACGCCTGCGGGCGGAGAGCCTGTTTCTCTGTGATACTCCAAGTGGCCCGCGACGATAACGTTTCGGCTTCAATGAGGGTATATTCGCGATTTTCATCTTCCACGTGAGTGGCTAAGATGAACTCGCCGGACGTGGAAGCAATCGCCTCCCACCGTTCCTTTTTTGAGGTCCCTCGGACAGGCAGCCGGATTCCCCGCAACTCGTCGCCGTTCGGAGAAAGCAGGATCAGGCTACAGGGTCTTGGTTTGTCCAGCGCTCTGAGGTTAGGAAGCGGCACCTGCAATGGCCCCGGAAATTCGACCAGGCGCAATATGAAATTTCCGGAAGCGGTGGGAAAGATTTGGGGGCGCAGGTCGGCTATCCAGAATCGTTCAGCCCGAAGCTCACCAGTTCTGCGATTCCAGAACAAGCCGACGATACGCCATCCAGACCAAGTGCTCGTGTTACCCCCCCCCGATCATCCCGCTCCTCGGATTTGGCATCGAAAACCGCCGCAACGACGTCGGCCGAAAATGCAATGGAGGCCTGGGAGCCGTAATCGTTAACGAGTCCATGTCGGAACGTTCGGAACCCAAATCGTTTGAGCTTCGCGGTCCAGAGCGGCACCGCGCGGGCTATTCCATCATTGTAATGCGCTCTGGTTGTTGGATTGCAGGTGAGAAGCAGCACACATAACAGCCAAACTCCTCGGTTTTGAATGCTCCTCCGCATAGCAATTCCTCCAAGGCTGCCAGTCATAATTTACACCGACTGCAAGCTTTGTTCGATTGTTGGGTGCAAAATCACGATTATTTCGATTCCCAAGCAGGCGACGACCCATTCCGAATGTGGTGTATATTTCAGTGGGAGTTCGGAGCCCAAATGGAAATCTCATACCAATGGAGGAAATCGATCATGCGGCAATTTTGTTTTGTGGTGGTGATTGCGGCAGGGATGGGGCTGCTGGCGTCCATGGGATCGGCCCAGGAGGCCGCAGCCGGAGGTCCTTACAAGGTGCTGAAGACGGCCAAGGTCGGCGGCGACGGCGGGTTTGACTATATTAACGCGGACGTGAAAGGCCGTCGTTTGTATATCCCGCGGGGCGGCCCGACGGGGCGCCTAACCGTATTCGATCTGGACACGCTCGAGCCAGCGGGGGAGATTGCGAATGTGAGTGCGGGCGGGGCTACGGTGGATCCCAAATCCCACCATGGATTCTCCACCACGAAGCCGATCACGATGTGGGACGCGAGCACGCTGAAAGTGATCAAGACGATCGACGTGGACGGGCGTCCCGACGGGATCCTGTTTGATCCGTACAACGAGCGGGTGTGGGTGCTGAGCCACCAGCCGCCGTATGCCACGGTGATTGACGCGAAGGAAGGGACCGTGGTGGGGACGCTGGACCTGGGAGGAGGGCCGGAGCAGGCGGTGAGCGACGGGAAGGGCACAGTTTACGTAAACATCTCCGACAAGGCCAACATTGCCGTGGTGGACGCGAAGAAAATGACGGTTACGGCGCACTACGACGTGAGCTCGAAGGGCACGGGGGGAAGCGGGCTGGCATTGGACGCGAAGAATCACGTGCTATTTGCGTATTACCGCCAGCCGTCGCCCACGGTGGTGATTGTGAACGCCAAGAACGGGGACATCATCACCACGCTCCCGACCGGCCGGGGTGTGGATACCGTGGCGTTCAATCCCGCCACGATGGAAGCCATCAGCGCGGAAGGCGGCGGCACGATGACATTCATCAAGGAAAACAGTCCCACGAGCTTCGTGGTGGAACAGACGCTAACAACCATGCCGTGGGCCAAGACTCTGGCCCTGGACACAAAGACGAACCACTTGCTCACGATGACCGCCGAATTCGGGCCAGCACCGGCGGACGCGCAGCCGAGACCGGCATGGCGCCCTGCCCGCGGTCCCATGATACCGGGCTCGTTTACCATCCTGATGGTGGGGAAGTAGAAGACAGCCTCACGGAACTGCGGTCGGGGTCGGACGGGGAACGAATGGATTCCTTTCGAATGCGCTGTAACTCGGGAACAGCCGCCAGGAACGCGCACAGGTCCTGCTCCTAGTTTGGCGCGGTCATCAGGAAGACAAATCCATCCACCTGATAGTGAACTTTGCCTTCCCCCACGGACACGGGGTGAACTGTTCCCGCACGGACCTTCTTGATGGCGTCCAGCAGCTTGGGCAATTGAGAAGGATCGTCCACAGGGACGTTGTGAGAGGGGAGGAGCAGGCGAAGCTGAGGAGCCATCGCCGCGATTCGCTCCACGGAGTGAACGTAGTCATCGAGATCCGTTTCAGGCCGGTAGAGCCAGATGGGTCCCGCGTAGTAAGTATCCCCGGTAAACAGCAGACCGTTTTTGCGGTCCAGGAGACAGATGGCATCGGGCGTGTGGCCGGGCGTTGAGATCACCTGAAGCACGCGGCCGCCAAGGTCGAGCGTGTCGCCATCGTGCAGCCAGTGAGTGATGTGAAACGGGCGCGTGGAGTACGACTTTGCGTCAAATCCGGCGGGCAACTGGCCGCAAATCGAAACCGGAGTAAGCTCGGCCTGCGCGTCGGCGCGCGAGCCCTTCGCGTTGATTCGCGTGAAATCGGTATCCATTCCGTAGATGTCGCTAAATTCCCAATTGTCGCCAACGTGGTCATTGTGGGTATGCGAATTCAGCACGACAATCGGCAAGGACGTAAGTGACACCACCACTCGCTTGAGGTCGCCAATGCCGAGACCGGTATCGAACAGGGCGGCGCGTTTCTCGCCCAGGATGAGGAAGGAGATCACTTCCTCAAATTGATGCGGCTCGTAGATGGCGAAGACGCCGGGAGCGACGCGGTAAACCTCGAACCACGGATCGGCGGACGGTACGCGCTCAAGCTGCTTGTATTGCGGCCGGGGGAGTTGCCGGCACCAGTCGGGTGTCAGGGAGCTGTTATTCGACTGCGCAGGCAGAGACGGCGGGGCGATCGTTACCGCGAAAAGCGCCGCGGCGATACAGCTCAAACTGATTTTCCTGTGCATTGGGATGAACACGAGATTATATCCTTGATTTCCGCCGGACCGGGATCAGGTGGGGAGTCGTGCGAGGGAAACGCCGTAGCGAGGGGAGCGAGTTTGGGGTGAAGTTTGCGACATGGAGAGGGGGACACAGACTGAAGTCTGTGCCACTGGTGCTACTATCGCGGTTACCTGCCCACAGAATCTTCGGGCGCACGAGGGGCGCTCGGGAGGAAGTCCGTGAAATCCAAGAGGCGCAAGAGGGAATCTATGCCCGCTGCGGGGG
>Ga0187819_10001443_pt1 | contig 12326 bp, 7 predicted proteins | sample NC_wetland_sal_i_15_FD_132411 | JGI IMG/M metagenome (GOLD analysis project Ga0187819, IMG submission 132411) | Wetland sediment microbial communities from Neuse River Estuary, North Carolina, USA - SO4_4 | ecosystem: Environmental > Aquatic > Freshwater > Wetlands > Sediment | place: USA: North... | reverse complement strand
GATCCGCTTGTTGCGGCGCGGCGCGTTCAGCGACGATGAATTGAGGCTGATTGTTTCGGCGCTGAAGATTACCAACGATCTGGAGCGCATTGGAGACATCGCCGTGAGCCTGGCGGAACGCGTGATCTCTCTCCGCGACACGCCGGACGCGAAGTCGCCGGAACAGCTTGCGCCCATGACGGAAGCGGTACGTTCGATGGTGAGCCGCAGCTTGGGTGCGCTGATCTTCCGCAACGCAGAGTTGGCGACGCAGGTTCTGGAAAGCGACGATTTGGTCGATCAATACCGCGATCAAATCTTTGAAACCCTGTTGCAGAACATGACCCAGAACGCGACGTTGGTCAGTCCGGGAATGCAATTCATCCTGGCCACGCGGCATCTGGAGCGCATCGCGGATCACGCGACCAACATTGCCGAAGACATCATCTTCTGGGTGCGCGGGCTGGATGTGCGCCACGGACGCGGGTTGATGGTGCGCACCGAGCAGCAAGAAACCGTCTTGGAGCCGGGGGAGAAGGTCACCGAGAATTCATATGGCCTTCATTCGCAAGTGACCCCCAACTGCGAAACTCAGCGCGCTTGATCTTCACTCCACGTCCTACCTCGGGGACCGGCGCACCCCTGGCACCGGTCCCCTTCTCCTCCCCCGGATGGAAACATAGCCGGACATCCCCTTGACCGCGAAAGTGAGTCAAACTATTGTGGTAAAGTGGCAACAAATGATGAGAAGTCAGATTCTGAGCCCGAGGAAATGGCAGCCCAGCTGGCGGGCCTGCATTTGCGTGTTGTTGATTGGCCTGGCTCTTTATAACCCATTTGTTGCATTGAGTGGAACTTCCGGCAATCTTTCCTACGAAAAACTGGCAAGGAATCGAGCCACGATCGGCTCGTCGGAACTGCAACAATTCAGTCCGGTGCTCGATCCCTCTGTGCATCTGGATTTAGGCGTAGAAGTCGGCGGCGCTGAACCCGTGGCAGCAGTCCAGGAGACTCAGCCTGGGATGGTACAGCGAGAAGTAACCCCGTTGCAGCCAGAGCTGTACGCGAGCCTCTGGTTCCGTCCACCCCCCACGCGGTAAACTCTGCGCGTCTTCGCATTAAAAAGCCCGAAACGTTGGTGAAGTCAGGAAACTCTAACGGATTTTCAAGGGGATCTCATTTCTCATTGAACGCGCGCGGGACCATGAGGGGCAAGGGCCTTGCTCGGCCCGCGGTCAGGAAAAGGACATGACAGGAAAAAGACAATGGTGGATTGCAGGGCTTGTGGTTTTGGGCCTTCTGCTGGCATGGGTAATGGTTCGGCATACCAAGACCGAAGCAGACGACGAGAAGCCCGGGGAAGGAACGAGCGCGGAGCCAGTGGCGGCTGTGGTGAAAGTGGAGCGGCGCAACTTGGGAGTTGCCCTGACGTTGGCCGGTGCGTTCAAGCCCTTTCAGGATGTAGATATCCATGCCAAGGTGGCCGGCTACATCAAAGTGATTTACGTCGATGTTGGGTCCCATGTGAAAGAAGGGCAAACACTGGCCATTCTGGAAGTGCCCGAACTCCAGGCACAACTGGCAGGCGCGGATGCCGCGGTGCGTCGCGCGAAAGAAGAAATCCGGCGGGCAGAAGGTGATTTAACCCGGGCCAAGTCGTCGTACACAGCGGCACATGCCATGTACGACCGTTTGAGCCAGGCGGCACAGCAGCGACCGGGACTGGTGGCGCAGCAGGACGTTGACGACGCCCAGGCGAAGGACCTCGGGGGGCAAGCGCAGGTGGCGAGCGCGCAGGCAGCCCTGGACGCAGCAGAACAAGCACTACAAGTGGCGCAGGCAACGGAAAAGCAGTACGCCGCCTTATCCGACTACACAAAAATCACCGCGCCGTTCGCGGGGGTTGTGACCATAAGGTACGCGGATACAGGCTCGCTGATTGCGGCAGGGACATCGTCGAGCACGCAATCGGAGCCGGTGGTGCGGCTGGCGCAGATCTCGGTATTGCGCCTGGTCCTGCCGATTCCGGAATCCATTGCAGGCGGGATTCGGCTGGGGGACCCGGTTAAGGTACACGTACAAGCACTGAATCAGGATTACGTCGGGAAGGTGTCGCGTTTCGCTGACGCGTTGGACGAACAGACGCGGACGATGCATACGGAAATTGATTTTCAGAATACCGGCGGAAGGCTGATGCCAGGAATGTACGTGGAGGCGAGGGTGCCACCGGCGCTTACCACAGAGAGGTTGACCGTGCCCTTAGAGGCGGTGGACATGAATGGAGCGGAGGGAACGGTACTCGTGGTCAATAACCAAAACGTGTTGGAAGAACGCAATGTACATCTTGGTCTTCAGGGAAACACACGCATCGAAGTGCTTTCCGGACTCAATGAAGGAGAGCGCGTGGTGATCGGGAGCCGCAACGAATTCCGCAAGGGGATGAAAGTTACACCAAAAGAAATCGAAGCCGGGCAGCCCGGGGCGGCGGGAGGCAAGTAATGCCGAAGTTCGCCCTCGCCTATCCGTATTTCATCATCATGCTGTGCCTGGTGGTAGCGGTGGTCGGTGTGACAACCATGGTGCGCATGCCGGTGGACTTGTTTCCCGCGGTAAAAATTCCAGTGGTGGTTGTGGCAACTTTCTATGCGGGCATGCCTCCGCAACAGATCGAAGCGGACATCACAAATACGTTCGAGCGGTTTTTTACACTAGCGAGCAACTACGATCATTCCGAATCGCGTTCGTTGACCGGGGTGAGCCTGATCAAAGTCTACTTTACACCCGGAACCGACGCGAACGCGGCACTAAGCAGCATCGCGACCCTGGCGATGGCGGACCTTAGACGTTTGCCGCCGGGGACGCTGCCGCCCGTGGTACTTAAGTTCGACGCCTCCAGCCTCCCGGTCTGCCTGGTTACACTAAAAGGCCAAGGGCTGAACGAAACACAGCTCAAAGACCTGGCGCAATTCCAAGTCCGAAATCAAATCGCAAGCGTGCCGGGAGCGTCGGTGCCGCAACCGTTCGGCGGAACCTACCGGCAGATACAAGTGTTTGTCGATCCGGTGAAGTTGGAAGCGCACCAACTGAGTCTGACTGACGTAGTGCACGCCATAAATGATTCGAACTTGATCCTGCCCGCGGGCGACGTGCGAATCGGGAACCGGGACTACAACATCTACGCAAACAGCCAGGTGGACGACCCGACAGACCTCAACAAGGTCCCGCTGAAGAGCGTGGGACTCGGGTCGGTGGTGGTCGCGGATATTGGGAAGGCGGAAGACGCGGGCGCGATACAGACCAACCTAGTGCGAATTGACGGGCAGAAATCGGTATATATCCCGATTCTGAAGCAGGGTGGGGACAGCAATACGATCGCGATAGTCAACGGCGTCAAGAAAACCATAAAACATCTGGTAGACATACCAGACGTTCTGCGGACCGCAGTGGTGTTTGACCAGTCGATCTTCGTGAAGGTGGCGCTAAAGAATCTGTTGAAGGAAGGCGGGATCGGACTGGTGCTGACGGGCCTGATGATCCTGCTATTCCTGGGAAGCCCGCGTGCGACGTTTGCGGTGCTGCTGTCGATTCCTTTGTCGGCATTAACCTGTTTACTGGTGCAGAACGTGCTGGGTGGCTCGATTAACACCATGTTGCTGGGCGGGCTCGCGCTGGCGTTCTCACGACTGATTGATGACTCCGTGGTGGTGCTGGAGAACATTTTTCGGTTCATGGAAAATGGAGCGCCGCCGCGGGAAGCGGCGGAAAAGGGCGGAATGGAAGTGGCGCTGGCGGTGCTGGCAGCAACATCGACGACGTCAATCGTGTTTTTTCCGGTGACGTTTTTCTTCGGAGTAAGCAAATACCTGTTCACGGATCTGGCACTGGGCGTGGTGCTGTCGATTTTCGCGTCGTACGTTTTCGCGATGACCGTGGTGCCGTTGTACTGCGCGCAGTTCATCCGGATCGAGCCGCACGCGCACGGGCACGGAGAGGAGGGAGAACGCCAGGCACACGAAAAAGGATGGCTCGCAAGGGTGGTGTACCGATTCAACGAACTGTTTCAGCGGTTATTGAGTTACTACGAGAAGCAAGTGACGCGCGCACTGGTGAGACCGGGAAGAACGGCTTTGGTGATTCTGGGTGGCATCGCGCTGCTGATCGCCGTGTTGTTTCCTTTTGTGGGGCAAGCATACTTTCCGCGAACCGATCCGGGGCAGTTCGTGATCAACGTGAAAGCGCCTTCGGGGACGCGGCTGGAAGTGTCGGACAAATACATTGCACAGGTGGAAGCAGACATCCGCTCCGTGATACCGAAGGATGAGCTACAAATGATCGTGTCCAACATAGGAATCACGCCGGACCTTTCGGCCATTTATACGACGAACTCCGCAATGCATACGGCGTTTGTGCAAGTGAACCTGAGCGAAGACCACAAAGTGGGAAGCTACGAATACATGGAAAGAGTGCGACGAAAGCTGGCCAACGACTTGCCGGAGCTGAGCACTTACTTTCAAGCAGGGGGCTTGGTCGATTCCGTGGTGAACCAGGGACTGCCTGCGCCAATCGACATCCAGGTGAGCGACAACGACCTCGCCGAGGGCTACACAATCGCCCGGGGCATGGCGTTGAGGCTGAAGGGCTCCAAACGCGTGAGTGATGTGCTGGTCCCACAGGATATCGATTATCCGGGATTGGAGTTGAATATCGACCGCGAGCAGGCGAGCTTGCTGGGGTTGTCGCCAAAGAACGTGGTGGACAACGTGATTACGGCGCTGACTTCGGACGGCCAGATTGCGCCGAGCTACTGGATCGACCCGAAGACGGGAAACAACTACATGCTGACGGTGCAGTACTTCAATAAGCAGATCGATTCGATGACGATGTCGGACTTCAAAAACATCCCGCTGCGGGCTACGAACTCCGCGAACTATACACCGCTGCAGTCCGTGGCGAAGATCGAACCCATCAACACGCCGACCGAGGTGGATCATTATCAGATTCGGCGAGTCATTGACGTGTACGTGATGCCGAAGAGCGAGGACCTAAGCGGGATCAGTAGCGAAGTGAATAAACTGGTCGGCAGTTTGAAACTACCGAAAAACGCGATCGTGACTGTGCGAGGAGCTGTAGTGGGGATGCACGAATCGTTTTTCCGGTTCGGCGTTGGGCTGTTGCTCTCGGTGATGCTAGTTTACTTGATTCTGATGGCCCAGTTCCGGTCGTTCATCGACCCATTCATCATTTTGACGGCCATACCGCCGGGGCTCACGGGAGTGGTCTTGATCCTGTGGTTGACCGGCACAACGTTGAACATTATGTCGCTGATGGGCGTGATCATGATGACCGGGATCGTGGTATCGAACAGCATTTTGATCGTGGAATTTTCGGGAATCCTGCACGAACGAGGGATGAGCCTGCAAGCAGCAACGATCGAAGCGTGCAAAGTGCGCTTGCGGCCGATTCTGATGACATCGCTGGCCACCCTGTTGGGGTTGCTTCCGATGGCGCTGGGGATAGAAGAAGGCAGCGAACAGTATGCGCCACTAGCGCGTGCGGTGATCGGAGGACTGGGAGTATCGGTGGTGGTTACGGTGTTTCTGGTGCCGGCGGTCTACCTCGTGATTCACGGAAGAAAGCAGGCAACGGTAACGGAGGTGGCGTCGTGAGGCGGAGGATGGTGATTGCCCTGGCACTGTTGGGAACACTGGTGCTGGCGCCAGGCGGAACAGCCCAACAGGCGCCCACGCCTCCGATGAACCCGCCCGTGGGAGCGGCGGCGGCCAAGCAGATGACCGCAACGGCCCGGACGCTGACAATAGAGGAAGCAGAGGCAATTGCAATCAGGGACAATCCGCAAATCACGGTGGGGAAGTTGCATGCGCTGGAGGCGCATGAGTTCGTGCGCGAGGCGCGATCGGCGCTGATGCCGCAGGTGAACATGAGTGTAACGGCGGTGGATTCCAATCCCGGGTCACGAATAGCAGCGGGTTACTTGACGAACCCGACCATCTATCCCAGGGCTGCGGCTGGAGTGGCAGTGAGCCAGTTGATCACGGATTTTGGGCGAACCACGAACCTTTTGTCCAGCTCGCAATTTCAGGCCAAGATGGAGGATGAAAATGCGGTAGCGACGCGGCAGCAAATCATTCTGGCAGTGGACGAGGCGTTCTATAACGTTCTGGAGACCAAAGCACTGCTGAAGGTTGCCGAGGAAACCGTCGAGGCACGGCAGAATCTGGTGGATCAGATTCAAGCATTGACCACTGCAAAGTTGAGATCCGACATCGATCTGAGTTTTAGCAAAGTGGATTTGGCCAGGGCAAAACTGTTGATGCTGGAGTCAGAGAACAGCTATGAAGCTTCGCTTTCGACGCTTTCTGCCATCCTGGGCTATCCAGAAAGTCAGGCTTTTAGTGTCGTTGAATCCGGGGCCCAGACAGTCACCCCACCGGCGACTGATCCGCTGCCGCTGATCCAGCAAGCCATACAACTTCGCCCCGAAATTCTGGCGTTGCAAAATCAAGTGACGGCGGCGGAGAAATTCGGACGAGCCGAACACGACCTGTGGTGGCCAACGGTGAGCGCGATGGGTGTGACGGGCTTGGCCCCGGTGCGGGATGACCACATTTCGAGCTGGTACGGAGGAGTGGGCGTAAACATCAACATTCCGGTGTTTAACGGATTCCTGTTCAACGCCAGAGCCAAGAGCGCGGACCTGGAAACGCAAGTGCAGCGGAAAAAGCTGCAGGACTTGGAAGACAATGTCGCGCGTGACGTGCGAAATAGCTGGCTGGACACGGGCAAAGCTTACGAGCGCCTTTCGGTGACGAAGCAATTGCGCGAACAGGCAGACCTGACGCTGGAACTGGCGGACGCCCGGTACAAGTTAGGACTTGGGACGATTGTAGAGTTCAGCCAGGCAGAGTTGCAAAAAACGGATGCCGAGCTACAAGATACGGATGCTCACTACCAGTACATTCTGTCGCAAATCGTGTTGGCCTACGAAATGGGTTTGACGCGCTGAGCGGAGCGTCAGCGACAAATTTGACAGACGAAGAGTGACGAGTGGTGCACAGGCCAAACTAGTGGCGTGACAAAAGGCTTGTGGCAGGACTGTGCCAAGTATGGAAGGTGGCGGTACAGTAGCGCGGACTTGGGACGTCTTTTTCATAATCCACAACAAATTGAAAACACAAGAGATAGCTATAAGCAAGGATTAATTGTTACGGAGTATTAACATGCAATTGATATAGGCGTAAGAGTCCGCCTCTACCTTCTGGACCGGGGTGTTTGCTTTTCCCAAAGGCACAGTCCGAAATTTCTTTTCAAAGAAGAGAGAGGCAATGAAAAAACTTGCAGCACTGACACTATCGCTGTTCCTTACGATGGGAACAGCGTTTGCTGACTCACCGAAAGACACACCGAAAGAGGCTGACGCGCAGCCGGCGAAGATCACAGCGGCAGCGAAGCCCGCCACAGCCAAGAGCAACGCGGAAATAGCTGCGGAGATGGAAGAGTTGCGCCAAGCGCTTCAGGCGCAGCAAGAACAGCTCCAGCAGTTGAAAGAAGAATTGGCCAAGCGTGACCGTCAGATTGAGGAAGCGCGGGAAGCGGCTGCAGCGGCGAATTCGCGGGCGGCGGAAGCCAACGTGAAGGCCACCGAAGCAGCAGCGACTTCGGCAGAAGTGAAGACGACAACCTCCGAGCTGAATACTTCCGTGGCCAGTCTGGCGGCCAGCAACGCGGCGGCAGCGAGTGCGGCGGCAAATGCGTCGGCGAATGCGCCGGTAGCCACTACGGGCGGATCGGGCAGTGCGGAGGAAAAGGGCCCGTTGACAATCCGCTACAAAGGCATAGACATCACTCCTGGAGGGTTCGTCGAAGCAGCGACGGTGAACCGCCAGCGTGCCTTGGAAGACGGCATCAATACGCAATTCAACGCGACTCCCTTTGGCGGCAACTCCGTGGGGAAACTTTCGGAAATGAATTTCGAGGCTCGGCAGTCGCGCCTCTCCATGTTGTTTGGCGCTACTGTGGGTACCACAAAACTCTCCGGCTACGTCGAAACAGACTTCCTTGGCGCGGGCACAACGTCCAACAACCGCCAGAGCAACTCCTACGTGTTGCGGTTTCGGCAGTTCTGGGGGCGCGCGGACTTTGCGGACGGCTGGGCGTTTTCGGCAGGGCAGATGTGGAGCCTAGCTACGGAAAACAGGAAGGGGATCGTCAATCGTCAAGAATGGTTGCCGATGATGATCGACCCGCAGTACGTCGTGGGGTTCACTTGGCAGCGTGCTGACGCCGCGCGCGTGTCGAAGAGCTTCGGGGACAAAATCACGCTGGCGGCTTCCGTCGAAGGGCCGCAGGCTACGGTAGGCGGGCGTGGCTTCAGCACCTACACCAGCACCTCAGCCACCGGCGTCGTGACCACGAGTCAGAACTTCTTCGGGCTCGCTCCCGGCGCGGGCGGCGGACTCCTCAATGGATTTGACGCCACCGGTTACTCCGTTAACAAACTGCCCGATTGGATCGTCAAAGCAGCGTTCGATCCGGGATATGGCCATTACGAGATATTTGGCATCGTGAGCACCTTCCGGAACCGCCTATATCCTTGCGCGGTGGTGGGCACAACAGCAGGCAATTTCCCGACACCAGCCACGCCGACGGTACTGTCCTGCGCGGCGAGCACTTCCCTGACGCCAAGCGTTGCCGGTGCGAATAACAGTTCCACGACCGGCGGCGGCGCGGGGGCCAGTATGGATCTGCCCTTGTTCTCAAAGAAACTGGACTTCGGCTTGAAAGGGTTCTACGGCGATGGCACCGGCCGTTATGGGTCAGCTCAGCTTGCTGACGTAACGGCTCGACCGGATGGCTCGTATTCGATGATTCATAGCGGGCACTGGCTGGGCCGGTTGGAATGGCACGCGACGCCGAAGTTGGACATCTACGCCTATCTGGGCGGTGAGTACGCCGCTCGCGCAGCTTACAGAGGTTATGATTCTGTAACCGTCACGCACACCCCCGCCATTCCCGGTTGCGGTGCCGCAGGGCAACAACCGTGCCCCGGCGGAGGAGTACAGCCAGCTTATCCGGCTCTAACGGCGACCACCATTTCGACCAGCGGCATCGGCGGATACGGCTCACCGTATGCCAACAACTCGGGCTGCTCGACCGAAACGCTTCCGAGCGCCACCGGCACACCGGGAACGGGAGGTTCGTGCGCGGGTGATACCCGGTACATCATGGAGGGCACACTTGGCTTCTGGCAGAAGTTCTACCAGGGCGAAAAGGGGAGAATGCAGTGGGGCATCCAATACTCCTACCTCTACAGGACCGCCTGGTCCGGCAGCAACGGCGTAACGGGCACAACGAGTATCGGCCCACACGCGGTAAACAACATGATATGGACGTCGTTCCGCTACTACTTGCCATAAGCTGTCACGATTAACTCGGCCCGTTCCAGTTCAAGGGACGGCAAAGGGCAGCTCTTCGCGGAGCTGCCCTTTTTTTCTGGGGGCATTCCCCGCGTAAATGCATGAAAAAAAGAGTAGTTAAACGGTTTAATTAAGAATATTTCTGATTTTTAACAGACTGACCATGAGATGTAACAATTCCGTAACTTACACCGCTCAGACTACGAAGTTCTTAAGCAAATCGAAAGAACCTAGGGAGAGAAATCCAATGAAACGCACCGCCTTGTTGTTAACGGCTGTCCTCGCTCTCGGGGCGCTAGTGTGGGCGCAGAATGGGTTGCTGATTAATGGAGCAGGCGCCACATTTCCGTATCCGATTTATTCAAAGTGGTTTGATGTGTATCACCAGAAGAATAGCAGCATTCAGTTCAACTACCAGTCGGTTGGTTCCGGGGCCGGGATTAAGCAAGTGACGGAAGGGACTGTGGATTTTGGGGCGACCGATGGTCCGATGAATGAAGAGCAGATGAAAGCTTTTCAGGCCAAGCGCGGGTCGGGAATTCTGCATTTTCCGACTGTGCTTGGTGCGGTGATCCCAACATACAACGTACAGGGGGTGAGCGGTGCGCTCAATTTCACCCCAGAGGCGCTGGCGGGGATCTATCTTGGCAAGATCACGAAGTGGAACGACCCGGCGATCGCGGGAGCGAATAAGGGAGTTAATCTGCCCTCGCAGGACATCGTGGTGGTGCATCGCTCCGACGGCAGCGGCACTACCTACGTGTGGACGGACTATCTTTCCAAGGTGAGCGACGAGTGGAAGAGCAAGGTCAGCAAATCCACCTCGGTGAATTGGCCCGTGGGACTGGGCGGCAAGGGTAACGAAGGCGTGACTGGGCTCATCAAACAGACGCCGAACTCGATTGGGTATGTGGAACTGATTTACGCGGTCCAGAACAATATTCCTTACGGTTCGGTCAAGAATTCCTCTGGGAGTTTCATCAAGGCGGATCTGGCCAGCGTCAGCGCAGCCGCGGCGGGCGCGGCAAAGGATATGCCGGAGGATTTCCGGGTAAGCATCACGAATGCACCCGGAAAGACGGCCTATCCGATTTCCAGCTTCACGTGGCTGCTGGTTCCCGAGAAAATTCAGGACGGCGCGAAGCGGGATGCCATCAAGGGCTTCCTGAAATGGATGTTGACGGATGGGCAGGGATACGTTGAACAGCTTTCCTACGCAAAACTGCCGAAGGAAGTGATTGAGAAAGAAAAGAAGGCGATCAACAACGTTCAGTAGAGACCAAAGAGTGACGTGGCAATAGCAAATCCAACCATACCGAGCGCGGGCCCGGCGGCGGGTTCGCGCTCTTTTCTATCCAAGCTACGGGATGGCGACGAGATCGCGCGGCTCATTACCTTCCTGTTCGCGGCGTCTGTAGTCTTGATCACGGTTCTTCTGGTCTACGAACTGTGGATTAACTCGGCGCTGGCTCGTCATAAGTTCGGGCTGGAGTTTTTCGTGACGCGGGTTTGGGATCCGGTCACGGACGAGTACGGCGCTTTGCCGTTTATTTTTGGAACCGTGATGACTTCGGCAATTGCGCTACTCCTTGCCGTACCGCTTGGAATCGGCGCATCTATTTTTCTGGCGGAACTGGCCCCAGCAAGAATTTCGGATACGCTGCAATTTTTCATCGACCTGCTGGCCGCGGTGCCTAGCGTAATTTATGGACTTCTTGGCGTGTTTATCGTGGTGCCAATAATGCGCACGGTGATTTACCCGGCGCTGAATAAGCCCTTTGGCTATCTTCCGTTCTTCAAGGGCCCATCGTATGGCGTGGGATTCCTGACCGCGGGGATCGTGCTTGCCATCATGGTGATTCCCTACATCATCTCCGTTTCGCGAGAAGTCCTGCTTTCGGTCCCGAGGGATCAGCGGGAAGCGGCCTTGGCGCTGGGTTCGACGCGATGGGAATCAACGTGGAAAGTGGTTGTGCCGTTCGCGAAGACGGGCATTATGGGCTCCATTTTCCTGGCGTTGGCGCGGGCGTTGGGCGAGACCATGGCAGTGACCATGGTGATCGGCAACACTCCGACAATCAGCGCTTCGCTGTTTTCCCCCGGAGATACGATTGCCTCGGTGATTGCCAATCAATTTACGGAAGCCACCGGCGAGCTTTATACTCAAGCTCTGGTTGCTCTCGGACTGGTTCTGTTTCTTCTGACGTTCATCCTGAACGGTCTGGCGCGGTTGTTAATTGTGGTGACCACGCAAAAAGGAAGCGGGGTGGTTAACCGATGAACGCACGACTGCGCTGGCGGAAATTTGTCAGCAATTTCATGCTGACGCTAACTGGTGTCTGCGCCTTTGTATCCGTAGCGGTTCTATTCTTTATTCTGGGGTACCTATTGTTCAATGGCGGGACGTCCGTGAATTGGGCGTTCTTCACGCAACTTCCCAAGCCCGTCGGTGAAGTGGGCGGTGGGATGGCAAATGCAATTGTAGGGAGCGCGAAATTGCTGCTGGCCGCTTCATTGCTCGGAGTACCCATCGGATTTCTGGGAGGAATTTATCTGGCGGAATTCAGCGGGGCTAAGGTTGCCTCGTTGGTGCGCTATGCGGCGGATTTGCTGAATGGCGTGCCATCCATCGTGATCGGAATTTTTGCGTTCAGCATGGTAGTCCTGCCGTTCAAGCATTTCTCCACACTTGCGGGAGCATTTGCCTTGGGCTTGATGATGATCCCAATCACCTTGCGGAGCACGGAAGAGTTTCTGGGTGCGGTGCCGCGCATGTTGCGCGAGGGCGCTATGGCACTGGGAGCGAGCAAATGGAAAACAATCAAGACAGTTATCGTGCCGGCGGCCTATCGCGGTATTCTTACAGCGATCCTGCTGGCGTTGGCGCGGGTGGCGGGCGAGACGGCGCCGCTC
>Ga0187819_10001441_pt1 | contig 12331 bp, 10 predicted proteins | sample NC_wetland_sal_i_15_FD_132411 | JGI IMG/M metagenome (GOLD analysis project Ga0187819, IMG submission 132411) | Wetland sediment microbial communities from Neuse River Estuary, North Carolina, USA - SO4_4 | ecosystem: Environmental > Aquatic > Freshwater > Wetlands > Sediment | place: USA... | reverse complement strand
ACTGCCTTCGAAGTTCTGAACAAGGCGCGCGCGCTGGAACGCCAGGGCAAGAGCATTATCCATCTCGAAATCGGCGAACCGGATTTCGATACGCCCGCCAACGTGGTCGATGCCGGCGTCGACGCCCTGCGCAAGGGCTGGACCCACTACGGCCCCTCGGCCGGTCTGCCCGACCTCCGTCAGGCGCTCGCCGAATATGTCAGCCGCACCCGCGGCGTGAAAGTGAGCAGCGACGAGGTGGTCGTTGTCCCCGGTGGCAAGCCCATTATTTTCTTCAGCATCCTCTCACTCGTTGATGAGGGAGATGAAGTTATCTACCCCAATCCCGGGTTCCCCATCTACGAGTCGATGATCCACTACGTCGGCGGACGCGCTGTTCCGATCCAACTCCGCGAGGAGCGCGATTTCTCCCTCGACGTCAACGAACTCGCCTCGCTTATCAATGACCGCACCCGTTTGATCATCCTGAATTCCCCGCAAAATCCCACTGGAGGCGTTCTCGATCGCCGCGACATCGAACAGATCGCCAAGATAATCGGCGACCGCAACGTGATGATCCTCTCCGATGAAATCTACAGCCGCCTGCTCTTCGATGGAAGCCAGCACTTCTCGATCATGTCGGTGCCTGGGATGCAGGAGCGCACCATTCTGCTCGATGGCTTCTCGAAAACCTACGCGATGACCGGATGGCGCATGGGCTACGGCGTGATGCGCGCCGACCTAGCCGCGCACATGACGCGCCTGATGACCAACTCGAATTCCTGCACCGCAAGCTTCACGCAGGTTGCGGGCATCGAAGCCATCCGCGGCGATCAGAGTTCGGTCGACCACATGCGCGACGAATTCCAGCGCCGCCGCGACGTGTTCGTCGCTGGCCTGAACAAGATCAAGGGCTTTTCCTGCCGCATGCCGAAAGGCGCGTTCTACGTCTTCCCCAACATCAAGCAAACGGGATGGAAGTCGAAGCCTCTTGCCGACGCTCTGCTGGAGCAGGCCGGAGTCGCGGCGCTTTCGGGTACTGCGTTCGGCGAATTCGGAGAAGGCTACCTGCGCTTCAGCGTTGCCAATTCGCTGGAGAACCTGCAGCAGGCGCTGGACCGCATCGACCAGTGGACGAAGAAGAATCTGTAGCCAACACGCGGCGAACACGGAGGCCACCTCCGTGCCCTCTGCATCCTCTGTGGTTCATTCGGGAGACTCTTCATGCCAGTGAAGAAGCGTGTAGCAAGGCCAAAGAAACCGACCGCAAGCCGGCCGCATGCCCCTGGTTACGGCTTTCCGGAAAGCAACAAAGGCTTGCTGCCATGGTCCTGGGCAGAGCAGCGCCTGAAGAAATCGCACAACTACTGGATTACCACCGTCAAGCTTGACGGCTCGCCGCAGGCATCCCCTCACACTATGGTCGTCTGGGGCCTCTGGCAAGACGGACGACTCCTCTTCAGTACCGGCAGCCAGTCGCGCAAAGCCCGCAACCTCGCGCGCAATCCAAACTGCGTCATCTGCACTGAAAAGGCGAACGAAGCCGTGATCGTCGAAGGCGTCGCCGAGATTGCCGACGTCGCTGCGCGCCGCAAATTCATGGCGAGGTACAAGCCCAAATACAACTTCGACATGTCGTCGATGAAAGACGACATCCTCTCCATGAAGGAACCAGTCTTCGCCGTCCGCCCCAAAGTCGTCTTCGCCATGTGGGAGAAATACTTCCAGACCAAGTCCACACGCTGGAAATTCGAATAACCGAGTATGGATGACCGCGTGTGGCGCGGGCGCCCCGCCCGCGTGCTGCCTGCGGCATGCACGCTCGTTTGTTTGCGAGGAGATGTTCCGCGCTTAGCCGCCTGGTGGAAACACATGCGTTTTCGATGGCTACAGGACGCGGGCGAGGGCGCCCGCGCCACATAGCTAAGTCGCGTCACCTTCCAATGTGATCCGGATCACAGCCGCGGCATTGCCTCCCGGATAGCCTCACTAAAGCACGTTCTGTGCGCTTTTTTGTCCGGCATCAACCTCGGGCGCAAAAAGGAGAGGCCATGGCCCTCACCGACTCCACCAGCGGAAAAGTCCTCCGCCAATACTCCATCGAAGAATTAAAAGATGCTGCCAATCTGATGCGCGGCTACGATCTGGTCGCCCTGCACGCCGCGGGTTCGGGACACGCGGGCGGCACGCTCTCCATCATGGACATCACCGCCGCGCTCTACCTGAAGATCGCGAACCATGACCCGCAGAATCCAGAATGGGCCGATCGCGACCGCATCATCTGGTCCACCGGGCACAAAGCTCCCAGCCTGTACCTCGGGCTCGCTTTTGCGGGATTCTGTCCCATCGAAGACGTGGTCATTCTGCGCAAGTTGAGTTCGCCATTTCAAGGCCATCCTCACTGGCTGAAGTTGCCGGGCATCGAAGCTTCCACCGGATCTTTAGGCCAGGGCTTGAGCATCGCCGTAGGGCTCGCTTTGGCCGCCCGCCTCGATCACAGGAAGCACAAGGTTTTCTGCATCATGGGCGACGGCGAGCAGCAGGAAGGCCAGGTCTGGGAAGCCGCCATGGAAGCGGGACACTACCAGCTCGACAACATCATCGCCATCATCGACTGCAATCGCCTGCAGATCGACGGCTTGGTCAAGGACGTGATGCAGGTCGAGCCGCTTTGCGCGAAGTACGGCAGCTTCGGCTGGGACGTGATGCGCATCGACGGTCACGACATGACCCAGGTTGTCGACGCGCTGGAACAGGCCAAGGCCGTGAAGGGCCGTCCCGTTGTCATTCTCGCCGATACCGTGAAAGGCAAAGGCGTCAGCTTCATGGAGGATCAGGCCGGATGGCACGGCAAGGCGCCGAATTACGAAGAGTTAACCAAAGGCTTGTCGGAACTCGCGTTGTTTGACCGGATTCCGGTGCAGCATTTACTGGACAAAGCGCAGCACTACCAGGCGGAAGTCGATCTCAAGCTCGCAGCTAAGATGCCGAAGTTTACCCGCGACTACTGGTGGAATGCGGGCGAGACGATGAAAGTGAAAATGGAGCCCACGCGCAAAGGGTTCGGTCAGTCCCTGGCGGAGAACGGCGATGACGAGCGCGTGGTTTGCCTCGGCCTCGACATCTCAGGATCGATCACCATCAGCGATTTCTATGCTGGAAAGCCTGAACGGAAGAAACGCTGGATCAGCATGGGCATCGCCGAGCAGTCGGCAACCTCGGCTGCAGCCGGATTGGCGCGGGAAGGGAAGTTGCCCGTGCTGGGAACGTATGCCACCTTTGCCGCGGCACGCAACCTCGACCAGATTCGCACCTCCGTCTGCTACGGCAACTTCAACGTGATGATCGCCGGCGCTCACGGCGGTGTTTCCGTCGGTCCCGACGGCGCGACCCACCAGGCGCTTGAAGATCTGTTCGCCATGCAAGGCCTGCCGAATATGTCAGTAGTAGTGCCGTGCGATGTGGTCGAGACGCGCAAAGCGACCAACTATCTACTGCTGCAACACAAGGGACCGAAATACATCCGCTTCGCGCGCGAGGCAACGCCGGTTGTCACAGATCAGAAGACGCCATTTGTGTTCGGTCAGGCGAACGCAATTCGCCTGCGGCGCGAAGGAGCAGATTTTCTGGAGGCGTTCGAAACCGTGCTCGTATCATCCTGCCTGAACGAACACGAGGATCTCAGCATCGTTGCTTGCGGCCCTATGGGTCCTGAGGCGATGCGCGCGGCTTACATCCTGAAGAAGGAATTCGGCTACGAGACCCGCATTCTGAATATTCACACCCTGAAGCCAATCGACGCCGAAGCGATCATTCGCGCGGCGCGAGAAACGGGAGTTGTCGTCACCGCCGAAGAGCACCAGATCGGTGCTCTCGCCTGGCGCGTCAGCGGCGTTCTCACCGAGAGTCCGGAACTCTACGGCCAGCCTTTCATTACCGGGGCCATCGGCGTGAAAGATCGCTTCGGAGACTCAGGTGCTCCCTGGGAGTTGATCAAGGAATTCGAAGTCAGCGCCGAGCACATCGCGCACAAGGCGGCTGAATTGATGGCGCTCAAAAAGAAGCATCTGGAAGAGAAGAAGGAAGAGCGCGAACATCTCTTCTTCGCGGGAATGCGATAGCACGCCAAAGGCGAGAACCTGGAGGCCACCATGTCGACTTGGGACCGTTTGTTTCTTGCGCTCACCGTTCTCTGGACGACCTTTACCGTGGTATTTCTCGGAGTGATTACGGTGGTGATTGTTAAAGAGCCGGCGTTTTCACTGGGACTGGGTTTGATTCGGACCATAGGATTGGCTGGTCTGTGGATCACCGTCCCGAGCATCTTGCTCGGAACTGCTGGCTTGGCTATGCTGATGACGCGCCGTGCGATTGGCGCCCGTGTTCTGCTGCTCTATTCGTTCATCTGGACCTTGATTCTCCTTCCGGGAATGCTTTCCCGTCTGCCTGCGATCGTGCGACACCCGATTGCCTATTGCACGAGCGGAACCTGCACGCCCTGGATCATCAAGGTTGCAATCACTCTCGCGTTTGTCCTTTCCACCGTCTGGTACGCACGCCAAACCTATCGACAGGTGGCGAGAAACTAAGAGATTTGCGCCATTGAAGCCTGTTACGCTGTCGTTACTTTCGTTACCCGCGTTGCACCCTCCAAGGCACGCTCGATTGCCGTTCGCCCACCTATAATTTCGTCAAGCCACACAAGTCAGTGAGCACGGCGGCACGGGGAGTGCCGCGCAGTGCAAGTCCTGTGGCAGTCGCTTATGGGAAGACCCAAGCATGCATCGAAGGACCGGGCGCCGTGGATTTACGGTCCGTGGCTTGACCTGATCGTCGGCTGCGGAGCATGGTCGGCGCCGCTTCTGCTGCTTTCCTATTATGCAGTGGCTTCGAGCGCGCAAACCTGGGCGGTGGCGTTTTACGCGCTGGCACTGTTCTTCAATTATCCGCATTACATGGCGACGATCTACCGCGCCTACCATCGCGCGGAGGATTTCCAAAAATACCGCATCTTCACGGTGCACATCACCGCGTTGATGTTGGCGACCCTGCTCCTGTCGCATTTCTGGTTGCGGCTCCTGCCTTGGATCTTCACCATCTACCTGACGTGGAGCCCCTGGCACTACAGCGGGCAGAACTACGGGCTGTTCATGATGTTCGCGCGCCGCGCGGGCGCCGATCCCGACAAGAACACGCGCAGGGCTCTGTACGGCGCGTTCATCGCGTCGTATCTGATTCTGTTTCTCGGCTTCCACACCGGGCCATCGACCGACTCGCTATTCATCTCGCTGGGAATTCCCGCCGCGGTCAGCCGTTGGGAGCAAGTCGTCCTCGGCGCGGCGTTTGTCATTCTGTCTGTCTATGGACTATCGCGGTTGGCGCGCGCTACGGAATGGCGAAAGCTGATTCCGTCGCTGACGCTGTTCTCTTCGCAGTTCCTGTGGTTCCTGCTGCCGGCGGCGATCTCGCTGATCAAGGGACTGCAGATTCCGCAGAGCCGCTACAGCTCCGGCGTACTGGCGGTGATGCACTCAGCGCAGTATCTCTGGATCACCAGTTACTATGCGCGCCGCGAAGCTGCGGGTGAGAGCAAGACCGGGCGCAACTGGCGGCCGCTGGCATATTTCGGCGTGCTGGTCACCGGCGGCATCGCCCTCTTCGTTCCTGGACCGTGGTTGGCCAGTAAAGCGTTCCATCACGATTTTGCGTCGAGCTTTCTGATCTTTACCGCGCTGGTCAACATTCACCACTTCATTCTCGATGGTGCCATCTGGAAGCTGCGCGACGGCCGGATTGCGTCGCTGCTGCTCAACTCGCGTGAAAAGATTGCCGATGCTGCGACTGAGGCTGGCGGTTCCATCGCTGCTGCTGCTCGATGGCTGGCCGGAAGCACGGCCGGAGCGCGATCGGTGCGGATAGGCGCGGTGCTCTTGCTGCTGATTTGGGGAACGGTTGACCAGGCCCGCTACTACCTTGCTCTGAACACCGACGACTTGCAGGATCTGCAGCGTGCCGCGAAGCTCGATGGATTTGATAGCTCGTTGCAAATGCGCCTGGCCCGCAAAGAGATGGAGGATGGAGATCTGCAACAAGCCGAAGCCGCGTGGAAGCGGGCGGTGCAGGCCAATCCTTCCGATCCGGCGGCGCGTCAGGGTCTGTTGCGCCTGCTCATCGATCAGAACCGCTTTGATGAAGCCTATAGTCTGACCGAGGCTTCGCTTAAATACGCTCCCAAGGATGCCAACCTGCTCGTCGACCGCGGCTTTCTGGCGGCTCAGCGCGGTCACGGCGATCAGGCTCTGGCAAACTGGAACCAGGCGCTGGCCGTGGATCCGCATCAGTCTCTGGTGCATTTGTATCTCGCCGACGAATTGGATCGCGAAGGCAAGGCACAAGACGCAGCCTCGCACTACACCTCATTTCTGGAAACACTGGCGCGGCAACCCGCCAAAGACCGGCCCGCGCCTGACCGTGTGATCGCCATCGTGTTGCGCCTCGCGGATTGCCAGGCGCGTTCCTCACAGGCCGGCATGGCGGTTCAGTCTTATCGGCTAGCGGAAAAGCTTGCCGTGCAGACCAGCCAACCGAAGCTCGAGAGTCTGGCCGACATGAATGAGGCGGAGTTGCAGGCCAAGACCGGCAAAGTGGATGATGCACTGCGTCTCTATGAACACGCCTTGCAACTCGACCAATCGGCCGGTGATAACAGTGCGAGCGCGCAAGACTGGGCGGTCTATGGCCGTTTCCTCGACGATGCGGGCTTCCCGAAGCGGCTGGCTTACGCGTCCCTTTTGAAATCAGAGAATCTGACGAAATCACTTCCGAACTCCTCGGTGCCCGAGCCGCTGGTTGCGGCTCGCAAGCAGCTGGAGAAGAAACTGGGGCCGGAGGCCGCGCTGATTCGGCGCGATCCTGAGCCGGCCCTGCGGGAGGCATTGGCTCTCCGGCGCTAAGTGCATCCCGTGAGCCAATTGACACTGTAGTGGTCCTGCTGAACAATTAACGTATCCCTGCAATTTATCTTTTGCTTCCTGAGGAGGAAGAGTGTATGGCCGATGAAGGCGATCAGATGCATATGGAACATCAGTCGAATGCTGGAAAGTGGATTCTGACTCTGCTGGCTGTGGCATTTGTGGCGGTTTCCGGATACGCCCACTACGCCACCCAAAAGAAAGTTGGCGCCCTCGAGGACGAACTCGGCAAGAGCCAAGCCCAGGTCAAAGAGCTGATGAATCGCATGCAGACCGAAGAATCCCAGGGCGACGCCTTGCGCGAGAGAGTCGGCCTGACCAAGCAGGAGCTAGCGCAGCGTGTGGCCGAGTTGAAGGCGCAGCAGAAGGCTGCCGAGAGCCGCCTGGAGAAGGAACAGAAAGAGCAGATCAGCGCCGTGACCGGAGAAATCTCTGGCGTGAAGACCGACGTGGGCGGCGTGAAGACCGACGTTGCATCCACCAAGGCCGATCTGGAAGCCACGAAAGCCAAGCTGCAGAGCACCATTGGCGACCTCGGAGTACAGAGCGGATTGATTGCGCACACCGCCGGAGACCTCGAGATCCTAAAGCACAAGGGCGACCGCAACTATTACGAGTTCACCTTGCTGAAGGGCGCGAAGCCGCAGCCCGTCTCGACCGTCAGCCTGCAACTCAAGAAGGCCGACGCGAAGAAGGGCAAGTTCACGATGAACGTGACCTCCGACGACAAGACGATCGAGAAGAAGGATCGCAACGTTTCGGAGCCGATTCAGTTCTACTCCGGGCGCGATCACATGCTCTTCGAACTCGTCGTCTGGACCGTGGACAAGAACAAGGCCACGGGATACCTGAGCACGCCGAAGAATGCTCCGGTGCCGGTGACGGCGAACTAACATCGGCAGACCAGTATGGTTAACCAGCATGGATAAGCAGCATGGTTAAGCGCGCATGAGCGGAGCGTTCTTTCCCGGCGGTCCGGTGCTGCTGCAGATCGTGCTGCGCACGGGCGTGATCTACCTGCTGGTGCTGATTGGTGTGCGTTTAAGCGGTAAGCGTGAGGTCGGACAGATGACCCCATTCGACCTCACGCTGCTGCTCCTGCTCTCGAACTCCGTACAAAATGCGATGACCGGGCCCGATACGTCGCTGCTGGGCGGCGCGGTCGCAGCCTCCACTCTGCTGGTCTTGAACTACAGCGTTGCCGCTGTTTCCGGTTCGAACCGTCGGCTTCGCCGCTTGATCGAGGGCGAACCGTCTCTGCTAGTGCACGACGGCAAAATTATCGAATCGCACATGGCCCGCGAGCGCGTCAGCATGGACGAGTTGCACCGCGCGATGCGCGAACATGGGATTAACAGCTGCGAACAGGTCGCGCTGGCGGTGCTGGAAGTGGATGGCTCCATCTCTTGTCTGAAGTACGACGAGATCAAGCCCGACGCAGACACGCACCTCGTGCGACGAAGATTCCTTCAGAAAAAGCAGTAATCGGAACCGGCAGATCTCGGGGCATCCCCCGTGTCGGGCGATGCAGTTCCTTGGGCAGATCGCCGAGGCGCAGGGAATGGATCTTCCCGCTCGGACCTTGCACGGTCACATGAAAGAGCGCAGGCGTGCCCGTCGGTCCTTTCTTAAATGTTCCGACTGAAACCAGGACAGTGACACCAGTCTGATCTTTCGCGAAGTCGGCTTCAACGCACATGGGAGAGTCGCTGCCGCGATCGGTGGCAGGGCTGCCGGTCTCTTCCCCGCAGTCGTTTACTTCCCAACGGATGTTTGCGCCGCCACTTTCGTAGTTCAGGAAGAACTCGAGGCTCACCTTGGGCAGAGAACTGTCGAGGGACGAGACCAGGGCGCTCTTCGCGCGCTGCAGGGCTGCCTGTTCTGTCTTGCCAAGGGATGGCCCCTGTGCCCACGCGAAGCTGGTGAGCAGCAGAAACGAGAAGCAGAGAATCATGCGCGGCATTTCTTCATTAGACACCGCAGCGCCCGGTGACAGACTCACATCATCTACTCTGCGGCGAGGAACTTTATGCACACGGGCGAGCCAACGTCGAGCACTTTCCCCGTCGGCGTTAGTTGGCCGGTCTTCTGGTCGATACGAAAGACGACGATGTTGTCCGACTTCTGGTTGGCGGCGAATAGCAGGGTGCCTGTGGGATCGATCTCAAAGTTGCGCGGCTCCTTGCCTCCGGTGTGCGTGATTGCTACTTGTGTCAGCGTCCCTTTGGCCTGATCGATTGCGTAGATGGCAATGCTCTCGTCGCCGCGGTTGGAAGCATAGAGGAACTTGCCGGAGGGATGCACGCGGATCTCGGCGTCGTCGTTGCGGCCGTTGAAATCCTTGGGAAGCGTGGGGACCGTTTGTATGGGCTGCAGCTTTCCGTTGGCTGCGTCATTCGAAAACACCGTGACGGTGTGCCCCATCTCGGCGACGACGTAGGCGAACTTGCCGTCGGGGCGAAGGACGAAGTGCCGCGGGCCGGCGCCGGCATCGAGCTTGGCGAAGGGCGGATCATTCGGCGTGAGCGATCCCTTGGCGCTGTCGAACTTGTAGACCAGTAGTTCGTCGAGGCCGAGATCGTCGACCATGGCGAAGCGATTGTCGGGCGAGAGATCGATGGAGTGGGCGTGCGGGCCCTCCTGCCGCTCGGGATTGGTGCCCTTGCCGGTGTGCTGCACGAACGCCGATGCGTCGCCCAGCTTTCCGTCGGCGAGGATTGGGAAGACTGCGACGCTGCCTCCGGTGTAGTTGGCCAGCAAGACATACTTGCCGGTCTGGTCGATGGTGACGTAGCAGGGATCGGCGCCCCGCGTCGCGACCTCGTTGAGGAATGTCAGCTTGCCCGTGGCGCGATCGACGGAGAATGCGCTGACGCCGCCGCTGTTGGGGCCTTTGTAATTGCCGACTTCGTTCACGGCGTACAGGAAGCGTCCGTTGGGATGTAGCGTGACCCACGATGGATTGGTCGTTTCCGCGGCAAGTCCCAGCGGCGTGATTTCTGAAGTGACAGCATCGTAGCGGAAGGCGTAGATGCCTTTGCTCTTGCTGCCTTCCTCGGTGTAGGTGCCGACGTAGAAGAGATACTTGGTCGTCCGATCGACAGGCGCAGCGGCCGCGGCGAAGGTTAAAAGTAGAAGAGAGAGGAACAGAGAGACAGCACGGAAGGAATGCCGGGAGATCTTCATGCAGCTATAGAAACGCATTCTGTTGAGTTTATGCAAGGTGTGCCCAGCGGAAATCGACAAAGCGATCACCACGAAGGACACGAAGGTTCACGAAGGAACCCTTAACATTATCCTACTTCGTGCATCGCTCTCGTCGCGGTTGGCTGGTCACTTCGTCATCGTCACCGGTACGGTCTCGTTATACGGCCAGATCACGACGCTGGTCGAAGTGCGCTGGTTGAAGGCGTCCAGCGTTATGGGAAAGGCCACGATGATGGTTCGCGCTGTTATCTCGCCGGGCTGGATTTTGGCCTCCGGCGAAAGGGCGGCCTGCGCGCCGACTTTCAGCGGCGGGAACGCCTGAAAGTAACGGTCGAAATCGACAGCCGAGACGGCCTCGGCCGTGGCCTCACCGCTGGGCGCTTTGATTGAGCCCTCAACGGTGCGGACGTAGAGCATCTTGTCGCTGGTGTTGCGGATGGTGAACGTGAGTGCAACCATGGTCGAATTCTGACCGGGAATCTCCACCGCGACGACGTTGTCGAGAGATCCCGAGGCCTGCGGCTTGGCGCGCTTCACGAACGAAGCGATCAGCACCACCACCAGCACCGCGCCAATGGCGATCAGGACAATCTTGGCGGGCGGCAGATTCTTCTTGGCCGTGCCGTACTCTTCACCGATGTTGATCGTCGGACCAGCAGGCGTGGCAGGAGCGGCTGGCGGTGTCGGGGGCGGCGGAACGGGAGTCTGATCGGGCATAGGGTTGACCGTAGGTTCGTGAGTATCCGGGACGATTCTACGCTTGCACGCGCGCTGGATGCGAGGGTTGGGTGTTTGGGCTTAGCGTTGGTCGCAGGACTCCCAAGAATCTCTGTCACCACTGCCAGACTTCTTCCCGCACCGCTCTGGGTAGAATGACGCATCCGTGAGAAGCGCTGCCAGGATGCTCTTAGAAGTCTCCGTGCGTTCTATACCTTAGTAAAGGTCGTTCATCACAAGAAACCGATTTATGTCTCTGGCAAAAGTGAGCCATGCGGGCTGGCGCGATGGCCGCCCGATTCGTCCCGGAAGCCCGTCGTCTTGAAGCGGTACCCGCTGCTCCAAATTCTCTGGAGACCTTTCGACGAAGTCGACGACCAGCACCTGCAACGGCGCCTCAACCAAGTCAAGCGTCAGCCCAGTCTGCTGTTGCAGCGCGGTGGCTAAATAGGGCGGCGGGTTCGGGACGTCGATGGGAGCAGGAGTCCTGGCCCGTGCCTCGCCGAACTGGGCACCGTCGGGTGTCCAGGTCAGAGCGAAGTCGTAGCGTCCTGAAATTCCGGTTTGATCGACGACGGGCCATTCGAGGACAACGCGCTGCATGACGCTGGCGAGTTCTGCCATGGTTGCGTTTCTCGCAGAGATGACAGCCAGGTTTGCGTTGGTGGTGTTCTTGGTGCCCAGTGTGATCGAGAGTTCGGGAAGTTGCCTCGGATCTCGTGTGCTGGTGGCAAGCCTTGGGCCCGACGGGGCGATCGCGAGCACGTAGAGCGGCAGATCCTTTGTGTCTCGGTGAAAGCTGAGCTTGAAGGACTCCATCAGGTAACTCTGCAACAGGCGCGTCCAGTGCACTTCGTCCATTAGGCCTTCGGCGTCTGCTTGAAAGGTCACATCGAATTTGTCGGATTCGACCCAGTCTGGAGCACCGATGATCTGCGTGGCATGAAGCCCGTAGGCGAAAGAGATGAGATCAAGTAGAGAGGTATTCGTGGCTTCAAAACGATGTCCAGTGACTAGGAATCGATGACCCTGAGCATGCGGGTTGCGGGGCTTGATCGTGGCGAATTGAGGCGCGGCGGCGGCAGGCGAGGCAGACTGCGGTAACTGCTGTGCGGCAAGAAGGACCGGGAAGGGGAGAAAGAGGATCGCGGACCGGAGGACTCGGGCCCGATTGCGGATTCTGGGAATTGTGAACGTCTGGAGCGATGCGATCAGGGTTGCGAGACACACCATGGCTGCTTCTCCTTGAAGGAAAGTGCTTGGGCGCGGTGAGCGCGTGGTTTGGACAGAACTTCCCCAATCGATCGGGGTGGTCAGCTCCGGTCGCCGTTTACCCGCCAGTGAAGTTCTGTTTGTCTTCAGTTCAAAGCAGACGTACGTCGAGGTAACGTCGAATTGTCGAAAATTGATCCAACTTAACAATGACACGCACAACAGTTGCAATCACTGCCGCCATT
>Ga0187819_10001440_pt1 | contig 12334 bp, 12 predicted proteins | sample NC_wetland_sal_i_15_FD_132411 | JGI IMG/M metagenome (GOLD analysis project Ga0187819, IMG submission 132411) | Wetland sediment microbial communities from Neuse River Estuary, North Carolina, USA - SO4_4 | ecosystem: Environmental > Aquatic > Freshwater > Wetlands > Sediment | place: USA... | reverse complement strand
GCCCTAGAGCGGCTTCAGGAAGAGGGCGTCGTCGAGCTGGACGAAGAGCGGAAGGCGGCGATGGTGTCTAACCTGCTCGTGGTCTTGTGCAGCGAGCAAGCTACCCAGCAGGTCGTCAACACCGGATCGCTGTACCAGTGACGGCAGCTACGGAACCGCGTTGACCGAGCGCAAGGGCATCCTGCTGCGGTTGGACCCCGCCGTCCACGACGCCCTGGCCAGATGGGCCAACGACGACTTGCGCAGCACCAACGCTCAGATCGAGTTCCTGCTCCGCCGGGCCCTGGCCGAAGCGGGCCGGCTGCCTAGCCAAGCCCGGGCCATGCGCAGGCCGGGCCGGCCACCACGCACAAGCTGAGTCGGCCAGCCCAACCATCTAGCTCAGCCATCTAGCCCAGCTCGCCTAGCCAGCTCGCCCAGCCAACTGGTCCAGCCAGCTAGCCGATCGAGGCAGGCGGCTCGTCGGCTTGGCCGACCAGGGCCACCGCCTCGATCTCGACGAGCTGGTTTGTGTACCCGAGCATGCTGACTCCGAGCAGGGTGCTGGGCGCATCGTGGTCGGCGAACGCCGCGTGCACCACCTGCCATACGTCGTAGAGGTCGCGCCGATCGGCCGAGGCCACATAGACAGTGGTCTTCAGTACGTCGCGGAGGCCCGCACCTGCAGCTGCCAGTGCCGTCTTCAGGTTTGCGACTACGTGCTCCGCCTGCCGTACGTAATCGCCAACCGCGGGGACGTCGCCATTCTCGTCAATCGGGCAGGCGCCCGCGGTGAAGACCAGGCTCCCTGGCGGCGCGACCGACGCATAGGCGTACGGCGCACCGGGATACAGCGCATCGCTCCGCACAAGCTGGGCTGGCATGCGCCGGATCATCTCAGCCAGTGCGCGAGGCAGGCAACTCGGAAAACGCTGCTTTGCAAGAGTGCTTGTTTTGTCCTCGCGCGGCGGTCTGCTAGTCGCGACATCACGGCAAGGCAGTAGGAGCTGTTGACCACTGGTCAGGTCCAGATGGCGCAGTCAATCCCGTCGCTGAACCGCTCGGCTTCGGTCGGGCCGGGCAGCCGCCGGGCTACGCCGCCCGCTACCCGCCGCGCGGTCCATGCCGCCGCGGCTGCGTCAAGGACGTCGTCGGGACCGGCTCGCTGGCCGGCCGGGCCCAGGTCATCCGGCACTTTGATGCCCGCGTCAGCGAGCAACCGCCGGCGAGCGACCATGCCCGTCCAGGTCGACTTGCTCGCGCTGAGCGGCGCACCCGCCATGGCGGCGAAGCTGAGTTCCGGATGCACCTCGACGACCGGGCAGGGGGCTCGATGCAGCCAGCTATCCACCTGCTTGATCTTCCCAACCAGGTTGAATGCCTGCCGGGAGATGCCGCGGCCGGTTAGCTGCCGGTTCACTTCGCTGGCCCGGCGGTAGTCGCCGATCTCCAGTGACTGCCGCACCGGCGTCATGAACACAGACGCCCGCCGCAGGCCTGCCGCCCTTCGCGCTTGCAGGTCGGCGGCGCGCAGTCCGGCATCCGGCAGCCCGATCGGAATGTCGATCGCGACGACCGCGAGCGGTCCCTCGCCATGCGCCTGCGCGACGAGGCCTTCGATCTCGGCGTCCACATAGGCTCTGATGCCGGCATCCGACAGCGCTACGCCGACCCAGCCGGCGGCGCAAGCGTCAACGCCGAGTACCCGGTCTCGCCTCACATCGTCCCCAGTTCCTCCCGGTGCAGCTCGATCAAGGCGTCCCTCCGGTCATCGGCCCGAGTCATGCAGGCTGTCGAGGTAGGCCAGCACTTGCTGCACTGCGAGCTTCGCGGTAGCGATGCAAGCCGGGATGCCGACGCCGTCGTAGGCGGCGCCGCAGACCGCGAGGCCGGGCTGAGCCGCCACGCCGGCCCGGATCCTGGCCACCCGATCCAGGTGAGCGACGCTGTACTGCGGCAACCCGCCGCCCCATCGGCTGACCCTGCTGTCGGCGGGCGGGCCGTGCACACCGGTGGCGGCGGCGAGGTCGGCGGCCGCGAGGGCGGCGAGATCGGCGTCGTCGCGCTGGAGCACCGCGTCCTCCCCGAGCCGCCCGACCGAGCACCTGACGATGTGCAGGTCAGTTTCCGCCTGCCGCAGGTGTGGCCATTTCACGGTGCTGAACGTAACGGCCTTGACCGCTCGGCCGTCAACGGGCGGCACCAGGAACCCGCTGCCGGTCAACGGCTCGGGGAATGCGGTCGGCCGGTAGGCCAGCGTGACGACCGCCATGCTCGCGTACTTGATCTCGCCGAGCGCGGCCGCGGCCTGGCTGGCCACCCCGGCCAGCAGGCGGCTCGCCGGAGTCGCCGGAATCGCGATGATCACCGCGTCCGCCTCGAGCAGTTCCGGCGCGTGTGCCGACCCGACGGTCAGTCGCCAGCCGGTCGCGGTCCTGGCCAGCTCTCGCACCATCGCGCCAGTGCGCACGACCGCGCCCGAGGCGTCGGCCAGCGCTTGTGGCAACCCGCCGAGCCCGCCGGTTAGCGTGGTGAACAGCGGCGGTGCGGCGGGCCTGGACGGCTGTCGGCCGTTTCCCTGCGGGGCCGGCCCGGCAGGCATCAGCGAGGCTGCCGCCTCGGCCAGCGAACTGCGTCCGCGCGCCGCTTGCGCCAGAGCCGGGAGCGTCGCCTCGAACGACAGGTCCTCGCAGCGGCCAGCGTAGACGCCGCCCAGCAACGGCTCAACAAGCCGGTCCACCAGTTCCGGGCCGAAACGCCCGCCTACCCGCGCGGCCACCGACTCGTCAGCGCCCGGATCGGAATCCGGCAGGCTCAGGTCCTGCCTGGCTCTGGTCAGCCCGTCGTCGGACAGGATCCCGGTAGCGGCCAGTTCGGCTAGGTCGGCGGGCACGCCCATGAACTGCCGGCGCGGCAACGGCCGGATGCTGCCCCGGGTCCAGATCCCCGCCGCGGTCGTGCCGGGCACCTGGAGTTCCCCGGACAACCCGAGCTCGCCGATCAACTGAGTACCCTCGGGCCGCCGGGCGAGCAGCGCCTCGGCGCCGGAGTCCACCGGCACGCCGCCCACCTCGGATACTGCCAGCTTGCCCCCAAGCCGCGGCGATCCTTCCAGCACTGTCACCGCAACGCCCGCGTTTTTGAGCAGGAACGCGGCAGTCAGACCCGAGACTCCTCCGCCGATGACTGCGACCGACAGCTGGCCATGCCGGTGTCCCTGGGTCACGGCCGGCCTGCCGTGGTAAGCCCGTCGACCACATGGGCATGCTGCGCCTGGCCCCTCGGAAATGTCACGGCACCGATTATCGCCGGGCGCGGAACCGCGCCGTGCAGCGACGCGTCCGACGTGCATGACCAGTAAAGTTGCGGCCCGGCGTGCCGCATTCGGCGGTGCCGTCTTGCTTGCAGGCTGCTGTGTACTCGTTACCGCATGCAGCGGCAGCGGTCCGAGCAGCGCCAGCTCCGGTTCGCCCGGATTCGGTGTGGCGCACGCCCCCGCCATGCCGGCATCCAAGGGCCTCGCAGCATCTGCCAACGGTGGCCTCTCCAGGGCTTCGGGGCAGTCTGCGGTTCAGACCGCAGGGCTGGCCCCGGCGAGCCAGAGCATCATCTACACCGCGAGCCTGACTATCCGCTCGGCCAACGTCGCCGCGACCGCACGGCAGGCGATTGCCATAGTCGTGGCAGCTGGCGGCTATACCGCCGACGAGCAGGCCGGGGCAACTTCCGGTGGCAAGACCGGCGAGACGATCAACCTCACCCTGAAAGTCCCCGTTCCCTCCTATCAAACGGTGCTCGGGCAGCTTTCCGCGCCCGCGCTCGGCAAACAGCTATCCATGCAGCAGCAAGCGACGGATGTGACGCAGGAGGTGGCGAACGTCAACAGCCTCGTGACATCGCAGCAAGACGCGATCGCCGCACTCCAGGGACTGCTGAAGCGGGCCGGCTCGGTGGCTGATCTGCTGCAGGTCCAGCAACAGATCAGCCAGGACGAGTCGACGCTCAACTCGCTGCTGGCGCAGCAGCGGGCGCTTGATCACGAGACAAGCTACGCGACGGTGTCGATGACGCTGGTCAGCCCGCACCGGCACGCACAGCACAAGGTGACCAAGCACGGTTTCCTGGCCGGCCTCGCCGCAGGCTGGCGCGCCTTGCGGCACGCGACCGCGTGGGTGCTGACCGCACTCGGCGCTGCAGTGCCGTTCCTGATCATTGCTGCGGTGCTGGCCGGCATCGGGTACGCAGGCAGGCGGCGGGTTGTCCGCCGGCGCGCCGGACCGACCGCGGCGGAGTAGCCTGCCGGACCGTGCTGCCGGGCTCAGGCGGCCGGGCTTAGGCGGAGCGGTTGCGCGGCCGTGCTGCGCGGGTCAGGTTGGCCGGACCGGGGCCGCGTGCACCAGGTCGGTCAGCTTGGCCAGGACGTCAGGGTCGGTTTGCGGGAGCACGCCATGACCGAGGTTGAAGATGTGGCCTTCGGCGGTCCGGCCGCGTTCTAGAACCTGTAGCGCCCGCTTCTCGACGACCTCCCACGGCGCCAGCAAGATGGCCGGGTCGAGGTTGCCCTGCAGCGCCTTGCCCGGCTCGACCCTGCTGACAGCCTCATCGAGCGGCACTCGCCAGTCGACGCCCACCACGTCCGCGCCCGCTTCGCCCATCAGCCCGAGCAGCTCGCCGGTGCCGACGCCGAAGTGGATGCGCGGCACGCCGGTGCCGGCGAGCGCATCGAAGATGCGCTTGCTGTGCGGCAGCACGCAGCCGCGGTAGTCATCGGCGCTGAGCGTGCCGGCCCAGGAATCGAACAACTGCACCGCGCTGGCCCCGGCCGCGACCTGGACCCGCAGGAAGGCAATGGTGATGTCCGCGAGCCTGCCCATCAGATCGGCCCACAGCCCCGGCTGGCCGTACATGACGGACTTGGTGACCTCAAAGTTCTTGGACGGCCCACCGTCGACCAGGTAACTAGCCAGCGTGAAAGGCCCGCCGGCGAAGCCGATAAGGGGCTTGCCTCGCAACTCCTTGACCAGGTTCGCGACCGCCTCGCTGACATACGGGACGTCCTCAGGCTCCAGTGGCCGAAGCTGCCCCAGTTCGCTCGCCGACCTGATCGGATGATCGATGACGGGCCCGACGCCTGGCTTGATGTCGATGCCGACGCCGATCGCTCGCAACGGGACCACGATGTCACTGAACAGAATCGCGGCGTCCACGTCATAGCGCCGCACCGGCTGCAGGGTGATCTCGGTGATCAGGTCCGGGCTGGAACAAGCATCCAGCATCGCCATCCCGGTCCGCAACGACCTGTACTCAGGCAGCGACCTGCCCGCTTGCCGCATATACCAGACCGGCGTATGCGGGACTTTTTGCCTCCGGCAGGCAAGCAGGAGCGCGGACTTACTGGCTGGCGGTGTCACATAAGGATGATCGCACAGGGCCATCTCGGGCCTGACCGGCAAGGCTTTCGGGCTTCCGGCGCGAAAGCACGGGACACGCCGTCGCAGGTCCAGGGCAAGCGGTCAGGACCGTGTCAGCATCGTTAGTGAGCCGAAAGGCAAGGAGGTTCCAGATGGCTGAGATCATCCGGCGCTGTCCTGACTGCGGCTTGGACCGGCCCTTCCAGCAGCACCAGGGCGCGGCCGACTGGTGCGCGGACGCCGACGACCGCTACAGCCCCGATTGGCCCTCGGCCGACCGGCACTGCCCAGAGTGGTACTGCCCAGAGTGGTACTGCCCAGAGTGGTACTGCCCAGAGTGGTACTGCGTGGCCTGCGGTGCCGCCCTGCTGATCGGCGACATCCCGATCGTCATCGAGCCGGTCAGCTCAGCCAGCCGCCGCGACCGTGTGGCATGACGGTCCCTGGCCCGTGCCGCGCGCTCAAACTCTGAGGCCTGCTGGGCGCCCAGTGCCAAATCAACCCGGTGAAGAGGAGTTCCGGCGGGCGACCGATGAACTCCAGGCCGGTCTTGCCGCGGAGCTTCAGCTCCGGCCGGAGCTGACATTCGACACCGAACCGCCGCCGCGCCGCCTGGCGCCTTTCGCATCGGCCGTGGCCGCCACCGTAACGGCGGGCGCAGCCGAGGGTGACGCCGAGATCGGCTGGGGCAAGTTCGTCCTGCTGTTCGACCCGGCCGGGCAGTCGGCATGGGGCGGCAAGTACCGGATAATCGGTTACGTCAGGGCCGAGCTTGAGCCGGAGATGGCCGCCGACCCGCTGATCAACGAGGTCGGCTGGACCTGGCTCATCGAGGCGCTCGACGCTCGCAGCAGCGGCTACAGGAAGATCAGCGGGACCGTGACGACCGTGGTGACCCAGGGATTCGGCGCCAAGCAAGACGAGCCGACATCTACCGGCTTCGAGCTGCGCGCCTCCTGGTCGCCGGTGCTTTCCGAAGGTAGCTCGGCGGAACTCGACGGGCACGTTGCCGCCTGGTGTGACGTGATCTGCACCGCGGCCGGCCTGCCGCCGCCAGTGCCTGGCGTCGCGGCGCTGCGGCCGCAGCGGCAGCAGCGCCGCAGGCAGCGGCAATGACCGGCCCGGGCGACGGAGCACGTGAAGCGGCCGGCACGCCGGAAGCGGCCGGCGCACGGGAAACGGCCGGCGCACGGGAAACGGCCGGCGCACGGGAAACGGCCGGCGCACGGGAAACGGCCGGCGCACGGGAAACGGCCGGCGACACCGTCACTGCCGACGAGGGCGAGGCCGCCGGCCAACCGCCGGTCGAACTGCTGCTTGAGCCGCGTGACGGGCTGCCGCCCCTGGTCGCGACCGCCAGTGACCTGGATGCGGCCGTCAGCGCGCTCGCCGGGGGCACCGGCCCGCTCGCAGTCGACGCCGAGCGGGCCTCCGGATTCAGGTATGGCCACCGCGCGTTCCTGGTGCAGTTCCGCCGTCAGGGCGCCGGGACCGTGCTGATCGATCCCGTTGCCTGCCCTGACCTGACTGGCCTTGACGCCGCGTTGGCCGACACCGAGGCCGTCCTGCACGCGGCCTCCCAGGATCTGCCCTGCCTGGCCGAGCTTGGCTATCGGCCACGCCGGCTCTTCGACACCGAGATCGCCGGCCGGCTGCTCGGCTGCCCGCGGGTCGGGCTGGCGACGATGGTCGAGTCGATTCTGGGCCTCGGACTTGAAAAGAGCCACTCGGCCGCCGACTGGTCGACCAGGCCGCTGCCTGCGGAGTGGCTGCGGTACGCGGCGCTGGATGTGGAGGTCCTGGTCGAACTGCGTGATGTCCTCGCCCAGCTGCTAGCCGAGCAGGGCAAGCTCGAGTGGGCACGACAGGAGTTCGTCGCGATACTGGCTGCGGAACCGCAGCCGCCCCGGGCGGATCCGTGGCGGCGTACTTCGGGAATCCACCGGGTCCGGAACCGGCGCGGCCTCGCAGCCGTGCGCGAGCTGTGGCTGGAGCGCGACAAGATCGCCCGGCGCCGAGACCTCTCCCCGACCAAAGTGCTCCCGGATGCAGCCATCGTGGAGGCCGCGAGGCTGCTGCCCAGCGGACTGGACGAGCTGAACGCCATCGCCGGGTTCACCGGTCGCGGTGCGCGGCGGCATCAGGCAGAGTGGCTGCGGGCAATCGAATGGGCTCGAGCCGCGCCAGAACGCGCACTCCCGATGGCCTCGGCTCCGCAGGGAGACGGGCCGCCGCCGGCGCACCGCTGGCAAGACCGCGACCCGGAAGCGGCCAAGCGGCTTACGGCCGTCCGAGCCGTTGTCGCGGCGCTCGCCGACTCACACAACCTGCCCGCCGAGAACCTGCTGCCACCTGACGTGGTGCGGCGGCTCTCCTGGCAGCCTCCGGCTGAGATAAGCCCCCCATCAGTAGGCACTAACCTGGCGGGCTACGGAGCACGACCCTGGCAAGTGGAGCTGACGGCTGTCCCCATCGCCAAGGCGCTGCTGCGGATCCTGGAGAAGGGCTCGGAGTAAGCAGGGTGCCAGCTGCCGGCTCAGGCGGTCCGCCGCAGCGCCGGCAGATCGCACGGGACCGCCGAACCTGGCCGCGGCTGGCCGGCGCATGGCAGCAGCCCGTTGCCCTGCGGGTAATGCGGGAACACGTTCAGCAGCACTTCACAGTCGCAGCAGCCGCCAAGCTCACTGAGCTTGCGGACCAAGGCGCCGGCCTTCGGCGCCCTGACGTCACGCCACCTGACCGTCCACCTATGTCTACCGTCACAGCCGAACTCGTTGATCATTCTGAGCAGGAAGCATCTCAGGCACTCCTGCTCAGCGGGCTCCGTTAGCAAACCGGAGAGCGCGACGAGCTCGGCCTCGACAACTTCAGCGATATTGTCCGTCATCTCAGCAGTCCCTTCTGGTCGCGAGTCCCGCATGATGGTGCGAGCCGACACAGCCGTTGTATCGCCGGCTGCCGACACTTCTGCTGGCGACGAGCTTCCGGCCGCGGGCACAATGCTGGAATGACCGCGCTCTCCTGGGCATGGCTCAGCACCCCCGTCGGCCAGGTCTGCGTCGGCTGTAGCCCGCAGGGCGTGGCGCAGGTGCGATACGGTCTGCCGCCGCCCGGCGGGGATGCCGCCAGTGAGCTTGCCGCCGTTGCCCGCGAACAGCTCGCCGAGTACTTCTGCGGCCAGCGAACGGCCTTTGACCTGCCGATCGATTGGTCCGGCACGGCCGGGACACAGCGCCAGGTACTCGGCGTGCTGTTCGACTCGGTCGGCTACGGCCAGACCGTGAGCTACGGCGGCCTGGCCAGCCGCGCGGGCCTGGCCGCGAGCGCCGACAGTGACACTCCCCCGGCCCGTGCGGTCGGCAAGATCATGGGCTCGAATCCGATCCCGGTCATCGTGCCCTGCCACCGCGTCCTGGCAGGCGACGGCCTGGGCGGTTACAGCGGCGGTGCCGGAGTCGAGGTCAAACGCTGGCTGCTGATCCTGGAGGGTGCACTGCCGCCGACCCTGGACTGGCAGCCAGCGGACCCGCGGGCGTGACCGCTCCGAGCGGCGATGCCGCCGACCAGGTGGGGCGGGCGGCTGCTACGGCAAGGCCGCGCCTGCTCGAGCCGTGGTTCGTCCCGTTCGCATTGGTAAACGGATCCGCAGTCGGGCTCGTGCCGATCCTGTTGCCGCTGGTTGCCATCAGCTACGGCATAGGCCACGTGGGCGTGGTGATGGGCGCATTCAGCCTCGGCGCCTTTGCCGCGCCGCTGACCGGAAGCCTGGCCGACCGTTATCACGCGTACCGGATGCTGGCGGCTGCGTGCGCCGCGCTGTCCGCTGCGTCGCTGTGGCTGTTCCCGCTGGCGGGCCCGGGACCTCAGCTCCTGCTGGCGCTGCTCAACGGCGCCGGGTTCGCGGGTGCCGTCACGGTGGCCAACCTGCTGATCGTCGAACGGCGGCCCAGGTCGGAGTGGAATCAGCGGCTCAGCTGGCTAGAGACGGCGCTAAGCGTCGGGCAAGGCGCGGCGCTGGTGCTTGCCGCGTGGCTGTCGGGACTGCACGTGGATACCGCGTTGCTGGCAGCAGCCGTCGTGCCGGCCGCCGCCGTCCCGCTTGCCTTTGTGCTGATTCCTCGCATGCGTCCGGGAGAGGTGCCCGGTCGAGCCGGGTCGGCGGAAATCGCGGGCCGGCCAGATCGGGCTAATCACCGGCTCGCCTCGGCCGGCCAGGTAGGCGAATGGGGCCCGTCAAGTCCGTCCCGCGCGCACCACCTGCATCAGCGGCGCAGGCCGTTCGCCGGAGCGTCCGCTCTGCTCGGCGGCGGCTTCGGCTGGATGCTCGCCGCCTGGATACCGGCCTATGGAGGCTCGGCCATAGTTTTCGCGCTGTACCCGGTGCTGCTGCGGGCCGCGTTCGGTGTGCCAGCGCATACCTCCGCGCTCGCGTTCGCCGCAATCGTCTTCGCCAGCCTGCCGCTGTTCATCGTGGCGGGCAGGGTCAGTCAACGGCGCGGCCCGGCCGCAGCGATGGGCGGCGCACTTGCCGCACGGGTAATCCTGCTCACCGCCCTCGCGGTGCTTGCGGCAGCCGGACATGTGTCTGCCGCACTCCCGCTGATCGCGTTCGCAGGCATCATGTTCGCCTGGTCGTTCCTCAGCGTCGCCTCCCCCGGCCTCACCGGGCAACTGGCGCCGAACAACGAGGGCGACGCGCAGGGGCTGCTCAACGCCTGCAGCGGGCTGGCCGGTCTGGCCGGGGCAGTTGTTGGCGGGCTAGCGGCCGATCACTGGGGATACCCGGCAGCACTCGGCATCGGTGCCGGCGCTGTCGCCCTGGGCCTCTGCATCTTCGCGGCCACGATCCTCCGCCGGACGGGTAAGCCAGACCCCGCATAGCGGCGGGCGGCCGCAAGCCATCGCCGAAGCCCACGCCGGGCCGCCGTGAGCCACCACCGCCCGCGGCTCAGCCTCGGCCAGCGGGACGATACCGCTCGACGGTAGCGAGCCTTCCCGCAGCCCGATGCAGGACCAGGAACTCACCCTTGCGCAACGGCCGCTCGGCTGGACTGGCGGACCCGAGCTGGCGGCATGCTGCCTCGAGCATGGTCGGCAGATTCTCGCGGTGCGCGCAAATAACGACTGGCAGATCGTCGGCCGCGAACATGGCGGCGATCTTGGCTACCTGCGCCTCGGAGTGCGGACTTGCGTCAGCAGTCAGAGCCAGCGCGGTCTCGATCTGCACATCGGATCCGGCACGCGCGGCGTATGGCCGTACCGTGCCGACGCATCGCTCAGCGGGCGAGCTGACGACCCGGCAGCGGCCGAAGCAGCGCAACAGGTCGGCCAGGAACTCGGCGTCCTTCCTGCCGCTCGAATCCAGCGGCCTGGACTCATGGTCTTTGCGCCAGCGGGATTTGCTGCCCGCCGATGCGTGCCGCAACAGGATTAGCGGCGACGTCAGCCGCGGTCCGGCCCTGAAGTCGTTCAAGATCTCCACGTCGTGCGGATAAGTGAGCCTGACGCCCGCCCGGCTGGCCGGCAGCCAGGCAAGCTCGTCGACCTCGCTGGTGGGGCTGAACTGCCGGACAGTCGCCTCTGGCCTGGCAAGCCAGTAGTCGACTCGCTTCGGCACGCCGCCATTTAGGTAGTGCACGCGCGGCAACCTGCGGCCAAGCGTTACTCGCAGGCCCGTCTCCTCGGCCACCTCGCGCACCGCGGCCAGCAAGACGTGCTCGCCGGGCTCGACCTTTCCCTTGGCAAACGCCCAGTCGTCGTACTTCGGCCGGTGGATCACCGCGACCTGCGCGCCCCGACCAGATGGCCGCCACAGCACGGCCCCGGCGGCCCGCACCAGCTCGGCCGCCGGGCGATCAGCCATCCGCACTCCGGCCGGTCCTGGACTTGATCAGAAGCTCCTGGATGTCGGTGAGCGGCGCTCCGTCGGCGTCCAGGTGGTGCCGGGTCCAGGAGCCGTCCGGGTTGAGCCACCAGGACGAGATCTGCGGATCCATCGCCAGCTCGATCAACTCACGCAGCTCTGCCCGCTGTGCCTCATCGGCGACGCGCACCAGTGATTCGACTCGCCGATCCAGGTTCCTGTGCATGAGGTCCGCACTGCCAATCCAGACCTCGCCGGGGGAGTCTTCGGCGCCGGTGCCGAACGCGTAGATCCGCGAGTGCTCAAGGAACCGGCCGACCACGCTGCGCACCCTGATCGTCTCCGACAGCCCGGGCACCTCCGGGCGGATCGCGCAGATGCCGCGGATCCACAGATCGATGGGCACGCCGGCGATCGACGCCCGGTACAGCGCGTCGATGATCGCCTCGTCGATGATCGCGTTGCATTTCATCTGGATTCGGGCCGGCCGGCCCAGCCGCACCAAATCGGCCTGCTCGTTGATCTGCCTGATCAGGCCGGACCGCACGCCGGCCGGCGCGACGAGCAGTCGTCGGTAGTCGGGCGGCCTGCTGTATCCCGTCAGGTGGTTGAACAGGTCGGTGATGTCCTCGCCAACCGTCTGATCGGCGGTCAGCAAGCCGAAATCCTCATACAGCCGCGCGGTCTTGGGATGGTAGTTGCCAGTGCCGATATGGCAGAACCTGCGCAATGATCCGTCTGCCTCTTCGCGCACCACTAGCGCCATCTTGCAGTGCGTCTTCAGCCAGACGAAGCCGTAGACCACATGACAGCCGGCTTCCTCTAGCTTGCGAGCCCACGCGATGTTAGCCCGCTCGTCGCCGCGGGCCTTGATCTCGACCACCACCACTACCTGCTTGCCCGCTTCGGCCGCGTCGATGAGCGCGTCCACGATCTCGGAGTCGCCGCTGGTCCGGTACAGGGTCTGCTTGATGGCCAGCACTCGCGGATCGGCCGCCGCCGACACCACTAGCCGCTGCACGCTCGCGGTGAAGGAGTCGTAGGGGTGATGCACCAGCACGTCGCGCTCGGTGAGTGTGGT
>Ga0187819_10001439_pt1 | contig 12334 bp, 20 predicted proteins | sample NC_wetland_sal_i_15_FD_132411 | JGI IMG/M metagenome (GOLD analysis project Ga0187819, IMG submission 132411) | Wetland sediment microbial communities from Neuse River Estuary, North Carolina, USA - SO4_4 | ecosystem: Environmental > Aquatic > Freshwater > Wetlands > Sediment | place: USA... | reverse complement strand
CTTCGGCCTCCATCCGATGCCACCTAAGTGGCCGAACGGCCTTGAGCTTTCGCTTCGCCTCGCGGGAATCTTCGTACGCGACGGTTGCCTTCATGCGCAGAAGGGTACCAGTCGTCAAGCTCTGCGGCTACCCCTCGAAAATGCCCCGTGTGGGGCCCTTAGAATGGAGCGGAATACGCCACGAAACAGGAGCTAGCCCGACAATGCGTCAGAAGACCGGAGCTGACCGCGGTAGAGACCCTGAACTACCACGCCCCGAGCCTCTGAGCTAGGCTTCCTTCACCACCCCGTCTGCTTCGGCGGCCGGGCCGGGGCCCCTCGAAAGAGGGGCTTCCTGTTTCTTCTCAGGAGCCCCTCCATGGAGCCTCGCAACGTCCTCCCCCGAGCCCCCGGGGCTTCTCCCCGCACCCTCGGTGCTCCCTCAACTTCAGTCACCCCGCAGCAAGCGGCCGTCCTTGTCGGCCTGACCGCCGGCCTGGCCGTCGTCGCCGTCTTCTCCGCTCCGCTTTGGGCTGGAATCCTCGTGGGTTCCGGCGCGGCCGTCGTCGCGAACAAGGCGATCCAAGCTGCCGCTTGAGGGTCTCTCCCCCATCGGGAGGTCGAGCTGCCGCTGCGGGGCGGTCCCGTGACGGAGATGCCCTCCCATGCGCCCGATCGTCGCCATGTGCTGACGGTTCTGGGCCGTCGTCGCTCCGCCCTTCCGCCCCGCCTCTTGGGCTTCCTCTCGCGTGAACTCGTGGGCCCTTCCCATCGCGTGGCCTGCCTTCCCGCCCTTCCTGGCGATCTCGCTCACGAGCTTCGGGTCCATGCAAGCGAAGCCTCGACGCTTCTTGCCGTTGGGCTGGAGGGGGAGAGGGGCTTTCTTCCTCGCTTGGAGTGCCTGCTCCCAGAGCGGCGTGGGAGGGGAAGATGGAGAAGATGTCGGGGCTACCTCCGACCTTGGCTGCGCCGCTTCCTTTCTCCTCTCTCCCTTCCACCCCGCTAAGGTCATCGCCTCCTCGGCGGTGTCGCACTCTACGGTAAGACCCTGGATCAGAACTCGGAACGCCATCTCTCCTCCAACTCCTTCCCTCAGAGCTTCCTGCGTCAGGAGGAGCCCGTTCGCCTCACCGATGTCCGCCGGGCCACACGCGACGCGGGCGATGTAAACCCCCTCCCCGTCCCGCCACTCCTCCCGCTTGCCTTTCCTCAGCTCGATCGCCTTGACGAACTTCCCCTCGAAGACCACGACGACGTGGTGCTCAACTCCCGCGGCATGAAGGGCGGCTGAAAGCAAAACCGCGAGGTCGTCGGGATCCGAAGCGCCGAAGTCGGAGAACCCGGATGGGTGCCGCTCTGACTCTGACCACCCATTCATGGGTTGCTCTTCTCCTCGTCGCCGCTGTCGCTGCCCTTTGGCATCCCGACCGTTCCCTCTCGTCGCTTCCTGGCGATGGCCATGCCACCCATCCTTCCGGCGATCTTCGCCGTCTCGCTCGTAAAGTGGTGCCCCGTCCCGGCCGCATGGGCGGCTTTCCCTCCGGATCGAGAGATCTCCCTCCGACGCTCCGGGGTGAGGAGAGCGAAGCCCTTCTTCTTGACCTCTTTGACTTCTTCCATCTTCATCTCCCTACCTAACTGCGTGATATTGCTGCTCGATGATGTGTTGCATGTTCTGCTCGCCGCGCTCGAGGACCTTCGCGATGCGTTCGAAGGCGTCGGCGATACGAGCTATGGACTCGGCGTTCTTCTCGGAATTCTTCGCGTGGCCTTCGAGAGCTGGCAGCAGCGACTCCAGCATCTTGACGTCGGCTACCGAGACGATGTCGGAGCCAACTTCCTTCTCTTCCTTCTCTCCAGTTTCCATCTTCCATTCTCCTTTTAGGTGATAATCAACTCGCCAACTTTCCCCCGCTTCGACCCCTTCGAGTTCACGCTCCTTCTAGCTTCCACAGAGTGAATCTGAAACTTCCCACCCCCGTAGAGCTTCCGCACCGCTGGCACGTCGGCGTTCGAGAGGATGACGTGAACGCCCTTTTTCTTCAACCTCAACGCGACTTCGGCGAGGTGCTCGTGGTCTTCGCCGTCGAAGCCATCGGACGTATAGCTCGTGAAGTTGGACGTCTCGTTCACAGGCCAGTAAGGCGGGTCGAAATAACAGAAGTCCTCTCGCTTCGCGTCGCGTACCGCGAAGTCGAATGACGCTTCCATGAGCTTCGTTCTCTCCAGCGCCCTCGACGCCGCCCGAAGCCCCCACTCATCGCAGATAGTTGGATTGGTGTACTTGCCGAAGGGGACGTTGAACTTCCCCGCTCGATTCACGCGGTAGAGTCCGTTGAAACAAGTCCGATTGAGGTAAATGAGCCATACTGCCGAGGACGTCCAATCCTTGGGGTCGGGTGCGGCGGCTCGAGTTCGTTCGAAGAACTCCCGCTCGTACTTCATCGGCCGAAGCTCACGAATGACAGCGTTTACGTCGTTCTTCACCCCGGCGTAGGCTGAGATGAGTCGGCAGTTCTCGTCAGAGAGGGTCGCGACGTCGTTCCAGCCCTTCGCGCGCATCGCGAAGAAGAGCGCCCCGCCGCCTAAGAACGGCTCGTAGTAGCGGCCGAACTTGTCGGGCACGTGCTTGAAAAGCTCAGGAAGGAGTTGTCTCTTCCCACCCGCCCATTTTAGGAACACGGCCGGTTTGGTCTCGTCCATCACTTCCCCCTCCTCCCGAGCAGCGTCAGCGCCTCGATCGTCTTCAGCGGCACGTCCGAGCGACCGTTGACGTCGACCCAGCGGACGACGGGGCGGAAGCCGGCCTTGAGTAGGCGCTCCCCTTCAGCTTTGGTGCAGGAGAGGACGGGGAGGGGCATCGGGAAGCTCTCGGGCTTCTTCATGGCTTCCTCTCCTTGAGTGAAGAGGGTGTTGTTCCAACGGAAGTGAAGAACGTCGCGCACTTCCACGGGCACTCGCACTTCAAGCAGAGTACGCGTCGACACCATGGACAGCGCGTCACTCTTCTGGCCGAAACGTTCTTGCCGCAACCCTGGCACGGCGGTCCGTTCGCTCTCATCGCAACCTTCCCGGTGGCAACTTCGGTAGGTTCTCCGGTCTCAGCGACGCCGGACTTTCCACCTCCCGCCCCCTCGGGACCTCCTCCGCTCGGATCGGGACCACCCGCCGTGCGACCTCCTCCACCCACGCTCGCTGGCGCTTGGAGAGGCCCTGTCGAGGATCGCTAGGATCTATCAGCCCCGCTCGCATGTCGGCGAAGGCGTGAGTCTCGGCGTCGGAGAGGTCTCCCGACTCCAGGACTAGCTCCAAGAGCTTGCCGTCGTCCATCGCTTCGATGCGCGCGTTGCGCTTATCCTCGGCGAGATTCACGTCAACACCGACAAGGATCGCGAGGCGCGAGTTACGGCCGTATAGTAATATCTCCGCGTCATCTCATCACCTTTTTCAGGCATGTCGCAATACACAATCGCGTGGTCGAACTGAGACCCCTGCGACTTGTGAGTCGTAAGACAGTATCCGAAGTCGAAGAGCCCGGAGAGGTCCTTTGCGGAGTGGAGATTCAACCCGAACTCCTCATTGACCTCGTCCACGTTCCCCAGCGTCCGCTCCCTCATGAACTGCATCACGGCCATCTCGTAGCTCGCGGGAGCCAGGCCCTCGTCAGGGAACTCGATCTTTCCTCTCATGGTCCACTCGCGGGAGCCCTTCTCCACATCGGAAACCAGGACCCCGCGCATCCCGTTGAAGACCGGGGGGTCATTCTTCAAGGCGATGAGGATCTCGCCTGCGGAGGGCTTCCCCTTGCGGCCCAAAGCCCGCCGGGCCTTGGAGTTCAGGATGCACCGATTCTTGTTGGTCCAGCAGAGGATGCCCCGGGAGAGCCCGCCGACCGCGTCATCCGTCAGGACCTCGTCGACCTTCGTCTTGGAGAGCTTCCTGACGTTCTTGTCCCAGCCTTTGAAACTTCCGAACCGGTTTCCTTCTCGGATCCAGTGCGCGAGCTGGATGATGGGCGAGCCGGCCGCCTGGCGGTGGATCTTCTCCAGCCGCAGGTCGGGGTCCTGCATCAGTGACCCGGACGCCTGGACGGGCGGGAGCTGGCCATGATCCCCCACCGCCAAGATCGGAACCCCGTGCCGGCGGAGATCCTCCAGCATGTCGTCACCGACCATTGACGCCTCGTCGATGACTACGAGGTCGTAGTCTCGATCGAGCCGGTCCCGCTTCGCGAATCCTACCAACTCATCCCGGGAGTTGATGACGGGCCGGTAGAGGAGCCGATGGATCGTCCCGCAGTACGAAGCGGAAGGATCGGAAGAGAAGAGATGCGCGAACCTCGACTTCGCCATCTTCTCGGGGTCCATGAACGGAGCCGAGGTCGTCTTGACTCCACAAGCCTTGAGTTTCCGCTCGAGGATGGAGGAAGCCCGGCCGGTGAAGGAGCAGAAGGCGACTTGGAGGTCCCAAGTGGAGGCAAGGACGCCGAGGAGGGTACTCTTCCCTGAATTGTGAACGAAGATATTGTTCGCAGCGAAGTTGTTAGCCGGAGGCTCCATCTGAACATCGTATGTCATTACAGTGCCGGCTTTGGTGATCTTCGTTATTTTCACTTCCTCTAGTGCGTGCTGTTGTAGCCGAAGAGCCCCCTCTTCTCTACCATGAATCCTAGCGTGCTCGCCTGAGGGAAGAACTTCTAGGTTAGTAATATCGTCGTTCAAGGTGTCCTCGTCCATATGATGGACATCAACATCGCCTGATAGATACTTGAACTTTTTCGATGCGCCCTCGTTGTGTTTTAGCGCATGTACGTACTCGTCGTACGAGATATTATTCATCGCCGCCTCAACAAACCTGGCCCTAGCCACACGCATGTATCTGTACGTAACCCCGTTACAGGTTACGTATTTTACACTACCGCGTTGATGATACTTGGTGTTGACTATGACTCTAGGCGGACGGGCGTCTAGATCTCGACCCTTACCGCCTTTCGGTGTTCGAGTCCCAGTCCTCGCTAAGACTAGGTCGCCTTTGTGTAACTCTCCGGCTTTTATGTACTCCTGACCAGGAGTAGCTACAGGGTGATCCTCTGTTAGAACAAGATGCTCGCCGTTGCTAAAGTCCAACCGCAGCGTTGGCTTCAATCCAGACTCGAACACCGCAACCACTCGGTTCCCAGATACCAAGCCGTTAGGCCATAGCGACAATAAGTAGGTCGGCATCGTCAAATCAACCCACCTACATGCAGCTCCGCGACCTGAGCCGCTAAACCCATTGAACTTGAGGTATAAGTCCTTGAGAGTTATTTTACGGTAGTTGAGCCTAGAACCACGGTTGTAATTGACGATCGTATCGCCAGATAGACAACCGGCGTAGCCCCCAACTCGAAGGAGACCGGTAACCTCTCCCTTCGGGTCCCATCCCTTCGGGGTGGCCATGCCAACCTCACCCCGCGTCCAGTCCATGATCGCGTCGAAGACCTCTTTCTGGTCCTCGGAGAGGTCGGCGGGGGAGAGCTTTCGGTCAACCATCGAAAAAGAGAGGTAGCACGACCGCAGCCCCACCACAAGACCTTTCTTCAAGTAGCTTCAAGTAAGAGCCCTTCGAGGAGATCCCGAGCGGTACGAAAGCCACCGGAGCGACCGATGGCGAAGTCGACGGGGATCTCCATTTCCGTCCCGTCGGCCTTGTAGGCTCGGAACCTGAGGGCTTGCCTCTCGAGCAGTTGGAGCCTGGCGATGACGTTGGCCACGGCGCGCGGGCTGATGACTCGATCCTCAAGTGCGTGCTTCATGCTCAGCTCCCGACACGGCGCGGAGTCCACGGCCTTGCCGTTCACTTTGACCTTGAAGTTCGACTTCAAGTTTCTGCTCTGTTCCTCAAACGTAGCCCAACGGCAGTTTTTAGGGTTGTACCCCTTCTTCCCATCTTTCCTCTCTACCGTCCATCGACCGACCTCCGGTCGAGGGCCCATGTCTTTGATGAAGTTCTCAAACTTGTGCCACCGCTCGCAGACCTTTATTCCCTTAGCACCATACTCGTCATAGCCGATTGCGTGGGGGTTCTCACAGCGCTGAATGATTTGTACCCAAACAGCATAGACAGGATGGTGCGACATCCCGTGCTTGGTCTGAGTCTCCCTTCGGAAGCACCCGCAGGAAGTTATTTTCTTCAGGTTGTTGGCGTACTGCGTCGATGCGTTGCCGCAGTCACACTTGCAATGGAGTACAGCGTCGCGCTTCCCCTGCCTAATTGCTTCTGCCCTTGGAGTAACAGACACCACAACTAGCCGGCCGTACCTCTTCCCCACATATTCTTCGATTCTCATGCAACCTCACTGAGTCGACCTCCTACCTTGAAGTCGATAGGCAGCATGAACCGCCGCCCGTTGGGGAGTTCGACAGGTTCACCATACACCGTCCTGATCAGTTTTTCCATCTCTTTCGACGCCCGGCCCTCGCGGCACTCGTAAAGAGCGGCGTCATGGAATTGCCCAACCAATGTGCATCCCTTCGGGAGGCCCTGCCGCCGCATCCTGAGCATTCGCTCGTTCATGATGTCAGCCACGCCGCTCTGGACAGGGGTGTTGGCGACCTCAGTAATCGGCGGGTTCCACCCGAGCCACCGGATCCTTCCAAGGAGGGGCGTCCGCATATGCCCCGTCCGCTGGACCTCCTGAAAGTTCCGGTCGATGTACTTGAAGTGACCGGCGAACTGCCGGTGAACGACAGCGAGCATCTGCCGGACCGTCTTCATCGTGACGGGAGTCTTGAGCTTCTTTCCCTGAAGCCTAATGAAGAGAGTGTCTTCTCCAGCGTAGTAGTTGACGGCGAACCCTGTTTCCTTGGCTATATCTCTGAAGTCCTTCCCGGCCCCCTTCGGATCTTCAAGAATTAGTTTCTTAGCGTCAGGGAAGATCAGGACTGCATTGCCGGAGTGAACGTCTTTCTCAGAGCAGATCTTGATGAAGTTCTCATCGCCGCTCAAGTATGCCGCCAAGCGCATCTCCGCTTGGGAAAGATCAAAATAGACGAATACGTGCCCCTTCTTCGGAACGTAAAGCTCTCGGATACGATCCTCCAAGATCGGCTTCTTAGGGTTCGCCGCTCTTGGGAGCTGCTGCATCTTGCAGCTCAGTCGGCCGTTCATGGTCCCGAAGGACTTCCATGAGGCATGCACTCGCCCATCACGCGCGACGAACACGCCTTCGATGTTGCGCTGCCGAGTCCCGCGCGAGCCGCGGTACTTCAGGACCAGACGAGCCAACTTCCCGGCGCGTGTCCGCGACTGGCTCAAGGACTGCAAGACCGACGCCGACGTAGACGGCAGGGACGTCTTCGCTGTCATCTGAAAGACCGGCGCTCGAAACTTGTAGAAGAGGGCTTCGCGAAGGTCTTTCGTCGCGTACGGGTTGAAGGACTTCTTCCCAACCAGCTCCCGCATACGACGAAGAATCCTCGCGGACCGGCGCTTCAGCGCCCCAGAGAGCCACTCTCTTCTCTCTAGGTCGACGGCGATGCCGGCAATCTGCATCTCTTGACACATCTGACCTAGCTCGCGGTCATGCTCATAAACTTTTCTCTCATCTTCCAAGTCTGCCTGCATGTTGTACCAGGCGTTGATGGTGATGATGCAGTCGGCCGCGTTATAACGCACCAAGTCATCGACTGGGAGTTTGCTTGGAGGGAGTCCTTTCTCGGCACCCTCCGCGCCTTGTTTGAAAGTTATCTTCCAAGGCGAAGCGTCGGTGAAAAGAGATGCTACGAATGCCAACCCTTGGGGGAAGTGCGATGCGAAGGCGTGATGCGCAATGAGTGTGTCTTCTGTTCGTGCGCCGTAGACTATTCCTTCTCTCTTCAGAGCAATCTCATCGTAGGCGAACGAGTTGTGGCCGACGACGACTCGGTCTTTGAAGCAAGCAGAGACGAGCTTTGCATAAGACCGCCGCCAGGGGTAGATGACGAATGTCTTCTCGCCGTCTGACATGCCCAAACATCGAATCTTAGCTTCAAGGGGGTCCTTGGAATCCGTCTCAATGTCGTGAGCTATGGTTTGCTTTAGAAGTGGAAGCTTGGCCCTCAGGGCCTTCTCATCCCTAAGCACTTCGAACTTCACACCCAGGTCGAGAGGCTTGACTTTTTTCTCTAAGAACCTCACGACGCGGTCGAGATCGACGTCCAGGACAGGACGCCAAGTCGCTGCGCGAAGGACGAACGCCGGATGGACGGAGGGGAGAACCACGCGGCCATGGAGAGCCGCCCGGCCCTCGAGAAGCTCCGCCTTGAGCTTTAGGAGGTCGGCCTCCTTCTGAGCCTCCGCGCGCTCGGCTCGCTCCTTCGGCCCTCGGCCCTTCAGCGCCTTGAGAGACGCCTCCGCCTTCTCCGCAGCTCGGTAGGCCCCGCGGATCTGTGCCGCTCCGATCTCTCGAACTCTCCAGACGAACCCCCTTACCTTCATGATGCCGTTGATGCCTAGAAGCGCTCTAGCCGCCGGCTTGCCGAGAGCGACGATGGGAGCATCGGGCGGCAATGCCGCCAGCTCCTTCATGAGGCGAGGGGCGCAGCACGCGGCGGCCTCATCTCGTTCGAGATCGGTGGCGTCCGGTCTCGAGCAGAGCGAGGCATTCGACAGCCAGGTCTCTCTCCGCCAGAGGGGGAGTTTCGCCTTGGCGAAGGAGTCGTCGAGTAAGGCACCAGACGGCCCGACGAACGGCTGGCCCTTTACTAGCTCCAGCCGACCGGGACCTTCACCTACAACGACGAGCTTCACCTTCCCCGAGGACGGGGGCTTCGGTGGAACCGGCCGGCGTTCGGACCCCCCGAATGGGCACAGGTCGCATTTCGCGGCGAGGTCCCTGGGCTCAAACGACTCCGGTCGGATCGCCGCCAGGGCGAAGACCTTCGCGAACTCGTTGGAGTCCATCTAGACCCGAGGTCGAGGCCGAGCAGTCTTTCTAGTTTTGAGCGAGTCCGCAAACTCCAGCGCGTGGGCGAGATAGGCGTCCCGTTTCTCGACGTTCGGCTCTCGGAGGAAGGCGACATGGGCAATCGCACGCGCCTGCGCACGCCACCACGGGGCCCACGTCGCATCGACGAATCGCCCGCGGAGCTTTACCGTACGGTAGACCTCTACTTGAATGTCTTCTGGCACCTTCGACCAACAAGGGCGACACATGAGCCACCGAGGAGGGCAGGGCGCGTTGCAGCCGAGCGCGTGACAGTGGTGGTCGCTCACGACTTCCGTCTCCGAGAGGGTTTCATCTTCGCTCGGGCCGGGACCGCCGAGGGCGTCGGGACCGGCGGTTCGTACGGCAGGAGCTTCGGGAGCTTCAATGACCCTCCCGTTTTCTCCTCTTTCTTCGCCACCTCCGTCAAGAGGTCTGACCCCAACTTCGCGACGACCCCCGCGAGCCCGCCCATGACGAAGCTCCCGGCGAGCTTCCGGAACTCGGTGTTGCCCTTCAGAAGACCGCCGAGGGCGTCGAAGGGATCCGCTCCGCGGTCTTTCCCGCTCCCCTGACCCTCCTCCAGGATCTCTACCGCTTTCGCCCTCACGCACTCCTCGCGCCGGCAGGGGCGGACCTCGCCGATGACGTAGCCGTGGCCACGGCACTCGGGGCAGGCGAGGAGAGAGGGGTCCTTAGGATCTAGCTCCATTGCCATCACAACATCTCCCTGAACTTCCGACACTTCCCCTGCTCGATCAGCCCCTCCGGGCCGTCGTGATCCCTCCTCGTCGCTCCGCAGCGGCAGATATCACTCTCCGAGGCCGCGAGGCTCTCGTCCTCGCTCTCGATGATGCCGAAGTCGTCATCGAGGAGAGAGGCGGTACGGATACGGAGGCGGGGCCGGCGGAGGGTCATGGGTCCTCGTACTCGAGAGGCTCCGGCTCTCCGAACGGAGACTCCTCCAGCTCCATTGCCTTCATGACTTCCAGGTTCTTCAACCGGTCCGCCACGCAGGGCAGCTCGCCTGCGTTCTGCTTGAAGAGAACGCCCTCAATGTCAGGTTTGGACCATTGCGAGGGTTTGCCGATCTTCCCAGAAGCGAGCATCGCGACCTTGCCCTCGACCTTCTTTCGATTGGCTTCGAAGATGGCGTCGGCGACGGACTCCCCGTCGATCCCGAACGCGAGCCGCGCTCCCTCTGAAACGAAATCGAGATCACCGAGGGCGTCCGCGACAGCTGCCATGTCCACTCGGGGCTCTCTTACTAGAGTCACGTTCCGGAGCATCTCGGTTACGATCATGATCTCTGGAACGTTTCCGTAGCAGCCCTCAAAGAACTCCAACGCCTCCTCGATCACGAGCATCACCCGAAGAGAGATGACCTTCCTCGAAGGGATCGTTGGAACCGGCTCGATAGCTTGCCCACCGAGCTTCATGAACTCCAAAACTTGGCTTTGCAACTGTGACATCTTCTCTCCTCTCAACCTCAACCCGAGTTTCTCACCGGAGTTCTCGCCGATACTTCCTGAAAAGGCTCTCGATAGAACCGCTCCGCGTCGGAGACCCTCCGGGAGTGGCGTTGATAGATTGGCTCAAGACCGAGCATCTCTCGGATGGCGTCGATGAAGAACTGGAGTTCGGCGACGCGGGCGGAACAGCGGGAGGAGACGGGTCTCACAGTTTTCGTAGCTCCGGTACATAGAGCGTTCGTCTGACGTAGTCGCTCCGCGGGACGTATTCACCCCGACGCTCCTTCTCTACCTCTTCGTAGCCGACAATCGAACCGTCCTCTGCGAAGAGGACCCATACGTCAGGAAGATCCTCGTCTTCGATCATGGGCCTTCCACCTCCATGAGCTTCAACTCCCCCTTTCGCTCTTCCCTCCTCCCCACCACTCTCGCCACCACCTTCGGATGCCTCTTCACGAACCCCCCGATCCGCCACCACGTCCAGCCGAGCCCTCGGAGGGAGGAGTACAGCGCCCGACGAGCCTCGCGGAGTCGGAGGGAATCCTCTCGACTCAGGAGATCCCCCTCCTCAATGCCGTACTTGTCAGCGACGCTGCGGAGGGCGAGGGTGCCGGCGGAGAGGGTGGAGGGGCTCATGAGCCCCCTTGCCCTTCTTTCACTCGAACGGCAATGCCGGCGTCCGCCTTCTTGTTGTGCCTCGCCCGGAAGTGATCCGCGTCGATCTTGACGACTCGATCGAACTCTCGAGCTTCCTCCTCATCTGCCGAGATGCCCTTCGTCTCGCAGTACGCGAGGAGAGTCACGCCGAGCCCGCCGACCTCCTGCGCCGGGTCGCCGACGGGTTTTCGGTAAACGTACTCGACCGAGGCGAGGACGCGGTCCTGAGGGATTCCCTCAGCCTGGGCTAGCTCGATTGCTTCCTCGAGCACGCGCAGGACTCGCTCGCTCGCGACGGTCGAGGGCTCGCCGAAGGTCGCCCGGACCCAATGGAAGACAGCGCTCTGGCGGAGGTTGCGCTTCAGGTTCACCGCGGGATCTCCTCGATCGTGAGGACGATCCCTTCATGGCGAAAAACCGCCGTGCAAAACTTCTCCACCTCATCGAGCGAGAGCGCCTCGAAGCGGATCCTCTCCGGCAAAACCACTCCAGTCTCCTTCAGTTCCCCCGAGGCTTCCTCGACCTCGAACTCCCGGCGCTCGCCGCGGGCGCGGAAGTAGGGGACGGTGCCGGGAACGTGGCGGGGCTTCTTCATGAGGTTCTCTTTCTCCCGTTTCCTTGACTTGCGCACTTGACGCAGCGCCGCTCTGGCGTGATCTCGACCAGCTTGTAGGTCACGGTGTACTCATCACCGCAGGAATCGCAACGAACGTAGACCTTGGGCCGTACGTACTTGCTGCCCTTGGAGATGACTTGAAGGAGAGTCACGGCTGTACCTGTCTCTCGAACGGCTCCGAGTCCTTCCACGGTACGTCCCTGAGCGTCTCCGGCAATCGCCCCTGCCGGATCTCCCGCTCGGTCCAGATGTACCCGCAGATGTTCCAGAGCGCGGCAGCAAGGTGATCCTCGGTCCTATCCCCGTCGACGAAGTTGCCGAGATGACGCATGGCCGAGTCCATCATCCTTGAGAGAGGCATCCCCTTGGTCCAATTCCAAGGGGCGTACTTCTTCGCGCCGGCTTCGTAGTGTCGAGCGAGCCGCAAGAGGGGGTAGAAGGGAATGAGGTCGAAGCGACCCTTGCCGCTCGAGTCCTGGCGCTGAGCGCCGGTCTCGAAAGTCTTCTTGGGAGCCGGGCTTGGCGGGAGGTCGGGTTTGTTGAAGCTCCCCTGACCCGTGGATGAAAACTGCTGCTCGTCCTCGCTCATCGCTTCGCTCTCCCGATCTCCAAAAAGAATTGCCCGGTGGCACGGCCTCAAAGAAGCCATCCCTCCACCGCGTCCGG
>Ga0187819_10001438_pt1 | contig 12335 bp, 8 predicted proteins | sample NC_wetland_sal_i_15_FD_132411 | JGI IMG/M metagenome (GOLD analysis project Ga0187819, IMG submission 132411) | Wetland sediment microbial communities from Neuse River Estuary, North Carolina, USA - SO4_4 | ecosystem: Environmental > Aquatic > Freshwater > Wetlands > Sediment | place: USA: North... | reverse complement strand
CGGCCTGTGGTCGGAGGAGAATGGATTCGAAACGCATTCTGATCCTGGGCGGGGGACTGGCCGGGCTGTCGTCGGCTCTCGCACTCGCTGAGGCGGGCCACCGGGTCGAGCTGGTTGAAAGAAAACCGCACCTCGGGGGCCGGGCCGCGTCCTACCTGCTTCCCGACGGGGAGCACGTGGACAACTGCCAGCACGTGACCATGGCGTGCTGCACGAACCTGGAAGACTTCTACGGGCGAGTCGGGGCGTCGGGCAAAATCCGCTATTACAACCGGGTGGTTTTTCTGGATCGCGCGGGGCGCCGCGCGGTGCTGGAATCGTCGCCGCTCCCTCCGCCCTTGCACCTGGCGCCTTCGTTCCTGATGCTGCCGTTCCTTTCCTGGCGCGACAAGCGGGGCATCGGCCGCGCCATGCTGCACATTGTTCGACAGGGGGGCGCGGCGGGCCGAGCGGCGCGGAACGGAGATTCCAGCACGATGCTGGAGTGGCTGCGCAGCGAGGGACAGACCCCGGAGGCCATCGAGCGGGTGTGGAAGAGCGTGCTGGTGAGCGCGCTGGACGAGGAACTGGACCGCGCCGGGGCACGGTATGGCGTGGACGTGTTTTGGAAGGCGTTCTTGAAGAACCGGCGCGGGTTCGAAGTGGGGATTCCCACGGTGCCGCTGGGAGAATTGTACGGAGGCTGCCGGGAGGCCATCGAGCGGCGAGGGGGCACCGTGCGCACGCGGACAGCGGTGCGCAGGCTGCGGATCGAGGCCGGGCGAGTGGCCGCGGCTGTGCTGGCGGATGGTGAGGAGATTGGGGCGGATGTTTATCTCGCGGCGGTTCCACACGAGGCGCTATTGGAGTTATTGCCTGCGGACGTGGTTGACGGGGAGGCGGTGTTTTGCAGATTGCGCGAACTGCGATCGTCGCCGATTACTGGGGTTCACCTGTGGTTGGACCGCGAGGTGACGGCGGAGCCGTATCTGGCCCTTTTGGAGCGGACGACGCAGTGGATTTTCAACAAAACGAGGCTGTATGCGGACAACGTGGCACAAGACGGCGCTTCGCTGGTAGGGGCATCCCGCAGTGGCGGGACCGTGCCCCTAAGTCCACCTACGCAACCAGCGCCGTCCGGCGGCCAGTATCTCCAGCTCGTGATCAGCGCGTCTTATGACCTGGTGGAGAAATCGCGGCAGGAGATTGTGGAGCTTTGCTGGCGTGAGGTGCAGGAGACGCTGCCGGCGGCGCGCACGGCGCAGCTTGTGAAGGCCACGGTGGTGAAAGAAGTGGCGGCGACTTTTTCTCCTGCACCGGGTAGCGACCGGTTGCGTCCTGGGCCGCGCAGCCCGCTGGAAAACCTGTACCTGGCAGGCGATTGGACGGCTACGGGCTGGCCCGCGACCATGGAAGGGGCCGTGCGCAGCGGCTACCTGGCTGCGCAAGCGATCCTGGCAGATGGCGGCCAGCCGCGGAAGCTGGTGCGCGAGGATCTGCCGGCGGAAGGATTCTCCCGACTCGGAGCGTCGTCCTGACTCCCAGATTCGCGAGCGCTTGTTTGGAGCCCAGGCTGGGTGCTGGGGGCTGGCAGGGATTCGCGGAGCCCGGCCGCGGGGATTTCACCAAGGGGGAGAAATGATCTCGCAACAGAAAGGCGCATTTCGTGTGGTGAAATTGGCCGCTTGGAGCCTGACTGCGTTCGCGATCCTGGCGATAGGGTGCAGTCGCCAGGGGAACTTTACCAAGTACGCGGTGCGGGGAGTGGTGGAGCAAAAGGACGTGATGGCCGGTGAAATGACGCTAAAGCACGAGGATATTCCCGGATTCATGCCGGCGATGACCATGACGTTCAAAGTGAAGGATCGCGCCGGGCTGGGCGACGCGGAACCGGGCGACTTTGTGACCGCGGACCTGATCGTGACGAAGGACGGCGGGGGCTCCTGGCTGGAGAATCTGAAAGTTGTGGATGCCAGCAAGCGGGGAACCGTGGCAAGCGAGTCCCAAGCGCCGAAAGACAGTTTGGACAAGGAAATCGAAGCGCTGCCGCTGATCAATCAGGACAGCAAGAAGGTGGAACTGGGGCAGTTCCGAGGGAAGGCAGTGCTGCTGACGTTCATCTACACGCGCTGCCCGCTTCCCGATTACTGCCCGCTGATCACCAGCCATTTTGCGGCCATCGAGCGCAGGCTGAAGAAGGATCCGGGAGCCTACCAGAAGACGCACCTGCTCAGCATCAGCATCGATCCGGAGTACGACCAACCGGCGGTGCTGAAAAAGTACGCGCTGGCCTACTTGGAAAATCCGGCCGGCCTGGCGCACTGGGATTTTGTAACCTGTGCCCCGGGTGATTTGAAGAAACTGGCCAGCGAATTCGGCCTTTTCTACTTGCCGGACGGCAATACCGTGGCGCATTCGATGAGCACGGTGCTGATCTCCCCTGCTGGCACCATCGTGAAGGAATGGAAGGACAACGAGTGGTCGGTGGACGAAGTCACGGCGGCGGTCACGGCCGCAGCGAAAACAGAGGCGTCCCGCGGACCATCCGCGACGAAGGCCGGCTGATGAACATGATTTGGCCGGCCCGGGCTCTGGGTCTCGCAGCGGCCGGAACCCTGCTGCTGGGGGGCTGGGCATGCGGTCCAGGGGACGAAAAGAACCAGGCTGTTGCGGCGGCGGAGCAGGGAAAAGCGCTGTACGACATGCACTGCGCAGCCTGCCACGAGGACACGAAGCTGGACCTGGCGAAGAAGCCTCCGAAACTCGATGGGCTATTCGAGCGCCGTACGCTGCCGAGCGGAGCTCCGGCCACCGGAGAGCAGGTCCGCAAAACCATCCTCGAGGGACGCGGGATCATGCCCCCGTTTGGCCAGACCCTGAGCAAAGAGGACGTAGACAATCTGTTGGCCCACCTGCGGACAAAGGGGAACAGGGGGAAGTGAGGCGTGCCCGGGATTGCCGGGCTGCCGGGGGCAGGCCCAAAAAGAATTTCAAAAGAATTGACGCGCGGCACTAGCACTCCTGGCAATTCGGAGTATCATGGATTTCTCCCCGGAGGCGCCATGTCTGAGCGGAAGTATAGGCAGAGGGGCTACCAGGACACTGGAAAGCCCGAACGGAAGGAGCGGCCGCCGGCACCCACCGGCGGACCTCCGCGGCAGGAGCACATCGGGCCGCGGACGCCGCGCATGGTAGGGCGCGTGACGCGCGCCCGCTGCGCGAACTGCGGCACGGTCCTCCCGACCGGCTTCGATCCCAACGGCCAATGCTCCCGCTGCCAATTTGAACTTCATTCCTGCAAACAATGCCTGCACTTCGATACCGGAGCGCGGTTCGAGTGCACCGAGCCGATACCGGAGCGGATCGCGCGGAAGGACGCGCGAAACGAATGCACGTTTTTCGCGTTTCGGATGCTGATGGAGAAGGACACGTCGCCGGCAAGAGCGGCGGTGAAGCCGGTGGCGAGCCCTGGCACCGGGATCACGACGGATTCCGCGCGCCGCGCGTTTGACAACCTCTTCAAGAAGTAGGCGTTTTTTTCGGAAGTTATTTTCCCGCTGTATTTCCAAAGCGGCGAAACCGGGCAGCGCATGGGTGTGAGCGGATTCGCGATCTCCGGACGCCGAAGCGAGCTTCGACGAAGAATAGCGGCGGCAAGTCGCCGGACTCCGGAATCAGTCGCGGCGGGGTTGGGAACTGGTGCCCAGAGGGAAGAGGGTGGCTTCGCGCGGGGGTTCAGAGGCAATGGACTCGAGCTGAGGATAGTGCTGGCGCAGCGTCTCCGGCACTTTCACTTTTTTCCCTGTGACAAGGTTGATGAGCTGCAGGGCGTTGACGATGGCTTTGCCCTGGTAGTGATTGTTGGTGATGACGAAAGTGGTTTTCGAGTGTCCGGCGACTTTCTCGATGCGGGCGGCCCAGGGGTCGAGTTCTTCGGGCGAGTACAGGTAGTTGTAGCGCTCCTCGGGAGGCGAGGCGGGATCGTCGGTGAACCAGGTGTCATAGCGGCGTCCGTGGAGGCGCACGTAGCCAACGGGCGAAGTAGCGCGCTCCGTGGGGCGCATGGAACGGCCGATGAGCGGCTGGTCAATGTTGCAGAAACCGACGCCGTGGCGGTGCAGGAAGGCGAAAAACTCCTTGCTGTTCCAGGTGGAGTGGCGCATTTCGACGACCAGGGGGTAATCGCGAAAGAAGTCGAGAAGTTTTTCGAGGTGGGCGTGGGACTCGGGCGTGTTGTGGAAGGAGAAGGGGAATTGGAGCAGGACGGCGCCGAGCCGGCCGGCATCGCGAAGAACGTCGAATCCGGTGCGGACGGCCCGCACATCGGCGGGGGCGAGACTCGCTTCGTGCGTGAAGCGCTGCCAGAGCTTGGCGGTAAACAGGAATCCGGGGTTCTGGGAGACGCGCGTGAGCCACTGGCGGCACAATTCGGGCCGCAGCGGATTGTAGAAGGAAGTGTTGATTTCGATGGTGTCGAAAAACTGGGCGAGATATTGCGCTTCGTGGAAGCCGCGCAGGCGCTGCACGGGGTAGACGATGCCTTTCCAGTCGGGATAGGACCAGCCGGCTGGGCCGACGAGAATGCGTGCGTGGGGAGCGGCGCTTTCGGGATTCGTGCCGCGCGGTGATTCCTGCTCGTCCATGGATCCTGGAGGCAGGCTACGGCTTTGTTGGAGGGGGTGTCAAATGATGGCAGGCGGATCGAGCTTTTAATGCCCAGATGGGGCGGGCAGCGAGGGTTGCGCTGGGAAGGAAACCGTGCGTCCGGCGGCTCGTTGCTTTCCGGGGGATGCGGTGCTAGCCTGAACTTGCTGATGAGTGCCAAGTGGCATTCGCGGCCTGCCTGTTGCCTGCAATCGAACCATTCACGGTGCATCCATGAAAATCAGCCTGAGTTACCGGGGCCTGGAGACTCACGCAGGCTTCGAGAAACTGGTGAAGCAATGCTGCGGCAAGATGGGGAAACTGCTGACGGCGTATGACCCGGACCTGGTGCAATGCCACGGGGCCGTCGAGTTTCGCGCGAAAAAGAGCGAATATGCGTTATCGGTGAACCTGGTGCTGCCGACGGCCACGCTGCACGCAGTGCACTCGGCGAAGGACGTGCACTCGACCGTCCATGAGGCCTTCCATGAACTGGGAAGGCAAGTCAAAAAGCACAAAGACAAACTGCGGCACGAGCATGATTGGAAGAGGAAGCGGAGCCGCGTGCCGGTGGCCGCGACATGAAGCGGCGCCCCTGCGGGATGAGGGGCGAACGGATTATGGCTTGGGGTGGCGGGAGAAGAAAGCCCACATGAAGTCGGTCGCGGCGACGTGATTTCCGCTGGGGCCTGTGCCTGGCCACGTGTGGTGCCCGCCCTGGATGGCGTAGAGCTGGACGCCGGTGCCGGCCTTGCAGCCGGAGTAGGTGTCCACGTGGACTTCGCTCGATTCCTCGTGGTGCGGGACGGGAGAGCAGCCGTCCTCTTTTACCCAGAAAGCGACGGCGACGGAATTGTCAGTGCGCACCGGTCCGATCTGAAATTTTGTGCTTCCGCGATCAAAGGGAACGAGGCGGTCGGCCGTTCCGTGGAAGACGAAGACGGAAACGGGAGCGGAGGGGCGGCAATCCACGTTTGCGCCGGACGACGCGACTCTGGGATGTCGAACCGCCCTGGTTTGAGCGGCGGCCTTCCGCATCCTCCCCTTACGGCATGGCGTCAGCGTTGCGGAACAGTGGCGGCGGAGGCGGCATGCGGGCCTCCGCTCACCGAACCGGGAGGCGGGCTGCCGCGATTCATGAATTTCGCTTCTTTCGACTGCAACCAAATCAAGATGGGCCAGAGGATCAGGAGGCCGATGAGGAAAAAAATAAAGCCGCCCTGGTGATGGAACTTCCCAGTGAGGAAGCTGGGGTCAACGTGGATGGCGAGGAGCGTGAGCGTGACGATGCGAATCCCGTTCTTAATGATGAGAACGGGCACGGCAGCCACGAGGAGCGCGGTCCGCGCCCATTTGGTGCGCAGGAATAGATAGCCGCCCAGAAGGCAGGTGATGAGGAGCGCGATGGCGGAGCGGATGCCGCTGCATTCGGGCGCTATGTCGATGGTGGCGCCGGGCAGGGTAAAAATGAAGCCCTGGCGAAACACCGGGGTTGCGGTGGCGCGGAAGAGCCAATAGCTAACTTCGGCGGAACCCACGCGGAGCCAGCCGATGAAGACGTCAATCAGAGATTCTGGGAGGGGCGCGGCGAGGAGAAGGAAAAAAAGAGGGAACTGGAGGGAACGAAACGCTTGCGACCCATAAAAGAACAGGAACCCCGCCCATACCAGGAAGATCAAAGGCAGGATGGCATACGCCAGGAGATTGCCGCCCGGGAGGAGAAAACCGAATCGCCAGCTCAGGCCGAAGAGAAGCATTCCTGACAAGAAAAGAATGGCGGCGGCTCGCCGGCCGCTCTCCGTGCTCTCAGAGAGCCGGCGCCGATTCATTAGGATGAGGCCGACCGTGATGAAGGGGACCAGGAGGATGTGCGAATAGGTGTCCTGAGAAAGCGCGAGGTGGAACAGGTCGCGCACGGACGGCCAGAACATGGCCAAGCAGGCCACGAGATAGCCGCCAAACCAAAGCGTTTTCCGGGCGGCGGATGAGAGGGCGCGCGGAGCAGTCATGAGCAGGGTGCGGAAAAGATCACTTGAACCAAGGAGAAGGCAATCCTCCCGTGTGGCATCGTCCCAAATGTGGCGGCGGGCCGCCCGACCGGGACACTTCTACCTTATATGGCAGGGCCGAGGCGGCACAAGGGGAAGTGCACGGAAACGCGTGTACCGTGCACTCCTGTTGAGCGTCTGACGGCAGCGATCTGAGCGGGGCAGTGGATGATGGGAATGTGCGTTCCGGTTTGATCGCAGGAACTTACGAGAACGGGAGGGGGCGGGACCGCGGGAGTCGAGTGGTATCTGGCGCCGCTCGAAGATGCTTAAGGACGGCAGGGAGGTACGGCCATTTCGACGGGCACTACAATCTCCACGGGCCAGCGCGGGTTGCGGTTGACACCCTGGGGCAGGAGGGCTAGGCTTTCAGGCAAAAGGGGGTGCCGTAAACGAGCCTTCCGGGCGAAATGACGGCGGCTCTTTCACCTACCTGTAGCCATATCCTAGTAGCGGGAAAAGTTGCACGGTCGCGCGCGTCGAAAGATCAACTCGATCGTTGAGTAAGAGGATTCAAAAAGGAGCAGAGACATGCGAATTGGCAGAGGGCTGTCGCGGATAGGCGGTGCGGTTTCCCTTTGGCTCGGAGTATATGCGCTGCTGGCAGGTTCAGTGTTCGCCGCTCCTCCCAACCAGATGACAAAGTTGGGCCCTGAAGATGAGAACAAGCAGATCAGTGTGACCCTATGGCTGAACCTGCATAACAAAGAAGCCCTGGATGCCCTGGTCCAGGATATGTACGACGAGAGCTCGCCGAACTATCACCACTTCCTGACCATGGCGGAATACAAGGCCGAATTCGCGCCGAGAGCAGAGGATGCGGCAGTGGTGCGCGAGTTCCTGACCGCCCATCATTTGAGAGTGACCACGATTGACCAGAACAACCACTTCCTCGTGGCACAAGGACGCGTGGGGGACGCGCAAGCGGCGTTCAACGTGAAGATCAATCGCGTCATGGTCAACGGAGCGGCCCGCCGAATGGCCGAATCGGAAGCAACCGTGACAGGGGCTGCAGCTCCACTCGTGGCGACGGTGCAGGGGCTGAGCGACCTGATCTACCGGTCGTATGCCACCCCAGCCAGCGACCCGGCAACCGGCACCCCGTATGCGGGAGTCCCAACGACGGCCGCGGGTCCCGATGGTCTTTTCTTCAGCGCGAACTGCCTGCGTCCGCCTCAGGTGGTTAATTTCACGACGGCAGGGGGCCTGCCTGCGGCGTCCTACGCGGGCAACCGATATGGAGCGGACATCTCGAGTGGCGTGCCGAATCTGCCGCCGTGCGGCTACGATGCCGCTGAACTGCAAACCGCATACGGACTGAATCCACTGTATTCCCAGGGCTTGGACGGGACGGGCCAGACCATCGTGATTGTCGATGCTTTCGGCTCGAACACCATCGTGGACGACGCGAACCTCTTTTCGGCGCTGAACGGGCTGCCGCCGCTGACGCCGTCGAATTTCGCGGTGATCGATGCCAATGGCCCCGGCACGGCCACCTGTTCGACCAGCAATGATTGCATTGCTGGGAACTGGCAGTACGAAACGACGCTGGACGTGGAATGGGCGCACTCGATCGCGCCGGGCGCCAACATCGTCCTGGTGCTGGGGGCAGACGATTCGTTCACAAACCTGGACATTGCCAACCTCTTCGCGATCGAGAACGGATTCGGCAACGTGCTTTCGAATAGTTTCGGGATACCGGAGATAGCGCTGGTGGAGTTTCTGCCCTCGGAGCTGGTGGTGGAGAACGGCATTTCCGAAATCGCCGCGGCCCTGGGAATTTCTCACAACATTTCGACCGGGGATTCCGGCGACAACCTAGCCTTGGATAACGCGGAGTTTGGAATTAACTCGGTGTCCGTTGGTGCGAATGCCGATTCGCCCTTTGCGACAGCGGTGGGCGGCACGAGCACTTTCCTGGGCTCTAAAAACAACATCAAATTGCAGACCGGATGGGGCCTCAATTTTGTGCGCATCGCGGACCCCACTCCGAACCCGCCCACCATCCCTCCGCTGTTTTTTGGTTTTCAGGAGGGATCCGGTGGGGGAACGAGCGTTGTTTACGCCAAGCCGAAATTCCAACAGCAATTGCGAGGCCGGTTCCGCCAGGTGCCGGATATTTCCATGAATGCGGACCCACAGACCGGCGTCGAGATCATCGTGACGCCCGACAGCGTTCCCGGTGATCCCGTGTATGTGGAAGTGTTTGGAGGCACCAGCCTCTCTTGTCCCATGTTCTCCGCCTTTTGGTCGATCGCGAACCAGGCGGCCGGAGGAGGACCGCTCGGGCAGGCGGCGCCAATCCTCTATGGCCTTCCTGACGATGCGATCCGGGATGTCAATGTAGAGCCACTCGATACAATATTTGACGTGACGGGAATTATTAACAACGGCCCGTCGGCGAAACCCCCTCTGATTTTTGAAAGTGCCGCGGCGTTGGCAGCCCCTTTGGACGGCACGACACGGTTCGTGAGCGCGTTGTACCAAAGTCCCTCCTCGACTCGCTGGGATGTGTTTACGTTCGGCACAGACTCGTCGCTCGCGACGGGTCCGGGCTGGGACAACGTGACCGGGCTGGGCACTCCGAATGGCGTGGAATTCATCGACCGCGTTGTAAAGTCAGTTGAGCACGGCTCGAGGCCTCACTAGACTCTCGAATGTGTAGTGTGGGTGGGCCGCTGGAAGGCGGCCCACCCCTTTTTTTGGCAAGTGTAATGGAGCGGCCCGATCATTAGCCCCCGGGCCATTTCTCGCGGCTCCCCTGATTCTCCTACTGATACGACCGCAATTCGGCCCGACCTGCCCGGCTTGGTCCCTGTTCCGTCAGTCTTTTTCCGGTATGATGTTGTGAAGAACCTCAGGGGCGTAGCTCAGTGGTAGAGCAGCGGCCTTTTAAGCCGTTGGTCGTGGGTTCGATCCCCACCGCCCCTACCAAGTCAGCCTTGTCACTGGGTCCCATTTGATTGCGTACTTGGGATGAGGTACCCCACAGCTTCTTTCGAATGTCCTGCTTTCACCGCATAGAGTTTCCAAACGCTCCGGCGGGGCTCCCCGGAACTGAACTTAGATACCTGCTTTATTTGGCTGCGGTATATTGATGGACTCGGAATCTTGGTGTACTCTTCCGGCACTCAAGGACCACGTGATGTCTGTGGGGCATTGTCTTCATGCCCGGTGTGGCAGGCGGGTGGGGGCTCAGGTGTCGGTGGTCTTCATGTGGGAGGCGGTTATGGTCATCCCCAGCCAGGTCGGGGAAACCCGCAGGTCGCCCTTCCGTAGCAGGACGCTAAGCTCGATACGGACGATCCCTGCCGCTGCGCTGACAGCGTTGCTCCTTCTTCTCTGCCTTCCTGCTCCCGTCATGGCGCAAGTAGCGTCGAATGCTGCCCAGGCGAGCACTTCAGCGCGCCCCGTCCCATCGCCGATTGCGAAACAGCCTGCGCCCCTTGCCGCGGATGGCGCGGAGGAAACAGGCACCGGTGAAAGCGCCAGCACCGGGAAAGCGGTGGCGGAAAAAGACAGCCCCGAAGCGATCCGAAGGCGCGCCGAGTGGTTCTACACGCAGCGCAGTTCTGTGAACGGGCATATTCCCGCGGGAGTGCGCTTGCAGGCGTTGGAGCACATGCATCGCATGATGGAGAGGGAAGGAAAGCTGGCGCGGCGGGCGGATGGAACTTACGCCCCCGCGGGGCAGGCGGCCGCGGGCACCTCCTGGACTTCGATTGGCCCCACGCCCACCACGGGCGGCACCTTTAGTCCGGTAACGGGACGCATCACCACAATCGCGGTAGACCCGAGCGACTCCAGCGGAAATACGGTGCTGATCGGCGGGGCGCAGGGCGGCATCTGGCGCTCGACGGACGCGGGAACAACCTGGACGGCCGTCGGGGACCAGAACCCATCGCTAGCCATGGGCTCGATTGCCTTTGCGCCCTCTGCGCCTGCAACCGTCTACGCAGGAACCGGCGAACAGGCGGGCATCGGGTTCGACATCTACTACGGCGCTGGCGTGCTGAAGTCTACTGACAGCGGGATGACCTGGACGCAGACATGCACAGTGGCGGGGCCGACCTGCCCCTTCATCGGCCCGTATACGGACGAATTCTTCGGTTCGCCAGGTTTCGGATACTTCAATTTCGGCGGGGCGCACATCAGTTACGTCGCGGTGAGCCCCTCCAACGCGAACCTGGTTTTGGTGGCCGCACAATTTGTGCTCGAAGGGCCCCGGGAAGGCGTCTACTGCTCGGACGATGGCGGGGCGACCTGGACGAACGTGCTTCCAGACGAGATGGCCACGTTCGTGGGGTTTGCGTCTTCAAGCGTGGCGTACGCCGCGTTCGGAAACATCTACGGCAGCTCTCCCGAGGCACCGAACGGCAACGGGATTTACAAGGCGACAGGGATCGGCGGGACCTGTGCCTCGATCATGTTTCACGCCGTAAAAGGCACCAACCTGCCGGCCCAGTCCACCATGGGCCGGATTGACCTGGGCATCGCCACCGCGGACACCACGGGGAACACCGTGTATGCCTCGATTTCCGATTCGTCTACGGCGTCCGAAAAAAACCTCGGCGTGTACCTGACAACGAATGGGGGCACATCATGGACGCAAACGAGCGCGCCGGACGTTTGCCAGCATCAGTGCTGGTACGACAACGTGGTGAAAGTGGACCCGTACAACAAGAACATCGCGTTCTTCGGGGGAGCTGCGGTCGCCCTGAACGGGGCGCCGGGATGGGTGGTACAGACACTGGACGAGGGCGGGACGTGGGCCTCGGTGATTCCCAATAGCCCCCCGGGCAGCGCCGGCTTCCCTCATGTGGATAGCCACGCGATGGCGTTTGTAAAGCTCCCTGGGGGCGCGGTGCGCCTCTATCTGGGAAATGACGGCGGCATCTGGCGGACGGACAACGCGGAGACGGCGGCGATTAGCTGGACGAATCTCAACAATCCTCCGCTGACGCTGAGCCAGTTTTACCCGTCCATTTCGATTCATCCGTCGTCGTCCCAGGTGGCGTTTGCGGGCACGCAGGACAACGGCAGCCAGAACTATCAGGGGGGAACGGCCTGGGTGGACAATGGGCAGTGCGGCGACGGGACCTCGACGGGCATTGACGCGCAAATTCCCAGCACGGTGTACGTGACCTGCCCGAACTTTGGAGGCGGGTTCCCGGTCTTCGCTTCCTATCAGGGCGGCGCGCTGGGCACCTTTTCGCTGGCAAACTTTGGAATCAACCCGAGTGATTCGGCGAATTTCGTGGCCCCGCTGGCGGTGGATCCCCATGCGCCGGATGTCCTGTATTTTGCCACCACCGGAATCTATCAATCCTTGGACGCAGGAAACAGCTGGGCCAACATATCGGACGGTAAGCTTGTGGGTGGAGATTACAATGGGGATTTCTTCACTGCCATCGCCGTGGGGCCGGGCACTCCGTCCTCGGTCTATGCCGGGTCTTCGGGCGGCGCGATTTACGCCTCGACGCAAGTCTCGACGGGGAACACAAGTTTTATCCTGAAGTCCGTCACGAATTTGTATCGGCTTAGGGCGACCACCGCGATTGTGATTGACCCAACCGATCCCTCCGGCGGCACTGCTTATGTGAGCGTGTCCGGTTTTTCCTTTGTGGGAACAGACTTTTTGGGCAACTCAGTGGACGATCCAAT
>Ga0187819_10001435_pt1 | contig 12352 bp, 12 predicted proteins | sample NC_wetland_sal_i_15_FD_132411 | JGI IMG/M metagenome (GOLD analysis project Ga0187819, IMG submission 132411) | Wetland sediment microbial communities from Neuse River Estuary, North Carolina, USA - SO4_4 | ecosystem: Environmental > Aquatic > Freshwater > Wetlands > Sediment | place: USA... | reverse complement strand
GTGAGAGTTCCTGAATCTTGTCGTACAGAACTTCACTGGAGGCGCCCAAGGGTTCCAACGCGTTGCGGTCCTGCGACGACATCCGGTCGAGCACGAGAGCCGCGGCGGAGCGGACCGCGTCGCGCGCTTCCTTCGCCTCCAGCCCGTAGTGGGCCAGGACGCGGTCCAGCACGGCGACCTTTGCCGACATCTCGGTCAGTTCAGTGCACTGCGTGTCGTAGTTGGCCTTGGACGACCAAATCAGCAGACTGAGCACCATGCCGCGATCGTGACCACCAATCCAATCCCTATCCTCACCGTGTCCTTGGCAGCCTCGCTGAGATGATTTTCGGGAAGAACAGTGCGAAGAAACATCCCGGCCAGTGCCCTGCAAAAACGATGCCGAATACAATGAAGCTGACGGTTATTGCGCTCAATGGGATCCGGTCCTCGCAGCAGGCAGATTCGAGAGCATACTACGCCACTGCACTACAGCGAACGCTGGGAGAGGGAGTGTGCGCACTCTGGACGCATTTGCCCAACGATGGCCAGAACCCGAGAACTGGCGGACAGCTCGGGCACGTCTGTTCCTGGTGTGGCGGGGTGTAACGACCACAAGATCGACACACCCCCGTTACCTGCCGCCTAGCCGCTATTTCTGGGGCGGAGGATAGTTCTTCATGATCTTGGCAATGGCTTTGTTCAGGTTATTGAGGTTTTTCTCCTGATTCTTGCTGGGGCTCACCGTTTTGGTTCCCCGGCCGGTCCAGACCAACTGTTTGTTCGCCGCATCGTAAATGTCGACCACCAGGGTACCGTTGGTGATGGTGGTACTCGTGGCCGTTCCCATGCCGCCAAGGCGCCAGCCTCCACCCATTCCATACGCGTTCCACTGCTTCTCTTGATCCAGCGCAACCTGGTAGCCCACGTACAGGTCAGCGTTGTCGGCGTTGGTCTGGGTGAGCCCCTTCCTGGTCAACTGCGACACGATGGCGTTTTGGATTTCCTGGTCCGTGATCTGATTAGGGTGCACCCCGCCGGGAATCGTGACCCATTTAAAGGTGTGGAACTGGGAAAAGTTAGTGCCCGGCATGGAGTTGAAACTGGTCTCCTGCGCCAGGCCGAGCCCGCAGAACAGCACGGCCACAAAAAAACCCATTGCGATGTGAACTGACTTTCTCACCGTCATATGATCCTCCCTCAAATAATTCTTTCCGTTTCAGAGATCGATTGACTTGTCCACCGCTTGCAGCGGTGGCTTCGCCTGCCGGTCCTCTTCGGGTCCGGGGCGATCTATTTGGCTTCCCAACTCGGGAACAAGTGCCGGCCGCTACAGCGGCTGGTAATTCATGTTCTGGATCTGAATCGTCAGCTGCTTCTTGACGCCGTTCACCGTGGCGGATGACATGTAGTTGGTTCCGTCCGGCAATTTGGAGAACTGGGCGGTGAAGGTCGCAGCATCACTCGGATCGTTGTTCAGATACGACGACACGCTGACGCTCTGGATGCCTTTGTCGGCCTTGTTGAAGACCAGTTTCATGGAGTCGCCCGGCAGATTGTAGTTGGTAAAGGCTACCTGCACCGCACCGGGGCCGGCCATGCTCAGCGCCCCGCCGCCCTGCTGGAACGCCTGTTTCATCTTGTCGGGGTTGGGCGGCACATAGCTGCGTACCAGTTCGGCAATCTGTTGCGCGTAGTCCTTTAGCTCCCCCTTCTTTTTTTCGATAACATGTTGCTTCATGCGGCCACCCGAGGGCGGAGGAGGGGGCGCGCTCAGTTGCGTCTTCTGCGGCTTGCCGTCGGGTCCCATTCTCACCTGATACAAGGTTTGGTTCTTCACGTCGCCCTTGAGACTGACGGTTTGCTGCTCCTGCCAGGTGTAGTGAGCCAGGCGCTGCTGATTCGCTGCCACAGACTGCTGGATCTGCTGTTTGATGTCTGGTCCCTGAGCTACAGCCGTCGAAGCGGCCAACGCGAACAATGCTGGAGCAGCCGTCGCGGCCCATAATCCGTGCGAGAGTTGTTTCCTCATTCAAAAACCTCCTGTGAAAGCAATATTTCTTTGATTTACGGCGTATTGCGTTTTTGACAACCCCGCGCCGGGTGAGGGGTTAGGATCCCTCCGCGGCTGTGGCAAAAAATAGGGCTCAGTCTGCTTGCACCTCTGTATTCTTCGCTCTTCGGCCACGGTTGGTTAGTCATATGAAAAGGGAACTTCGGAAGAATGATGTGCGATTTTGATACTCCTCTTAGAGCAGATCAGGCGATGGCCCTGCACCGACGGTTCGCATTTTCCACCGGCCGAAGGACCCTGGGAACTGTCAAAACCGACAGTGTCAAAAATCACAGTCCCCAGCATCCGGCCTCAGCCTGACGTCAGATTGAGGACGGCGCAACCCCATGCCGGCGACTGGCAAAGTGTTATTTTGCAACTGCCTGCCAGTAGAGATTGAGGACCAGTCCCAACTGATTCAATTGCTGATTCGGGCGCTTACCGGTGATGTTTTGATGATCATAGTAGGGATCGAATTCCACGTGCTTGCCAACCGGCAACAGGCAGCCGGCATACAGCGCCGTGGTGCTGAATTTGTGGTACTGGCTCTGATAATAAAACTCGCTGCTCACGTACGGCGCCGGATGGTAGGAGCCGATCTTCACTCTATGTTCCAATGTCGGCCGATTGCGATAGCGCCAGGTGAACTGACCGTTGGACCAATCCAGATCGAAGCGGTTGCGGTCCGTAAGCAGAATTTTGGCCATGAGCGGGAGATGAAACGTGGCTGCGAGTACCCCGCGCTGTACGGTTGGCTTATCCGGTGAAGGGACATAGCGGTATCCAATCGACAACTGTAACGGCCGGGACTTGGAGTCATCCAGGTCAAAAGCTGTGACGTCCCGGAGCCGTATGAGGGGCTTCAGAAAAAAGTCAAAGCTGGGTCCGATTTCCGCCTGCGTGGGATCACCGGCTTCTCTCGTCTCCTTAGCCTGGAAACTGAACCTGATGTCCGGCTGAATCCTGTAGTACGCATCCACCTCAGGCAGAAACTGAAATGTTTGTGCACGGGTTTGCCCGCAGGGCACAAGGCAGGCGAACAAGAAGAGGACCGTCGCCTTGATCCATTTGTCTTGCCAAGGAGTCATACTCCGGAGGACCCGGGCCATTGGAGCTCATCTCCTGATGAACGCATTCCAAGAGCCTTATTTTTTCTTGATGACCACGGCGGTGAGGTCGTCGCTTTGGCTCGTCCCGCCGGAGAACTCGAGCACGGCGTTATAGAGGGCGGATATGATCTCAGCCGGCGGTTTGTCTCTCGCCGCGCGAACGATATCTTCCAGCCGCTTTACGCCAAACTGCTCGCTTCTCGCGTTCTCCCATTCAAAGAAGCCATCCGTGGTGAGGACAAGCAAATCGCCAGGATTGAACTCCAAAACAAGTGGAGCCTCGGAGGCGAAGTTGGGCATCAGACCGAGGGGGATCCCTTGCGCGGACATCGCATCGAAGCGGTCTTCCCGCATCCAATAGAGAAACAACGGCCCGTGCCCGGCGGAAAGCAGTTCCACGCGTGAGCTGCGCGGAGTGCACACTGCGGCCACAAATGTTACGAATCGCCCCGCTCCGACATCGTTGCAGAGAGCGGAGCTGACTCGCTGCATCGCAGGCAGCAAGCCTTGTTCAGGCGTGAAAGTTGCGCGGACGTACGCGCGGCACACGGCGGCCAGCAGCGCCGGTCCAATGCCATGGCCCGTGACATCCGCAAGCGCCACCAGCAATCTTCCATCGGGGAAAACCTGCCAGTCGTAGTAGTCTCCGCCCGTCTGATCGGCGGGCCGGTTCCAGCCTGCGATTTCAAAACCCTCGATCCGGGGCGCGCTGGTGGGAAGAAGAGATTGCTGGATCGATCGGGCGATTTCCATGTCATGCTCGAGACGTTCCACCTGACGTTTCATCTCCGCCTCGCGCAGGGCCGCGTTGACCTGCTTCCGAATTTCATCGGCAACCGCACCCGCCACGAACCCGGCGATGACAAACGAAACGGCAAACCCGATCACTGCCCGTTCAGGGGAGAGCATGGAGGTCCCGCCGCCCAGCCTGGGCGTCCATCCCAGGTATGCGGCCGCCAAAAGGTAACTGACGGCGGCCACGATTCCCGAGAGTCTGCAGGCGGTGGGATCTAAACGCAGAGTTGAGAGAATGATGAATATGAAATACAGGAGGACGGCCGGGTTCGCGAGTGGCTTATATACCGCTTCAATGGATCCGCTGGATAAAAATACCAGCGCCAAAGCGGGGAGACAGGTTTCAACCACGACGGTCGTGATCCAGGCAGCATGGGGCAAATCCTTGCCGCCTTTTATCGACCGGTTCACCGCCCGTAACATCCAGAGCTCATAGATCGCGAAGAACGCAATGAACAAGCTCGTGACCGCCCAAAGATAAAGGTTGGCGCGGCTCCAGAGCATTGCCGTTCTCAGGCTCCGTATCGCAAAGCCAGCCCCGATGGCTGCAATCACGATCTGAATACGCAGCCGCTCACTCTTCAGAAGGGCTTCACGGAATGCCGGCGAGTCTTCACGTAGCTGTTTGGCAGGACCTGTCATGGGTGCCTCGAGGAGATGCGGAGAGAGGGGTGCAAACCCAATTCCAAAGGACACTGCAAGCTTCGGGCGGAGAAGCACCGCCGTCGCCCGAAAACATCGCTGCTAAGAATCACCAACATTTTAAGGGCGCTCCAAAATTTCGTGCCGAGACAACCCGTTCGATTCTCCTGCCGGATTTGTTCGCCGCGCGAATGCATTTCCTGGTCAACGCTTAGCTCAATCCGTCCAATTGAGCTTCTTCGGTCTTGGACTTCGCCGGTACTCGGTCGCCGGTATCAGTCCTCGGTTACGGGGCGCGGCTGTCAATTTTGGCGCCCGCGTGCTCAGCGCTGTCAGCTACCCGTCGGAGCAGTCTGGCAGGGATTACGAACCACCGTCTGCCAACCCCGAACTGTGCACTCCGAACTCCGCACTCCTGTGCTGCTGGTCCGGGGCCCGCGATCCTCGACATTTTGGACCGTCGTCGGCGGTGGGTCGACCGTCAGTTCTAACAGTATCCAATAGTTACCTTTACGTTGAAATATCGGATACCCCCTGGAAGGTGCTGGGTTGTTGTTTCATGAGAGGAGTACAAATCAGGTTCGGTGAAGCATGGACGGACAGCCAATCCACGTCCTTCGACCTGACGGCGGGAGAGTTCGAGATCAATGACCAGGACAAGAGCAACAGCACTGGCGTCTTGTATCCCGCCGCTCAGCTCATCATCGACAAAGAAGGTCAGTTGCAGGTGGACCTCAACCAAAACGCCTGGAAGCTGCTCGACGTCATCGACTGGAGAGGGACGCCCGGGGTCAATTAGTGCGGGCGAACTCAGGGGTGATGACATTCATCATCAACCAGGATGGCGTGCTGCTCCAAAAAGATTTGGGGAAGACCACAACAGAAACAGCAACCGCAATGAGCGAGTTCAATCCCGATGCCACTTGGAGCCCGGCGGAGGAATGACAGTCTTCCTCAAATCCCGACCGCGTCAGGAGAAAGTCTTCCTGGAGTGAGGTGGGTGAATTGACATTGGAATCACCCGAAATCTGCTCGCCCCATTTCGCGTCACTACGTGAAGAGAACACCATTGCGATTCCCAGGCACTACGTCAAACCCGACTACAAGCGCCTCGTCTTCCGCATAATGCAACGGCAACAGAAGCATGACGCCGAACTCACCTTGCGCCAGACCTTTTTCACGGCCGGCCAGGTGTCGACTGGGGATGTGGTTTCCGGGAAAAGTAGAGATTGAGAGCCAGGCCGACCCCATGTTGCTGCTGGTTCGGGCGCTTTCCGGTGTTGTTCTCAGGTTCATAGTAGGCGTTGAATTGGACGTGTTTGCCCATCGGCAACAAGCAACCCGCATCGAGATCCATGCGGTTCCGGTCCCGGATGAGCAGCCCAGCCCTCAGTGGGAAGTTTGACGTGGCAACCACCTGCATGCGCTTTTCGTGCGGAGCATGCGGCGCATGATGAACCCCAAAGGGGCGACGGGGAGCAGGTCGTTATGCAGTCGTACGGGCGTGCGCTGGATGTCGAGGGCTTCGACATGCTTCGCGCACCTCAGCGTGCCGGTGTCTCCCCTGCAGGTCGCCTGTCAGTTCTGACAGTAGGAGGCGGCACCTCTTTGTGGTCTTTTTGACTTGTGACATAATTCGCCCGCGCCTCCACGCTGTGGAGCCGCGGCTCTTTGTTCCACCTGGATCATCAATTGGAAACGATGAAAGAGAGATTTGGGCCGCGATGCGAGTTAATAATTACTTGTTGGCCAGCGTGGGAGTAATGGCGATCGCAGCCGCAGGGTTGTACCAGCACTCGCGTCGAGCCCCGGACAGGTTCGCGGGCGACGGCTACGTGGGGTCGGGTTCGTGCCGGAGTTGTCACGAACACTTCTACCAACTCTGGTCAACTTCGCACCACGGGCAGGCGATGCAGCCCTATTCCGCGGATTTGGCCCATCGCGCAGAATTGGCGGATAGCCCGGAAATTCGTATTGGCGGCTCCACCTACAAAGCCGAATTGGCCGGAAAAGGCGGGTGGATTGTGGAGGGCGGCGCGGCAGGCGAGCGCCGATATCCCATTGAACAGACGCTGGGAGGGAAGAACGTCTACTATTTTCTGACCACGCTGGAACGGGGTCATCTTCAGGTTCTCCCGCTGGCGTACGATGTCCGCGCCAAAGCCTGGATGGACGCAACCCTGAGCATGACCATGCACGAGGGCGCGTCTCGCGGCGCGCCCGTGGAGTGGCGGGATCGCGCGCTTACCTTTAACACGTCATGCTACGGCTGCCACGTGAGCCAGATTGAGACAAACTACAATCCGGCGGACGACAGCTATCACACCACGTGGCTAGAACCCGGCATCAACTGCGAGACCTGCCATGGTCCGGCGGGAAAGCATGTGCGCCTGTATGAGGCGGCGAAGAAAAAGGGCGGAACGCCTGCCGAGCTCGGTCTCATCAGCTTCAAACAACTTACTCCCGCCCAACGCAGCGACGCGTGCGCGGCGTGCCATGCCAAGCTGGCCGCCATCACCCCTGGCTTCCGAACGGGAGAGCAGTATTTCGACCATTTCAACCTGGTGGGGTTTGAAAGCCCGGACTTCTACCCGGACGGAAGAGACCTGGGTGAGAATTACACCTATACCTCGTGGATGATGAACCCGTGCGCGAAGTCAGGCAAGCTGGACTGCGTCCACTGCCACACATCCAGCGGGCGGTACAGGTTCGCCAAAGGCGACCCCAACGCGGCCTGCCTGCCATGCCACGCCGAACGGGTGAAGAACGCGACGGCGCACACTCACCACCCGGCAGAGAGCGCGGGTAACCGCTGCATCTCCTGCCATATGCCCATGACGGAGTACGCGCGCATGAGGCGCAGCGACCACTCGATGCGGCCTCCCACACCCGCCGCCACGCTGGCATACAAATCTCCCAATGCCTGCAACATTTGCCATAAGGACAAGGACGCGCGCTGGGCCGATGCGCAGGTGCGACGGTGGCATATGGACGATTATCAGGCCCCTGCGCTGGCACGCGCGGCTCTCATTGATGCAGCGCGGAAGCGTGATTGGTCAAAGCTGCCCGCGATACTGGCCTATATCGAAGATCCGAGTCATGACACTGTATTTGCGGCATCGCTCATCCGGTTGCTGGCGCAATGCCCTGACCCGCGCAAGTACGCGTCGATGCTGACGGCCGTAAAGGACGCCTCTCCCATGGTCCGGGCGAGCGCCGTAGATCTTTTGGCGGAGCGTTTGGATGCAAACTCAGTGCCGGCGTTGATTGCAGGCACAAAAGACGAATCACGCCTGGTGCGCGTGCGTGCCGCCGCAGCGCTGGACCGTATGCCTGCGGGCGCGCTCGACGAGAGCACGATGGCCGCCATCCAATCGGCCACACAGGAGTACATTGCCTCCCTCCACACCCGGGATGACGACTACGCGCAGCACCTGAACCTGGGCAATTTTCATATGGATCGGGGGGAACTGAAAGACGCTGTCGCGGAATATGAGCGGTCGGCTTTCTTGCGGCCGCAGTTCGCGCCGCCCCTCGTGAACGTCTCCGTCGTTTACAGCCAGTTGGGGGACATGGAGAAGGCGGAAGATGCGTTGCGGCGCGCCATTGCGGCCGAGCCGGCGCAGCCCGCAGCACACTTCAACCTGGGATTACTTCTCGCCGAGACGCGCCGCAGCAACGAGGCGGAAAAGGAGCTGCGCAAGACGCTGGAACTGGACGGGGGGAACGCGCAAGCGGCGTACAACCTGGCCATTCTGGTTGGGAATGTGAATCCCTGTGAGGCCCTGGCCCTGTGCCGGAAGGCGGCGAGACTGAGTCCGGAGAACCCGAAGTACAGGAACGCGGTTGCTTACTATCAGGCACGGCGAATCCAGGCTGCGAGTGGACGGTAGCAGCGGCCGGGACAGTATGACGCGCCCACGGATGTTATTTTGAGCGCCCGGGACGCGACGATCACGAGATTTGGTACAGCCCGATTGCTCAACGATTCTTACCGGTAGACCACAGGATTCTATTCCGCCATACCGCCAGCGGAGTTCTGAAGCTGGCTGGCATTCCCAAACAGTTCTGCGTTTCCCTCCGCCTTAGAAAATTGGGCGCCCCTGCGTGCATTTTACCCGAGTTTGCATTTTGTTTCCCACCTTCATTACGTTTGAAAACTGCATAAATACTGGTGACGACGGAGTTGCCAAGAAACTTCGGGTAGATTCGATATCGCAAACCCTGGTCGAAAGTTCAAACAGCGAAATGGGGGCTGGTGCGAGCATGACTGGGTTGAGCTTCAACCAGAAAGCGAATCAACTATGGTCAAAAAAACAGGTCCTGGGCAGTCGGCTAGCGGCGACAAATCTCAAGGCAGCCCGCCGGCAGGTGCCGGACAGATGTAGGTCGCCACTACGGCGTTACAGGGGATCTATCGCCGATTCCTTGTGGGAAGGGATGTTCCCAACACTTAGCAAGCAGCCCGGATCTGGGAACATGGCTTGCCAGCGAGCCGACGATTCGCGATTCTCTCGCTCTCCGAAGTAGAATCTAGAATGGAGGCCACTAATGACAAAACCGCAGGTTTCGACTCGACGTAACTTCCTTTCGACCGCCTCGGTTTTCGTTGCAGCACTCGCAGGCGCGCGGACCTCGGTGGGCGGAGATTCTTATCCCGAAACGGTACTCGCAAAACATCCGGCGTCCTATTGGCGATTGGGAGAGAGGCATGGGCCGGAAGCCGTCGATGCCAGCGGCCACGGACATCATGGAGCCTACCACGGCAACGTGTCATTCGGGGAGAGGGGCGCGATCCAGGGTGATCCCAATACGGCGATCGCGGTCGCGCCGTCCGGCGCCTACGTGGAGATCCCGAGTTCGCCCAAGTTCAGCCAGGCGGCCAGCGACGAAGGATTAACCGTAGAAGCGTGGATGCGGCCGGACGTACTCATCTTCCCGGGCGAAACCGGCGATCCCTACGTGATGTGGCTGGGAAAGGGCGAAAAGGGCGAGTTTGAGTGGGGATTCCGGTTCTATAGTCAGCACTCTACCCGTCCCAATCGCATCTCGGCTTATATCTGGAACGCTGACGGAGGCTTGGGCTCGGGCGCGTACTTCCAGGATGAATTGAAAGTGCACGAGTGGGTGCACGTGGTCGGGGTCTATGACCCAGGCTCCGCAGATAATCCCGGCGCGGGGGTTTCGATTTACAAAAATGGCCAACTGCGCGGTAATCCGGCGACATCAAAGGGCGCATTATATAGCGCCTATAACATCAAACCGCGAAAGGGTACTGCCCCGGTACGCCTGGGGACGCGCGACTTGCGTTCGTTTCTGACTGGAGGGCTAGATGAAGTTGCCATCTATCCGCGGAAACTGACGGCGGCTGAAATTCAGGAAAACTATCGCCGGGCAAAGAAATGACTGCGGCCGCGAGACAACGCCGGAGCTTCCACCGGCAGGAAATCCAGCTACAACTTCCACGCCACGCAGAACCGTGTGATGCCGCGTCGCCAGCTCGAATCATCGCACCCTGCTTGTGGGAAGGGCTGTTCTCGTCAGGAAACGACTGTTGTTGATTCCGCGCTGCGATGTGCCCCCAGCTTACTGGGGAGCGCGGCTGTCTCTGACAGTTCCGACTTGGACGTCTCCAGTAGCAGCTGTCTTCAGCAGTGGGCAATTTCTGATTGCGAGGGATCGGCTTCACTCCCTGCGAGGATCCGAGGATTACCGACGATTCTTGCTGTCGGCGGTACACGCCTCAGCATGTCGGCCAGGAGCAGGAAAGGCGTATAATAGGAGTCAGAGCAGCCAGAGGCGTTGCTGTTCGGGCTGATGATGGGCGTTCACCATCCTGTGCGGGTCGGGTCGTCCGCCGCGTATGCCGTACGAGGAGTGAAGAGGGGAGCCATGAGGAGAATCCGGAGTCTGGTAGTCACCCCATTTGATGCCGCAGGCCAGCGCGTTCTCGATGCTGTTAGCCGTGGCCTACTTGAGCTTGGCGTTGAAGTCTTCCGTTTCGACAATATCGAACCTGGGGCCTCATCGGCGAACGCCTTCACCGACGCCGTGCGGTCCTCCGATTTTCTGGTCGTCGACGTCTCTCGGCAGAATCCTAACGTCTACTACGAGCTCGGGTTCGCTCATGCTTTGCGAAAACCAACGATACTCATCGCAAGTTCGGAAGCAAGTGGAGGCCTGCCGTCCGATTTGGCGGGATTCCAGTTCATCGTTTACGACCCTGGCAATCTGAGAGGCCTTGTGGAACATGTGCGGCGGGCCGCGAAAAACTTCGTTGCCCGAGGGGAGGAACAACCATGAGCAGGACTCCCCTCTGCTTCGTTGTCATGCCATTTCGGCCAGAGCTGAACTACTTTTACCTTTTCGTGCAGAAGTACCTCTCCGAGAAACACGGCCTGAGTGTCGAACGCGGCGACCACCGCGTTTTGACGAAAGCACTGATGGACAAGGTCCGCGACCAGATCATTGCAGCCGATGTCTTGATTGGTGATGTAACCTCGGGGAATCCCAATGTTTTCTATGAGATTGGCCTGGCTCACGCTTTCGGAAAGCCGGTAATCTTCCTGACACAGGATTCGCCTGCCAGCGCCCCAGTCGATGTCCGTCAATTTGAATTCATTCAGTACGATCTGCAGCGGCACGAGGAATTCCTCGGCAAGCTGGATAATGCCATTCAGAACGTTTTCGTCGGCAAGTATGAGGCGCTTTACAAGGTGGCCCAGAATCTCCTGCAGCGATTCAACCAGGGAACAAATTCGTCATACGCGGCGGCATCTCTAAAGGACTTCCAGGAGCGAGTCATGAGAGGTGAGCAAACTCAGGACATACCGTCTGCTGATGATGAGGAACGCCTCGCGGAGTTTCTGCTTCCAAAAATCCTAAAGGAAGCAACTGATGTAGTGATCATGCGAAAGGTGATGGAGTGGGTCGCTGAACTCGCCTCTCGGATGCACAGCCCCAAAAAACGTGAATCCCGTCGTCCATCTCGCGGCGAAGCGACACGGCGTTAACCCACGTGGCAGGCACCATCTCTGTTGGCCAAATCCCCGTCGCGATGTTGGCTGACACGCCCGAATCATCAGACCCGCCCGGACGCATAAGGGAGCCGATAGTTGACAGCCCGGCTCAGATCCTGTTTGCATCCGATGTATTATTCGGTCCTCCGAGCGGATGCTTGATCGCGTAACCATTTAGCTGGCGATAAATCCCCTCGTGTTAAACAACGGCGAGAATCATGGTATCCCATCACCGCCCGATGCGTTGCAGTGCGGATTTCAGATTTTTGGAACACTTTTGACATGTCGGGAAGCGGGTCCGCCGTCCGGCAGCGGTTTTTCTGCGGGATTCCAAACCTGCAACACTTGGCGGGGAGGTCCTTTGTGTAGCGTTTTTCGTGGGTTATCTCAACTTCGCGTAAAGGACCAAATTGTGAATCCGTACCTGTGTACGTTCTACTATGATCGTTCGCGCGAGAGCGTGGCTTGGAGCTGTGGAAACCAAAGTCCTGCGCACATGCTGCACACAAATGCTCGCTGGCCTCCTTGCAAGTGTAGGAAAAGACGACAACGGCCGCACGTCTGGAATTGATCGGCGAATCAGTGCTCCAGTATCGTGGTTTCCGGGTGCCCGTCAGCGGACGGGCATGAGTGACTGCCCTGAAAATAGCTCCCCTCCTCCGAAGGAGGAGGGGGTGGGGGTGGTGGCCCATCAACCACCCCTGGCCCCTCCTTAGCAAGGAGGGGAGCAACGGCGGCATTTTCATGCACAGTGG
>Ga0187819_10001432_pt1 | contig 12362 bp, 11 predicted proteins | sample NC_wetland_sal_i_15_FD_132411 | JGI IMG/M metagenome (GOLD analysis project Ga0187819, IMG submission 132411) | Wetland sediment microbial communities from Neuse River Estuary, North Carolina, USA - SO4_4 | ecosystem: Environmental > Aquatic > Freshwater > Wetlands > Sediment | place: USA... | reverse complement strand
GCAAATGAGCTTTGGAGGCGGGATCGCAGGAGCCGTTCCGGTGAATGGCATGACCCCGGCAAATCCAGGAGCACCAGGAGGCATAGCCGGCAGCGGCTTCAACTCGCCAGGTGGCTTCAATTCGCCGGGCGGTTTCAATTCACCGGGTGGGCTGGCAGGCGGCATGGGCGGGCCCGGCGCCAATCCTAACATGGCAACAGGCCCAGGTACGTTCACGCCGGGCGGATCCGCAGGACAGAACTCACCATCTGCCCTGGGCGATACCAACGCAAACCAAGCCGTGGTGGCGGGCGGAGCCGCACCGGGAACGCCGGGGGCTCAAGGCTCGACTGGCTCTGGATCGGACGCAGGACCAAGTGGCACGCAGGTTTTCGGTGGAGGACCGGTGGTTGGCGTAGCCAGTACGAGCAAAGAAAAAACCATCCGGATCTTTAATAAGAAAGAGCACTATAACGAGTGGCAGTTCATTTACGATCCGACCACGGATACGGGTGGCTTGCTCACGACACCGAACATGCCTTCCTTGCAAGGGGGAGCAGGCCAGCAAGCTATCCCTCGCGCCCCGGGGTCAAGTGGCGGGATGCCGGGCCAACTGCAGCAACCGGGCACGCAGCCGCCACAAGGCTCTCAACCGCCAGGCATGCAAACTCCGCAACTACCGCCTGACCAGTCCGAGAACTAGAAGCGCGTCCCCGTAAGACGAAAAGCCCCGGCGCGGAGCGCCGGGGCTTTTCTTGATGTTGGGGAAATCTTATACGCTGAAAGAAGAGCCGCAACCACAGGTGCTCTTCACATTCGGGTTTTCGAACTTGAAGCCGGCGCCCTCCAGCGTCTCCACATAGTCGACGATGCACCCGTTCAGATACATGACAGAAGTGGCGTCCACGTACACCTTGAGGCCATCCATGTCGAACACCTTGTCCATCAGACCGGCAGCGTTTTCAAACGACATCGAGTAGGAAAAACCGGAGCAGCCACCGCCCACAACGCCGACTCGCAAGCCGGCAGGAACGGGGTTCTGTTGCGTCATAATTTCCTTGACCTTGGCAATTGCATTCGGGGTCAGGTTGATAGGCGCAGTCTTGGGCTTCACTTCCGGTGTGGTGGTTGTGGCCATTGGCATCTCCTTGAAACTACTCAGGTATTAATTATAGCAAAGGCGGGATGGACGTCATGCCCAAAAAGCCGACTTCCGGCCACCTTTCTAACCATTGGATGAGCCTGGGCGGCGAAAGGTCGCCGCCAGAAAACAAAGGCGGTAGGCTCTTGCATTTCGGGATATAATCTGCGGGTGGAGGCCTCCTACCGGCAGGCGGTGCGCCAACCGGCATCGGCGGAGTCCTGGAAATTGCTCAAGATCAGCGAGGTGGTTTATGGCTATTCTGTGGCCGCTGGGTATCACGTGCGGAGTTCTCCTCACCGCTTTCATCATCCTCCTGATTTACCGCAGCACTCTCACGATGCAGGAGGATGACCAACTATTTCTGGACGAGTCTGCTTCCCAGATGGAGAAGGACCAGATCGAACTGATGGCCAAAGTCAACAAGGTCACACCGTTCATCCGATGGCTGGGAGCCGCCTCAGGAGTGTTGATCCTGGTGATCGCGGGCCTGTTCGTGTATCAGGCACTGCAGCAGGTACAGTAACAGAAGATTCTGGCTGACGGGTCCGAGCCGGGGAGCAAGTTCGCGTCTGACTGCTGCGCTTTTGACTGGGCGCACCTTCTTCGGTAGCGGACCTCATGCGTAGTTCCCTTCCCATTGCAAAAGTTCTGCCCGCTGTGAGACCCAGTGCTTTCTTATCGTTTTCATCCGGTCTTCCAGCTTCCCACTGCTGCGACCGGTGCGTAAAGTGGTGACAGACTTGCGCGATTTCCTCTACGACGAAGCGGAACTTCTTCCATTGGAAGTGACGCCGTGAGCACACCCCTTCGCATTGTCCTTCCCGGCGGTAGTGGACAAATAGGAAACATGCTCGCCCGCCATTTCCATTCGCAAGGTCACCAGGTTGTGGTTCTGGCCCGCAACCCTGAACCTGCGCCATGGGAGGTGATCCCATGGGATGGCGTAACTTTGGGCGATTGGACGGCCAAACTGGATGGCTCCGATCTCATAATCAATCTCGCTGGACGGAGTGTGAACTGCCGCTACAGCTCAGGGAATCGCAAAGCGATCAAAGACTCGAGAATCCAAAGCACCCGTCTGCTCGGCCGAGCCATCGGCGGGTTGTCTCGTCCGCCGCGTCTTTGGATGAACGCAAGCACAGCCACCATTTATCGCCATGCCCTGGACCGCCCCATGGACGAGGAAACCGGCGAGATCGGTGGCAATGAACCGGACGCTCCCGCCCGCTGGCGCTTCAGTATCGACGTGGCAACCAGCTGGGAAGAAGCCTTCTTCTCCACGGCTACACCCTTGACTCGCAAAATCGCCCTTCGCAGCGCAATGGTCATGAGCCCCGACCGAGGCGGGATATTTGATGGATTGCTCGGTCTTGTGCGCCTTGGGCTGGGCGGCACGGCTGGCTCGGGCAAACAGTTTGTTTCCTGGGTTCACGAAGCGGACTTCTTGCGCAGTATCGAATACCTGATTGCGCGCGAAGATTTCGCGGGGCCGATTAACATCGCCGCACCCGGGCCACTGCCCAATCGAGATTTCATGAAGGCCTTGCGACAGGCGTGGGGAACCCCGATTGGCCTTCCTGCGACGCGGCCTATGCTGGAACTCGGTGCGCTATTCATGCGCACCGAGACCGAACTGATCCTGAAAAGCCGGCGCGTAGTTCCCGGTCGCCTTCTGCACGCCGGCTTCCAGTTCCAATTCCCCGACTGGCCGGCTGCCGCGAAGGACTTGGTACACACCTGGCTCGCAAACAGGCAACCTCAAGCAGAAGCGTAAGGAACTGAGTCGGATGAGGAGTTCTTCGTAACAGGGTCAAACCTGGTGCCGGGAACAGGACTCGAACCTGCACGCCTTGCGGCACTGGATCCTAAGTCCAGCGCGTCTGCCAATTCCGCCATCCCGGCTTGCGTTTATTTTAACCTAGGTCTGCTTTCTGCCCCTTTCTTTCAAGCCGCCGTTGCCGCTACACTGAATGTCCTATGAGCAATCCGTCGCAACCTAATATCAAGCTGTTCAACGCCCCCGATTATCGCGAAAACTATGCCAATAGCGTACAGGTGCGGGTGAACGTGTGGGATTTCTTTCTGGTTTTTGGAACACTGCAGCAGCAGAGCGAAACTCAGGTGGAAGTGAAGAACTTTCAGGGCATCTACCTGAGCCCACAGCAGGCCAAGGCACTGATGTCGATTCTGCAGCAGAATGTAAGCGGTTATGAAAGTACGTTTGGCGAGATCAAGCTCGATCCGCGAATGGTGGCCGCCGGGCCGGTGCACTAGACGGCGCCGGTGCCCATAGACCTCGACTCGCGCCGGTACCCTACAGCGTTATTTCTGGCGCTGTTCTTCCTGGGCTTGTTAGTGCTAGGCCTGTTCGTGCTCCATGCTCCCCTGTTACGTCTTCCGTATTTCTGGGATGAGGCCGGATACTATGTGCCGGCCGCTCGCGATCTACTGCTGACCGGAACTCTGATTCCGCATTCCACTCCCTCGAACGCGCATCCTCCCCTGGTGCTCACGTACCTGGCTTCAGCCTGGAAACTTCTCGGATATACCCCGGTCGTGACTCGCACCGCGATGTTGTTGCTGGCGGCATTTTCACTCGTAGGGTTATTCGGGCTGGCCCGGCGCGTTGCCAATAGCGAGGTCGCGATCGCCTCTGTGATCTGTACCGCGCTTTATCCTGTGTTCTTTGCGCAAAGCTCGCTGGCCCACATCGATCTGGCGGCGGCCGGGTTGACCTTCTGGGGGTTGCATGCCTATGTTGACGGGCGGCGATGGTCCACTGCCGTCTGGTTCTCGCTCGCAGCCCTGGCGAAAGAAACTGCGGTCCTGGCGCCGTTGGCGCTGTTTGCGTGGGAGTGGGTTAAGCTCTTACCTGGATTCGCGCGGTGGGAACTCGGTTTGGGGAAGGGCACGGCTTCAGCCCCTGGGGGGAAAATGCTGGCCCGATTCTCGCTGCTGCTCCCTTTGATCCCCCTCGGCCTCTGGTATGGCTTTCACTATTCGCGAACCGGATTCGTCTTCGGTAACCCCGAGTTCTTCCGCTACAACGTGCAAGCCACGCTGCAACCGTTGCGCGTGCTTCTCGCGTTTGGATTGCGCCTCTGGCAGGTGCTGGGATACATGAATCTGTATCTGCTGACGTTGTCGGCACTGCTGGCAATGTGGCTGCCGCCGCTTCGCGATCAAGAAGCAGAACGCCGAAGGATCGCGCTCGGCATCCAGTTTTCCTTCCTGGCGGTGATCGTATGTTATGTGCTGGCGATGGCCGCGATTGGCGGGGCAGTACTGGCGCGCTACATGCTTCCAGTGACTCCGCTGGTGATCATTGTTTGTGTTTCGACTCTATGGCGCCGCGTGCGCCTGTGGCGCGGCGTGGTGGCCATTGTGGTGCTGGCTTTTGTGGCGGGACTGTTCGCGAATCCTCCTTATGGATTCTCTATCGAAGACAACCTCGCCTACCGCGATTACGTTCTGCTGCACCAACGTGCCGAGGACTTCGTGGAAGCCCGTTATCCCATGGCACGCGTGCTGACGGCCTGGCCGGCGAGCGATGAACTGACGCGACCTTATCTCGGCTATGTGACACGTCCGATGCGTGTTCTTCGTATTGAAGATTTCACTGTAGAGCAACTCATGGCGGCCAGTGACCTTCGTTCTAGTTTTGATGTGGCGCTAGTGTTCTCCACCAAGTATGAACCGCCGCATCCCTGGTTCGAGCGCTGGCGCACGTGGCGAGAATGGAAGACACGGTTTTTCGGATATCACCGTGATGTTCCCCCAGCCGCCGCCGCACAAATTCTGGGAGGAAAACTGGTTTACAGCGACCGCCGCAACAGCCAATGGGTGGGAGTGATCGAGATGGAGCGAGTGGAGGAGGCACGGGCGGTGATTGGGTTGAGTGGTGGCCCCCGAGCAGGCTGCCGGCGAACCGCACGGGCGGGGACGCCCGCGCCTACATTGCACTCCTCTTGCACCGCTTCGCGGCTCAGGAACCACAGCGGCTGAAGCCGATCAATTTGATGGCCTGAATCGCAGCGGTAAGGCGCTGCGCCACCCAAAAGCACGGGCCTTCGGCAGCAGTAAGGCGCTGCGCCACCCAAAATCAGAGTTTTTCCGCAGCCTGCTATTGGTGCTCACGTGGTTTTCACCCCGCCATCAGATGGCACGAGTGCGTCTTCATAATCAGCCAGACTTCGCGTCCAGGCTGGAGCTGCAGCGAGTCGCGAGCCGCCAGCGTGAGATGAACTTCTATCTCTACCCCACAATCGACTCTGGCCACGACGATCACATCCCGCTGCGAGAGAGAGACAATCCGCCCTGGAATAACGTTGCGCGCACTCAATCCGCTGGGTTGAACTGTGGCCAACAGAATGTCGCCCGCGCGAACCCCAACACGCAGAGTTGATCCCATGTCTGCCCGTACCAGCGGCGTCTCCAGTTCCACTTTGCTTCCGGCAATCCGGCAGGTCATGGTCCCGCGATCTTCATGCGCAGCGATAACGGCCGCATCGAAAATGTTCTCGAAGCCGGCCAGTTGCGCCACGGTTTCCCGGCGCGGGGCGGCCATCACTTCATGCGGAGTGCCTTGAGCGACAATCCGCCCATTTTCCAGCACCAATACACGTTCGCCCAGAGCGAAGACTTCGTCGTGGCTGTGGGTGACGTAAAGAATCGGAATCCCGTGCGCCGCGTTCCACGAGCGCAGGTCATCGATGATCTTTGATTTGGTGGGCACGTCCAGCGCGGTAAGCGGTTCATCGAGCAGAAGAACGCAGGGGTCGGTCACCAGCGCCCGAGCCAGCGCCACTCTCTGCCGCTCGCCGCCGGAAATCTTTCCCGGCTTCTGTTCGCGCAGATGTGAAATGCGGAACGATTCCAGCACTTGATCACTCCGTCTTCGCCTCTCGCCAGCATCTTGGCCAGTGAGCCCGTATTCGACGTTCCTCCTCACCGTGAAATGAGGGAACAATGCAAGGTCCTGGAAAACGTAGCCTATTCGGCGGTGTTGAACCGGCGGATTTGTTCGGTTCGCACGATCGAAGAGAACGCGGGCGCCAATTGTGATCCTCCCCGAGTCAGGCGTGGTCAGGCCAGCGATGCAGTCAAGCAGTGTGGTCTTCCCTGCCCCGGAAGGCCCGAACAAAATGGTGATGCCGGGAGGAACATCCAAGGAAACATCAAGCGCGAAATCGCGCCCGGCGCCGGAGAAGTGCTTGCCGACGCTAACTGTGAGCGTATCCGGGGTCATTGGTGGTTCATGCTTTTTTCGCTCGGGTCATTTCCACACCCCCGCCGCCCATACTTTCCGGTTCACGCCGTACACCAGTGACAACACCGCGAAACATATCAGCAGCAGTACCAGCGCGGTCTGATTCGCGGCTGCGTAGTTGAATGCCTGCACCTGATCGTAAATGTCGATGGAAACCGTCCGAGTCACGCCCGGAATATTACCGCCGACCATCAGCACCACGCCGAACTCGCCCATGGTGTGAGCAAAACTCAGTGCCACACCCGTCACCAGCCCCGGAACAGACAGCGGCAAAACTACGCGGAAGAATGTCTGCAATCTCGAAGCGCCCAAAGTCGCCGAAGCCGCAATCAGCCTCGAGTCCACGTGCGCGAACGACGCGGCGAATGGCTGAACCGCAAACGGCAGGCTATAAATGATGGAGCCGATTACCAATCCCCAGAAGGTAAACGCAAGCGGATGGCCGGTCAGGGCTTGCCACCAGCGCCCCAACGGGCTGCGCGAACCGAGCGCCAGCAACACGTAGAAGCCCAGCACCGTAGGGGGCAGAACGATGGGCAAGGCTACCGCAGCTTCCGCCAGAAATTTCCATCGCCATCGCGAGAAAGCAATCCAGTAGGCGATGGGCAGCCCCAGCACCACCAGGAGCGCAGCGACCAACACTGCCAGCCGGATTGTCAGCCAGAACGCCTGCCAGTCCATGTGTTTTCGTCCATGCGGAATCAGCAGAGGCCAGTATAGCCAAGCCGGCACGCTGAAGGTTCCAATCTGGTCCAATCTGGTACAACCGCATGCAGAAATGTTCAGCCATCACAGAGGCTCACAAACGCTCGCTTCTACCATACCTACCCTGGGAGGTTGTGTGATGGAGATTCAGGAAGCGATCAAAGTGGCGCGGGCGCTGGCCGACGGAACAAATCCGGAGACGAGCGAGGTTCTGCCAAACGATTCCATTTACAAAAACCCGCAGGTCGTGGCGGCGTTGAACCGGGCCGTGGGAGCCTTGGAATTTCTGGAGCAACGGGAGAAAGCCCGGCGGGATCAGCCAGGAAACGCCGGAAAACGATGGACACGAGCGGAGGAGGAGCAAGTATGCGAAGAACTGCGCCAGGGAATCGATTTCCATCAGATTGCTAGAACGCACAATCGAACCGTGCCTTCGATCGTCGCCCGCCTGGTCAAACTCGGGAGGATTTCGCCGAAATCATCATCCGCGCCGCTCTTCCCGCCAAAGGTGGCGTAGGGGCGTTTGTAAATGAGATGAATCCTCATCTGGACATGACCGTGATCTGAACATGGTGGACAACCCTCGGCCCTGGCAACTCGTTACACGCAGATCCAAGTGGACGTGTGCCCGCAGCTATTTTTTGTCTTTCTGGCTGATTCTGTTGTTTTTTGTTTCAAGCGCTTCTCTGGTCGTTGGACAGAGTGGGAACCTAGAACCGGAATCCCGAGCCGCAGACGCCCGTGCTCAACGAATCCGGCAAGAACAATGGTTCCTGCGGGGACGAGCCAGCCCGGAGGGATCATCCGGGCAGTCCGCGGCGGCATTGCGCTATCGCGCTTACCTCCAGAAGATGCGGATGCGCGCGCAGCGTGGGTCCGAGATGCGAAAGGCAGGACGCACCATCCTGCCGCAGGATTCCGGCAAGGTTTGGTCTCCCCTCGGCCCGGCACCGCTGGCCTCCGACGCGAGCGGCTCCGGACAGGAAGATTACAACTGGGTTTCCGGGCGGGCTACCACGGTCGTCGCAGATCCAAACGACCTCACCGGCAATACCGTGTACCTCGGCGGCGCCTATGGCGGAGTCTGGAAGTCGTCCAATGCCGGCCCGCTCAGCCAAAGCGCCGCCAACGTGATTTGGGACGGTTCGACGCCGCTGCAATCACTCACTGACAATCAGGCTACGCTGGCGGTCGGCGCGATCGCGATTCAGCCGCAACTAACCAACCCCAACCCGGCCAATAGCGTGGTTGTGGTGGGCACAGGAGAAGCAAACAGCTCAGCCGACTCCTACTACGGCTTGGGCATCCTGCTCTCAACCAATGCCGGCAATACATGGACACTGATTCCCTCCGACACCACGGGCACGCGTTCTCTTGCGGGGATGGCCTTCAGCAAAATCGCATTCAGTACGGCGACACCCGCTCTGGCGGTGGCCGCGACCGCAGGCGCTTCGATGGGAATCTTGGAAGGTCTGGAAGATCCGGTCACGGCGAATCTCGGAATCTATTACTCAGATGGCAGCTTGACGGACTGGACCTACGCCACGGTGCAGGACGCCACGAACGTCGCCACTGCACCCAGTTCCGTAACAAGCGTTGTCTACAACCAAGGTGCGGGAGAGTTCTATGCTGCAATTCGCTACCACGGGTTCTATTCATCCAGCGACGGAGAAACCTGGTCGCGCCTTCCCGACCAGCCCGGCGCCGGGCTCACGGAGGCAAATTGCCCGGCGCAAACCGCTTCCCCGAGCGTCTGCCCTATTTACCGCGGGGAAATCGCCGCCGTGCCTGGCCGCAACGAGATGTACGTCTGGTATGTCGATGCAAACGACAACGACCAGGGCATCTGGGCCAGCACCGACGCCGGTACCACCTGGTCTCAGCTCGACGAATCTGGCATTACCAATTGCGGCGACTATTATGGTTGTGGCACCGAGCAGGGCACCTACAACCTGACGTTAGCGGCTGTGCCCAACAATACTGCTACCGACCTGTACGCCGGGGCGATCAATCTGTACAAGTGCACGATCACCAGCATTATTCCTAATTGCAACGGGACCGGCTCGAACACGTTTCTGAATCTGACGCATGTTTACGGGTGCCCGCCGGATTTTGGCTCCATCGCGCACGTCCATCCCGCGCAGCACGCCATGTCATTCATGTTGATCCAGGGCAATACGCAAGACGTCATGTTCTTCGCGAACGATGGCGGCATCTACCGTGCACTCGATGGCTACACCGGCTTGACCACCGGCACTTGCGGGGACAGCAATCAATTCGACAGTCTGAATCAGACGCTCGGCTCCATGACCCAATTTGTTTCGTTCTCCCAGTCTTCCACTGATCCCGAAATCATTCTGGGAGGATCGCAGGGCAACGGCGCGCCCGCTACGGATCTGGCGCTGATCGACAGTCCTTGGCAAAGCGTAAACGTTGGAGATAACGGTTATACCGAAATCGACCCGGACAATGAAGACGAATGGTTCGTTTCCAATCCTGCCGACGCAATCTCAGGAGTCAATATTTTCAGCTGCGCCTCGGGAATCAACTGTCGCACGCCAGATTTCCAGAACAATCAAGTGGTCAGCGGCGCAACCCTGGGCGGGGATACGGGCGCATATTATCCGCCGTACATTTTGGATCCGCAGAATTCTGGAGAGCTTACCGTTGGCACTTGCCGGATGTGGCGCGGGTCCAGCAGCGGCGGCACCTACGTCGTCCTCAGCCACAGCTTTGAAACCGGTGGGGATGGCATCTGCACGGGGACCGAGATTAACCTGGTTCGCTCGCTGGCGGCAGGCGGGCCGATGGTGAACGGCCTCTCCAACGTGATGTACGCGGGCACGGACGGCGACGGGCCGCTTATTCCAACTTCACCCGAAGGCGGCCACGTGTGGGTGAGCACGAATGTTGCAGGCGGGCTTTCGACCTGGGCCGATCAGACTGGTTCGATCAATCCTAATAACTTTCCGATTTCCAGCATCGCGCTCGACAATTCGGACGCAACTGGTTTGACGGCTTACGTCACAATCATGGGCTTCAACACCATCGACTTCCCCACTTCGCACGTGTGGAAGACGACGAACGGCGGGCAGTCCTGGACCGACTTCACCGCCAATCTGCCCGATGCGCCTGCGAATAGCGTGCTGGTTGATGCCAGCACTGGAACCGTATATGTCGGCACCGACGTCGGTGTGTTCTCCCGCAGCACCGCCAGCCCGAGCTGGACCGAAGTCGGACAATCCGGAGGATACCTGCCGAACGTCGCCGTGACTGCCCTGGGCATGTTCGAAAACCAGGCGGGAACCATCAAGCTGTTGCGGGCTTCCACCTATGGTCGCGGAGTGTGGCAGTTTCCGCTGATCACGATGCCGGACTTTGTCTTGTCTGTCCCCAACAACGCAATCACCGTGTTCGGAAGTCAACAAGCAGTATTCCAGGGAGACGCCATCTCCTTGTTCAACTACGCCAGCGTGGTGAACCTGAGCTGCACCAATGGCGCTACGTCACCGCCCCCCACCTGCTCCGTCAGCCCGAGTAGCCTTACGCCGCAGAGTTCTGGGACGCCATTCACCGTAACTGCCGGCGGCCCGATTGGCGACTACAGCTTCAATCTCCACGCTGTCGGAACCGACCAAAGCCAAACCACGCACAATTTTGCCCTCACTTTGCACGTGGTGGACTTCGCTTTGACTGCCCCCTCGCCGTCGAATGTAACGGCGAATGTGCCGAATAGTTCTCCTCCGGTGCATTTTCAAGTGACAGCCGCGGGATCGTTCAACTCCGCAGTGAATCTTTCATGCGGCGGGCTGCCGGTCGGAGCCACGTGCAACTTCCAACCTTCGGATTCGGTGAATCCGACCCCGCAGCATCCGGCAAAAGTCACGCTGACAATCAGCACCAGCACGAGCACACCCACGGGGACAGTTCCAATCACGATCACTGGCGCCACGGCCGGTGGCCCGGACCGGACGCAGAATCTGTCTCTCACGGTGAAAAACGCCGAGGACTATGTGCTGGTGATCGAGAAGCCGACATCGTTGAGCGCTCCTGTGACGGGTTTGGCGACGTTCAACGGCACCCTTACTTCCCTGGGAAACTACGACAGCATGGTTGACCTGAGCTGCAGCGCTGGTCAAACTGCGCCACCGGCCAACTGCACGCCAAACCCTACCAGCCTGATTCCCGGTGCGAATGGAAAACCCTTTACAGTGACCGTGAAAAGCAGCGTGGTGCAGGCTTACAACTTCAACATCACTGCGGTCGGGACTGATCCATCCCATACCCGGCACGCGTTTTCAGTAACATTCACCGCCGCGTTCGACTTTTCGCTGACCAACGTTTCCAGTCCGCAGTCGATTCCGGCCGGGCAAACCGCGACCTACGATCTCGACGTAAAACCTTTGGGAAGCAACTTCCCTGACAGTGTGACCTTCTCCTGCTCCGGTCTGCCGGGAGAGAGTACGTGCTCGTTCAGCCCGGCACAGATCGTTTCGGGCAAAGGCGATACACCAGTAACATTTACCATTACCACCACAGCGCCAATCCTCGCCTCGGCCAGACCGCCGAACATGCCACGCCTTCCGCTGTACGCGCTGTGGTTGCCGCTGCCCGGATTGCTGCTGCTCTTCGATCCGCGCGAGCTCATGCGATCGCGGCGCAAGCATCTTTCTGTCCTCTTCTTGCTCGTGGCCCTCGCGTTCGCGATTCTGATGGTTGCTTGCGGCGGTGGTGCCAGCTCAAGCGGAGGCAGCGGACAACCGGGAACCAATCCGGGAACTTATACCGTTAACGTCACCGCCGTCTCCGGCTCGCTTACCCGGAGCACGCCGGTGACGCTGACTGTCAACTAAAACCACGTCCAGCCAAGCGTGGTGATGTACCGTTCCTTCGACTTCGCTCAGGACAGGTTCTCGCCCGTCGGAGTCTTGTACGCAGAAGCCCTTTCCGTATTAATCTTGTAAGCTGCGCCCTCGACAAGCGGCGGGAAAGTCGAGGGCCATGGCTCCTCTATGCCCGATCAGCAATTTGACATCGTCGTCATCGGCGGAGGAATTGTCGGTCTTTCCACTGCCATGCACGCGTCTCGCATCTTTCCCCATCTGCGCCTGCTGCTGGTGGAGAAGGAAGAGAAAGTGGCACAACATCAGAGCGGGCACAACAGCGGCGTGATTCACTCCGGCATTTACTACAAGCCCGGCTCGCTCAAGGCGAAGCTGTGCGTGGAGGGCGCGGCGGCGATGGTCGAATTCTGCCGCGAGCATG
>Ga0187819_10001431_pt1 | contig 12363 bp, 14 predicted proteins | sample NC_wetland_sal_i_15_FD_132411 | JGI IMG/M metagenome (GOLD analysis project Ga0187819, IMG submission 132411) | Wetland sediment microbial communities from Neuse River Estuary, North Carolina, USA - SO4_4 | ecosystem: Environmental > Aquatic > Freshwater > Wetlands > Sediment | place: USA... | reverse complement strand
GAGCGTCGTGATGGCCATGTCGCCGCCGCCAGCCATCTCCTCCATCGCGTAGCTGCGTCGACGAGGGCGAGCCTCGGTCACGGTCGACTCGCGCGCGCCACGGCTGCGGCTGCGCGAACGCGGGCGGCGGCGCGCCTCGGCGGCCGACTCGCGAGAGTAAGGAGGTCGGTACGCGCTGCTCATCGTGTTCGTGGTCGACATGTTCCTCTTCCTTCTATTCAACTGACCGCGCACCGAGCCGGTCGACGATGGTGATCACGTCGAACCATTCGACGGACCCGCGTCCCGGGCAGGTAGAAGTCATCCCGTCACCATCGTCGGTCCGCTCCGAGCGCGGTCAGTCATCTTCTTCAAGCTCCGATTCGAGGTCGTCCAGATCGTCCAGAAAATCGGACACGTCCTGCGGCGTCCACGCGAAGGCGTTGCCGATGCGTTGGACGCCATTGTCCTCGGCCCAGTCCCTGGCCTCGGTCTCGCTGACCTCGGCCTCCTCGGACACCTCGCTGGTCGTCATCAGGTCCACCCCTGGACGGTACCGACCGTTACGCGAGGTGTCCCGCACGGAGCGAGGCTCTAGGGCGTGGGACACACATCATGTGGCGCCCACCCGCGCGAGCCACCTGCCGACCTGCTTGTGCGTGATCGGCCCGCCGCGCCGCGACCTGTGGCCGGCCTCGGTGAGCTGCTCGGCGATCTGGCGCTGCGACAGTCCCGTCGCTGCGAGTTCGCGCGCCGTCGCCATGGCCGCCTGCACCTTCGGGTCGGGCTCGACGTGCACCCCGTCTTCGGCGAGCCGGAAGCCGGAGGGGATCTCTCCCACGCGCTCGCCGCGCTTGCGCTTCGCCGCTACCTCGCGCCTGATGCTGCGGCGGACCTCCGCGCGCTCCCGAGCGAGCCAGCGGAGCACGCGGTCGTTCGGGTCGAGCCGCAACCCGGACGGCGTCACGACCGGCACCTTGAGCCTCAGGACGATCTGCGCCACGCGAGAGCGCGTGGGCGCGAGGTGCCGGAGCGACAGCACGACGCACAGGTCGAAGCCTCCGCGCTGCCCGCGTCGTACGAGACGGTTTCGCAGCGGCCGCGAGCGGCGACCCTCGCACTGCTCCTCGTAGATTCCGAGCGGCAGACCCTGACTGCGCTGGAAGGCGGCTAGGCGCTCGCGAAACTTCGACGCCCGCGTCGAGTTGCACGGCGTCAGCAGGTACGCCGCTACGCGCGGCTGGTCGGACTTCTGTTCAATCATAGGCTCCTCACTTTCGATCACGTGCGCTCACGGAACCCTTCGCATCGGCCCCGCCGGCATGACCACCTCCATGCGGCGCCCGACGATCGCCGCCTCCAGGCGCGGACGCGACGACGTCAGCCAGGTGTCCGGCGGACCCAGGTCGCCGATCGTTGAGTCGAACAGCTTACGCGCCGACTCGTGGTGGTCGCCGATCGGCAGCGTGATGTACCTCCGCGGCTCGAGTAGCTCGCCGTCCTCGGTCGCGAGCTGTAGACGGACGCGGTGCAGCTCCTCGGCTTTGCCAGCCCACGGCTTGGCGGCCTCGTATCGGTACTTCGCGACGACGACGATCGTCCGGATGGCACCGACCCACGGATCGATGACCAGTACCGGCTGCGCGCGCGCCCACGCGATCGTCCGCCGCAGGTAGTCCTCTGCTCGGCGCTCGCTTTGGGCGGCTCGCTTGCAGTACGACGGGCGCGATCGCAATACGACCTCCAGCTCGGGGTCCGTCGCGCCGCGCCGCACGAGGCGCAGCGCTTCGCTAGCGTCCTGCCCGGAGTCGCTCGTGTCGCGGCTGTCGCCTGACTGGGTGGCGATCGCGGAGCCCCCTTGTGTCCTTTCCGCGGCGGGCACGACAACCGCGGAAGGGACACAAGGCGCGCGCGCGCTCAAAGATGCCGCCGAAAGGACTCCGCCGACGCGAACGATCTCGCACGCGCGCTGGATGCCGCCGACGGTGGAGCGCGGCGTGTAGAGCAGGCGCGCGCGGTCGTACGACGCGCCGTCGACACGCAGTCCGTCTCGCTCTGCCATCAGGTCCGAGAGCACCTCGCGCACGTCGGACGCGAAGCCGTGGGATGCGCGACCGTGGGCATCGAGGTCGACGATGGGGGCGTCGAGCAGGCCGACGACCCGCAGCCCGCGGGGTGTGATGTGCGCGAGCGTCGCCGGCAGTGAGGGGAGCAGGGCGGCTGCGCGGGCCCGGAACTCGGGCGGCATGCAGGAGTGCCTGCCCTCGACGTCGTGGAAGTCCAGGTCCGCGCCCAGGACCCACGACGCGATCCAGCGGTCGTTGGCGCGGTAGTCGCCGTCGAACGTCGACGGAGCCCACCACGCCTCGTCGCCCCTGTGCTCGTCGAGGACGCGGGCCAGGTCGGCGACGGGGTCGTCGGGGTCGAGGGCGACGCGGCGGCCCTGGGGGCGGCGGACGCCGGCTCCGAGGGTGACGGCCGGGGCCGACGTCGTGGCAGCGGCGCTCACGACTTCCCCCTGAAGTACCGCCCGCCGCGCTCTACCAACCGGCCGTCCCCGAGCAGGTGCGCCAGGAGCGTCTCTATGTCGGCCGGCGTCCAGTGGTTCCTCGGTGAGGTCTCGACCTGCTCAAGAGTCATCCCGTCGTCGAGCACCTCGAGCAGCGCCGCCGCGTTCGCCTCCAGCACCGCCGGGTCCGCGTAGGCCGGGTCTGGCTTGCCGCGCTTGCGCGGTGGTGCCGTCTTCGCGTTGGCGTCCTTGCCGTCGATGAAACGCATCGCGGCCTCGATCTGTTCTGTCGGCCACCGGCGCGCGGTCGCCCAGGCGCGCGGGTCCTCCCCCTGGGCCCTGGCGCGGTCCAGCGAGACGGCGTCGGCGCGCGCCCGGTCCTGGCGATCCTTGGCCAGCTTCCTGGCGTCGACTACGCGCCTGCCGCGCCACCCCCGCGCGGCGATGAACGAGCGCCACTCGGCCTCGTCCAGTTCGTACAGTATGGCTGCATCCGCCTCGGCTCCGCCGCCGTCTTCGCTCGCCGGGGGGGCGCCCGAAGAAACCTCCCCCCCTTCGGGGGGGAGCCCCTCGCTCCCCCAGGGGAGCGAAGGGAGCGAAGGATTGGTTGAGGGGAGCGAAGGGAGCGAAGGGAGCGAAGGGAGCGACGATCCGCCTGGTAGCTGGTCAGGAAGGTAGTGCCCTCTGGCGTGGGATTTGCCAGGGAGGGGTTGTCTCACGACGGCCAGACGAGCGATGGCGGCGCGCACGCGTACCTCACCGCACTTTCTGGCTGCTCGCATCTCGCCCTCCAGGCTCGCGCCGTCGATGCCGGGCTGCTTGCGCAGGATCTGCTCCAAAGCAGCGTCGTCTGCGGCGTCCTTTTCCGCTTCTTCCTTCGCGCGCTCTGCCTCCAGTTTGGCCCGCAGCTCCGCGTCCTGCCGCGCCTTGGTGTCGCGCTCTTGTTGCCGGAGATCGCTTCGTTGTTTCTGAGCCTGCACCGCGCTTGGCGCCGGTCTGTTGCGCGCCCCGGAGATGATCTCCAACTCGACGGCACTGACGCAGACCAGCTCACCGTGTTCGAGTCGGCGCAGCACGATCGGGTCGGCCTTCCTGGAATAATTGCTCTTGGTGAAGTTGAGCGTCACGATCTCGCCGAGGCGATCCTTCATCGCCTCGTCCGGCATCTCGATCTGCTCGGGTACGAGCGCGGCTTGCCACCGCGCGCCGTCGACGAGGGAACTGGAGCCGCGACCTGAACTCGCCGTGACCTTACCGTCGCTGCCTCGAGAGACCTTGTTGACGTGGTGCGCGTTGATGACGGTCGCGCCGCTCACAGCGAGGCTCTCCAGAGCCTGGACGAAGCGCGTCCCAGCTGCGTTGTCCGTCTCGGCTTCGGCGCCCGCGAAGCGCGAGAGGGGGTCGACGCCGATGAACCGAAACCCGAAGTTCGCCTGCATCTGCCTGAGCCACACCAGAAAGGCGGTGTCGACGAAATTGCCGTTCTTGTCGGACTCGATCATTGGAACTGGGATGCCGGCGAGCGGCAGCACGACGATCTTCCCGTCGTCTGGCGGGTTGCATCCGTTCGCCCTGGCTGCGTTGTAGATCCGCCGGTGGCACTCTTCTTCGTCCTCCTCGCCCAGGACGAGGAGGGCAGGGCCTGGACTCGCGACCTCGAGGCCGAGCCACTTCGTGCCGGTCGCCACGGCGACAGCCAGTTGGACGAGCGCCATCGTCTTGGACGCTCCACCCTCCGCGATGATCTGCCCCACCTTGCCTAGGGGCAGCACGCCGGGTGCTCCGATCCGCCTCGGATCGCGTAGCAGCCAGGTGCGAGCAGGCGGCGGCGTCGTGTACCAGTCGCTCTGGACGACCTTGGTGCGTGACCACCACGCCGGTGGCACAGGGGCCGGCTTGGCCGGCTCTGGCGACGTAGCGGTCGCGGGAGTCGCGCCGTTGGTCTTGCCGTGGTTTGCCGAAGCGGCGCCATTCGCCGTCGCGGCTCGCATCGACGCGATCGCGTCGGCCCACTGCTCGCGGGTCAGGGTCTCGCGGGGCTCTCCGTCGCCGCGCATCCCATTCAGGAAGTCCGGAGACGGCAGGCCGCGCGGCTCCTCGAACACGCGGTCGGCGTCCTCGAGCTTGTGCGCGATCTCTTGAGCGGACCACGGCGGCTCGCAGCGCGGGTTGTAGACCTCCTCGACGAGCTGCCGGAGGACGTCGAGCGGGAGCGCGGAGTACATCAGGCGGCAGGCGACGCGGAAGAGCCGGTCGCTGCCTCGCTGCCCTTGGACGGCTGGCTCGGCGCTGGCCAGGTAAGTCCTGGCCCACTCGATCGCGCGAACGCCCTCGGGCGACGACGGGTCGATGGTGGGGTGCTCCGCGGTGAGCGTCTTCGGTGTCTCCGGTTGCTTGACGACCAGCTGCAGGAGCCAGTCGGGCGGATCGGCGAGGTCGACTGTCTCGTCCTCGACGCGATAGACACCACCGCTCTTGTGCGGCGAGCCGGGGCCGACGATGAAGCCACCTTCGCCCTTGATGTCGACGCCAGGGGCCAATACCCCGTGGCTCGTGGGCACGTGGACGCCGTGCGGCACCTTGTAGGGGAGATGCACTCCGCCCGACGGTGTCAGTACGCGGCATGTGTCGGGGATCGGTCGCCCTGCCGCGAGTTTTAGGAACTCGCCGGGGCCGTCCTTGCCGTTGGTGACGTCGAGGTCCACGACGAAGATGCCGTTGAAGGATCCAGTTTGGATGCCGTAGCCCCCGCCCGGCCCCTTGGTGTTCTCCTCGTAATTTCTCCAGCGCACCATCGGGTGCTTGCCGACGCTCTTGCACGCAGCGCCGAGGGGGCACGCGCAGGCGGAAACGCCTGCTGCGTCGCGGACGATGTCGTACAGCGGGAAGATCCTGAGCGCGGGTCGCTCGGCGTCGGTCGGGGGCGGCGTGATGGGCGGTGCGATCATTTCACCACCCGCAGGTTCATGCTCACGAAGCGCGAGCCGTCGTGCCAGAGGTGGACGGTGTGCCGCATGATCGGCAGGCACGCTGCGCAGATCGCGACCACGCACCCGCCGCTCAGTGCGAGCCCGTGTGCTTGGTGGTGCGGCGTCCAACATCTCCAGCAGTTGACGACTGCGGCGCGAGGCTCGACGGTCATCGCGAGCCCCCGATCCTCACGCGCGTTACCCGCGCCGCGTTCGTCCTTGGGTCGAACACGAACACCCTGACCAGTCCGGGGGGCGCTGGGTGGTCGATAGCTTGCGCCTCTAGGAGGCGGCGATCTCGGCGGAGGAAGGCGAGAAATTCGTCGCGCGCGCCGACGAAGTATTGTTTCCCGAAGACGCCGGCCACTAGGTCGCGGTGGCCGAGCTTCTGGGCGAGGACGACTAGATCCGGCGCGAGCCACGAGTAGGGCGTCCGCGGTCGAGGCGGCGCCGCCATTCGTCGACGCAGTTCGTCGACGATCTCGGCCCGGGCGACAGGCGCCCCCCAGGCGGGTCGGACAGGCTCAGGTGGCGGACCTGGGGCGTCGTCTGATCTGGCCGTCGGCCTTGCGCCCCGGGCGACCCGGGCGCGGCGCCGACCTCGCGACCGCGTCCGCGTTCGGCGGGTCGGCGGTCGGCGGCGTCGGGTCGCGCGCAGCGATCGACCCCAGACCACGATCTCGTCGTCACGAAAGACGTTCCGCACGGCGAGTAACTCCACGACCGGGAGCATCTCGCACGTAAGGTTTTCTTCGCACACGAGGTTCGGCGTCGGCTCGTTGCACGGCCCCGGACTGAGTTGTAGGATGTGGGTCACGATCGAGCCTCCCAACAGGTTTTCGGTCGAGGCTCCTCTGAGGGGGTGAGATCCCTCAGCGTTGAGCCGGTAGTCGGACCGGCCGCGTTCAGCGGCGGCGCGGCCGACGACTATGTGCCAGTCTGCTCGCGCTCAGCGAAGCGCGCAAGCCAATCACGCCACCTCGTCGACCGCGATCGTCTCACTCCCCAACTCTGGCCAGAGTGCAGATGGCCCTTGGCCAGAGTTGGGGGTGCCGCCCGGGGCCGACGCAGCACCGACGAGTGCCATCACGTATCCGGTGGAGATCTCGCCAGTTAGCCGCCAACGCTTCTGACCATCGACACGAACCGGCGTCGCCGTGAGCCTCGTTCCGCTGAGAGCAGCCGCGAGGACGGTCCTGTCGTCCAGGTTGTCCGCCAGAGAGGCGAGCCTGGCCTCCACTTCGGCAATCCGTCGCCGTGGGTCGAGGGCGACGGGGGCGGAGTCGAGCCTCGCGAGCGTGCCGCGCAGGTCGGCGGCGCGCTTCGTCGCCTCGTCGAGCGCCGTGAGCAGGGCGTCGAGGTCGCCGCGCTTGGCGATGGCGCGCGCGAGGTTCGTCTTCTCCTGCTCAGCGCCGGCCAACTCGCGGGCGACGCGCTTGCGCTCGGCCTCGCGGCCGTCCGAGCTGGCCATCGCGGTCATGCGCTTGCGGATCTTCTCGACGGCGAGCGCCGCGATCCGCCCCGTCATGCACGACGCCGCGATCCTCGCGAGAGCCTCGTTCACACGCGACTCGCTGCGGTAGCCGACGCCGACGCAGCCGAGCCGGCCGTGCTGGAGCGCTCGGGTGCAGACGTACGAGCGTCCACCGACATCGCTACCGCTGACGGTCATGCCCGAGCCGCACACCGCGCAGCGCAGCATGCTCGACCCGAGGTGCGTCCCGCGCGCGCCCTGCGAACGGTGGCGCGGCTTGATCGCCGCGAGCAGCGCGTCGATCTTCGCGAGCAGCGGCGCCGGCCAGATCACCAGCTCCGGGTGGTCGACGCGCAGCACGTCGCTCGCGGGTGCGGCCTCCTTCACGAGCGTGCCGCCCTTCGCGACCGTCCGCGTCTCGCCATGCACGAGGGTGCCCCTGTAGAGCGGGTCCTTGAGGATGTTGCGCACCGACTGGTGGCACCATGTCTTGCCGCCGACCGACGGGACGCCCGCCTCGTTGAGGGCGATGGCCGCGCCGCGGATCGAGCCTCCCGACTCGACGAACGCCTCGCCGACGCGGACGATCGTGGCCGCCTGGTCCGCGTCGATGGTCCAGCGCTTGGCACTCGTCGCCTCGTCCGTGGTCACTCGGTATCCGAAGCGGGGCGCCCCTACCGCGCGCCCGTTGACGGCCCGGAAGCGGAGCGCCTCGCGAATGCGCTTGGACGCCTGGAGACGCTCCCCCTCGGCCATCACGCCCTTCAGCGCGGTCAAGGCGTAGCCGGGTCCACGGACCTCGACGCGGTCGCCCGTGCTGTACGCCCACGCCTCGCAGCCCACGCGATCCAGCTCGGCGAGCAGCCACGCTTGCCAGAGCGGGTCACGGGCGAGTCGATCGAGGTCGCGGAACACGAGGCGACGGGGACTCCGGGTCCTCACGACCTCCAGGATGCGCTGCACCCCCTCGCGCTCGTGTATCTCCGCGCCGCTGACGCCGTCGTCGACGATCTCGACGATGTCTGCGCGCCAGCCCTGGCGCTCGGCGAACGCGCGCCCGTTGGCGACCTGGACGCCGCAGCTCTCGACGCCCGCGCGCTTCTTGTCGCCGGTGCGGTCTTCCTTGGACAGCCTGGCGTAGAGGATCGTCACGTCGCCCGTCGTCACGAGTGCTGCGCTCATCGCACGCCCTCCGCACGACAGAAGGCGTCGGCGACGGCCTCCGCGATGCGCTCCTCGGCCTCCTCGTCGAACGCGGGCGGCGGGACGACCTTCTCGGGGGCGACGAGTGCCACTGCGACGCTCGGGCGGCTGGGCCTCGGCACGACCGCCTGCGCGAGGATGGCCTCGTCCGACTCCAGGTCGAGCGCCCATCCGGGCTCCAGCTCGCTGCCGACGAAGCGAGGCTCCGGGTCGTCGAGCAACCCGCGGTCGTTGATGAACCGGATCGCCTCGACGGCGGAGCGCGGATCGTTCGTGGAGAGGACTCGCTGCATCAGCGCTTCGGCCTGGTCGACGGCGCGGTCCCGCGCCTCGTTCAGGAGGTGCGCCGCGCGAGCGCATGTCGCCATGAACGGGACGAGGGAGCGCTGCTCCGGCGGTGCCGCGTCGGCCAGGCGCCGTACGTCCTCGGGGGTCGCCTCGCCGTTCTCGACGCGCGCCATCGCTTCGCGCAGCTCGGGGCGCGAGAGCCACGCGGCGCGCGACTCAGTTGCTGCTAGCTTCTCTCTCATCGGCGAACCTCCTGATCCTTTCGTCGATCACGCCCCCGGCGGGGTTGCAGCCGCGCGGGGGCCTTTACTTTTGCCTACGCGATCGCCATCTGCCACACGAGCCCCATCAGGGCCGCGCCCGCCGTGAAGCCACCGACGTGGCAACCTACGGACACGCTGCCGCCAGCGCCCAGCAGCAGGCAGACGACGTTGTAGGCGATGAACGTCGCGACGAAGGCGACCGCCGAGGGCCGCAAGAGCGCGAGGGCGGCCAAGACGGCGCAGATCCCGCCCGACGCGCCGACCAACACGGGCCCGCTAGGGTCGACGAGCGCGTGGAACGCAGCGCCGCCGACGCCGCCGACGAGGAAGAGCACCAGGAGCCTCCAGCTCCCCAGCTCGCGCTCGACGAGCCAGCCGGCGGCCAGCAGGGCCGCCGCGTTGCCGGCGACGTGCGCCCAGCTGGCGTGCAGGGCCAGGCTGGCCAGCGCGGTACCGAGGGTGGGGGCGCTCGGCGAGAGGCCGAGGCGCAGGCAGATCGCCTCGGGGTCTCCGCCGGCCAGCTCGCCCGCGAAGGCGAAGAAGATGACCGCCACCAGGGTCAGGGTCGCGACGGGGCGGGCGGGGGCGCGGCGGGCCATGTAGGTTCGACGCCTTTTGACCGCGAATATTCACCAGATACCGCGGTCCACGGCCCTCGCAGCGCGGTCCTGGCGTCCACAGTACGGCCGTGGGGACCGCTGTGGACACAGCTGTGGCGACCGCTGTGGACGACCCCCGTGGTGACCTCGGTGCTAGAGTGCCGTCGTAAGAGCCATGAACACGGAAGACACCCTCCGCATCGCACACGAGCACCTGACCCACCACGGGGCGGCGTCCAGCGTCGAGTTGGCCGACGTGTGCTTCCCCGACCGGGTCGAGCGGCCGGACGCCTCGCGATCTCGCTCTGGGCACTCGGTCGGCCGAGATCTCTGCTACCGCGGACTCGCGATTCAAGGCCCAGACGGGCGCTACGCGCCCACGGTGACGTCGGCGGCGACGGCCGCCCCCCAACCGCCTGCGCCCTTGTTTCAAGTTGAAGCTGGTCAGGTGGTCGCCGTAGAACGAAAGGTGCTCGGGGCTCTCGCGGGCCCCCCGAATGGCGCACTCCCTGCCGACGGCGAATTTCGGGTCGACCCGGCGACGGGCGAGATCACTCGGGTCCACGTCGAGCGCCTCGGGCGCGCTCAGCTGCCCGCCCAGGCGCCTCAGGGACTGACGCCTGAGTACATGCGGTGGTGGGCGTCTAGGGCCTCCCCCGAGGTGTCGATGATCAGCATGGGCATCATGGAGCTGAACGCGATGCCGGTCACCTCGCCGCAGCGCGCCGATAAGTTCTCGGCCGTCGTGCGGCGCCTGGCCGCGCTCGCGACCGAGCACGTCGAGTGGCTCCACCGGGCCGGCTCGCCACTGGTCGCGCAGGCGGCGATGCTGGCGGCCCAGATCGCGGCGTTCGCCGCCACGCTGGTGCAGCCGACGCAGGTCTGGCAGCAGACCTATCCTCCCGCTCCTGCCGTCGGTCCTTATGAGTGACGAAGCCTGGGTCCCCGATTTCGGGACCGTCGTGAGGTTGAAGTCCGGCGGCGTCAACATGACGGTGGTAGACATCGTCGAGAAGGGACCCAACGAACCGATCGATCCGTTCGTCGGCCCCGTTGGGGTCCTCTGCGTGTGGCACCGTCCAGACGGAGGTCCGGAGCAACACGTGTTTGCCGTGGCCGCCCTCGAACCAGTGAACGAGGCGTCCCAGTAGGGGACCGCGTGTCACAAAATGACCCCTCGTAGAAACGGTCCGAAGGGCCCTCGGATCAGGACTTTTGAAACACCTCGACTTTTGAAACGCCCCCGGCGGCTTCGAACTGCCGCCGGACGTGCGAGTAGCTCACGGTGACCTTGCGGCGCCGCTCCGGGTCGGCGAGGCGGAACGCGCCGCGCGCCTCGGAGACGGCGAGCGCGCACCGCCGCCAGCCCTTACCCTCGGCCCGGAGCTGCGCGACGAGGGCCAGCTCCGTCGCGCTGAGCGGCTTGGCCGGCCGACCGAAGCGCGCGCCCTCGGCCCTCTTGCGCGCCATCCCGGACCGGACCTTGGACGCGTGAGCGCGGACCCACGCCGCTGCACCCTCGGCGTGGAGCGCGTCGGTCACCGCGCCCACCATGGAGCCGTGCTGCTCCAGTCCCTTGTCTGCTCGCAGCAGGCGCAGGCCGTAGCGTCTCTCCAGTTCGACCTCGGCCCAGGCATCGAGCTTCGAGCCTTGGCGAGAGAACCGGTCGCTGCACTCGACGACGATGGCGCTCGCACCGGCGCTCTTGGCTTGCTCGCAGGCCCGGACGAAAGCCTTGCGCTCGAACGGGTCCGTCTTGCTCGCCGACGTCCCCTCGTCGATCACCGGGTCGAGCAGGGGCACCCCCTCGCGCTCGGCCCACGGGCCGATGACCTCGAGCTGCCTGGCGGGGTCCTGGCCCTTGTCGTCGGTCGACGTGCGGCAGTACGGGACGGCGGTGACGGTGGTCCTGGCTTCCATGCGCATTCGATCGTTGCCACGCGCTTGCGCGGCTGTCCATCGGCTGGCATAGCGGAATGGTGTACCTCGTCGTCGACGCCCAGGGCCAGGAGCTGGCGACCGTGCCGGCCATCGAGGTGGCGATGTACCGGGCCCGGACCAACGATCAGGCGGTCGCCGTCCTGAGCGACGCCGGCGTGCTCCTGGCGTCCATCTCGCGCGACGGCAGCAGCTCGAATGGGGGCGATCGCGCGGCGCAGCGGTGGCGGCAGGCGCATAGGCGGCGGAGCGTCGCGTAGGGGCGCAACGCGCCCGGCGCCCCGCTCGTCCAGTCTCCGAGGCGAAGCGCACCGTTCCGGTGGCATGCCACCGGTCCGGTGGTATACTCCGTGGAGGAGGCAACGGAGCCATGAAGCAAGAGTTGACGGTCCGCTTTGAGCCGGGTGAGCGAGAGCTACTCGAACAGTTCGCGAAGGGCCGAGGGCTTGGTCTCGCGGCCGCGCTGCGGATGATCGTGCGCGAGCACCTGGGTCACATGGGGGAGCAGGGCGGCGCCTTACGGACGCTGACAGAGTCGCAGGTGGCAGATCTCAACGCCCTCGTACGCCAGTTGAACCGCCCTCCGGTCATGGTCGGGGCGGACTTAGCTGATGTCCGAAGGGTTGTTGGGGTCAAGCGTGCACAGCGCAAGCCGTCGAAGACGCGAAAAGCGAAGGTCTAAGGCTCGTCTCCATCCAGATCCGCCAGAAGTGAAGCCACGTCCCCGAAGTGTCGACCACCTCCGGCGTCCAGCTCGCGCATCGCGGCGCGAGTCTCGGCGTTGGGGCGTCGGCACTCGTCCGCCACGATCTCCCGCGCCAGCGCGCGCACCCGGGCGACGGCGTCGGCGCGGTCGCTGCCGTAGACGAGGCACCCGGGCAGCTCCAGCACCTCAGCGATCCATCGGCCGTCCGTCTCGCGATCTACCTCGATCGTCAGCCGGGGTACCCACCGAGCGAGCGCCGGCACCCTCGTCCCCCCACGAGTCCGGTGCAGCTCGCGCGCCGCGATCTGCCGCGTGCTCGCCCTCGTGCCGCACCTCCGGCAAACCCACCACCCGCACGCCGGGAAGCTCGCGGGCACGGCGACCCAGGTCCAGTCATGGGTGGACGGGTGGCGTGTCATCGCGACGTACGCCGTC
>Ga0187819_10001430_pt1 | contig 12363 bp, 13 predicted proteins | sample NC_wetland_sal_i_15_FD_132411 | JGI IMG/M metagenome (GOLD analysis project Ga0187819, IMG submission 132411) | Wetland sediment microbial communities from Neuse River Estuary, North Carolina, USA - SO4_4 | ecosystem: Environmental > Aquatic > Freshwater > Wetlands > Sediment | place: USA... | reverse complement strand
CAGCCACGGCCTCTGCCCCGTCTGTCGAGCTTATTTCTATCCCAGGCACAAGGACCTGTAAAGGACAACGGCTCTCAAATGGTTCTCGCGGCGATTCGTCGCCTACGCGACTTTGCGACCGACTGGCTAATGTGGGTCGCTCTCACCACAAACATGGCCTTGGCATTTTCGTTCTCGAGATTTCGATTCGAGGCCGATGCGATAACTTTCAGACGGTCTGCAACCCGGACAGTGAGCCGAAATCATTTGCCATCAGCCCAGCTCGTTTAATAGGGCATCTGCGGTAAGCGAAGCCAGATCGCCGAAAAGCTTCTCCAACGTTTCTTCCCGGTCAACCTCGGGCAAACCGAGTTGTCGTTCCACCCGCGCTTCCATCTCGCGCAGCTGCGCCTCCGGCGCTTTGCCCGCAAGGTGCTGGAACAGCAACCTGTGTGCGCTTTTGCGCTGCATGACTTCCAATCCATCCAGCATCTGGCGATGGGATGTCCCTTCCCAGATGGAAAGGATCATGGCCTCGCGTAGCCAGCGCTCCACCCGATATTCCTGTAGCGTTCCCACCCCGCCGTACACTTCCATCGCCCATTTGGCCGTCTGGACGGCGAACTCTGCTGTCCAGTACTTGGCCAGGTGAGCTACCAACCGGAACAGATGATAGCTCTCCGAGTAGGGCGGCTTCTCCTGCCATACCTTGTCGAGCAGCCTCACCGCCTCCCAGGCCAGACTGGAAGCCAGGCGTAGCCCCTGCACACGGTCCTCGAACTGCCGCCGAAGTAACGGATGTTCGATGATCGGTTTACCAAAGGCCATTCGCCGTCCAGCAAAAGAATAGGCATCGGCGATGGCTCTTTGTGCGAGCGCCACGCTGCCCACGCTGTTGGCCACGCGGGACAGGTTCAGCACTTCGAGAATCAAATAGATTCCATGCTCGGCTTGCCCCAGGAGCCAAGCCTCGCTGTGACGAAATTCGATTTCACCCGTTGGTACCGAGCGAGTGGCGATCTTGTCCTTGAGGCGGCGTATCCGATAGTTCAGTGGGCCCTCTTCACCGCGACGCGGTACCAAGTACAGACTCAGCCCGCGCACGTTCTGCGGTGCGCCCTCCTGCCGAGCCGCGACCACCGCCAATTCGGCTCCGGCATTACTCGCGAAGTATTTGTCCCCGGTCAGCCGCCACTTATTCCCATCCCGTTGCGCTACGGTCTCCACCGCCGCGCCCAGGTCTGACCCACCCTTGATCTCCGTCATCCAGGTTGCGCCCTGCCAGACGCTGTCATCGCGCTGCAACATGTGGGGCAAAAACCGTGCCTTCAATTCCGCGTCTCCATATTTAGAGAGCGGAGAAACCGTGGACAGAGAGACCGTATACGGACACGCCAAGCCCGGGTCATAGAAACCAGTAGCATAGAGAAGAAGGTAAGCGGGAAGCAGCGAATTCTGCTCAAAGACTCGCCAGAGCACGCCTGCCCGGTATCCATGTTTCAGCATGCGCCAGTATTCCGGTGGGTAAAGGATTTCATCCACCCGCGCGCCCCACTGATCAAACATGCGTAACCAAGGTGTGCTTGCGCGGTCCACCGCGTCGGAGATCCCCTGCCCTTCGCGTTCGAACCACGCCTCATATTCCCGCAGCCAGTCTTGATCTGCACAGATCGCGGCCTGCTGCAGAAACCGCATCGGAGAGCGCAAGACGTCGAAGCTCATACCCAGAGTTCTCTCACCTCGCAGCGATTTTTGCAAGGTTTGCCGAAATGTCCCTTTTCGCGAGCATCGGCCGTGGTTCAGGGCGAGGCGACAAAGGCAGGTCTTCGGATCGACTCGGGTCTCTATAGAAGTGAGACAATCTACTTGCGGCTCCCTTACCCGCAGTGAGACCAGGGAAGCTGCCGTCGCCCTCTGATGGAGGTCTTGATGGAAAGACCAAGTCTCGACAAATTTCCCACGAGCGTGCTTGCGCAGATTAACATCCAGCTGGCTTTTATCGTCTCTCGTCTGACCATCGCCGCGGAGGGGCACCAGATTTTTATATCTAATGCTCAGTTCCCACCCACCTCCCTTCTGAGTGCCTCTCTTCTCTCCTGCGGACGAAATTGACGCTTCTCAGCAGCTTGTCTTTGTGTCGGCAGATGATGGCAAAGTCTTCCGGTTTGCGGTGGGCGCAGTCTGGCAGCGGGACAGTAACGACTGTTCCGTCTTGGCCGAGACCCAGCGACATCAATTTCGAACAACGACTGCACAGCCAGAAGTATTCCACTCCGCTCTCGCTGCTGGCACAGGAGTTGGCAGAAGGGGTCAATCCGGAGTCGGCTTCAAGTCGAAAAAGTCTTCCTTCCTGGAGAGAGCGGAACGATACGGAACATGACGGGTTGGCACACTTCGCCACCATACAGAACCCATCAGACTTCCTATACTCATACTCTGCTAGGTGGCGGCCTTAGCTCAGTGACCTGCGCCACGCCGCAGTGTGACGGCCAAGGCTTCCAGCACCAGCACCCATTCGTGCGCATTGTTGACGCAGTATCGCGATCACCGCCGACGACGGGTCGTGCGTGGTGAGATAGGGCTTCAAGATGTTCTCAATCTTCGGGTCTGACGCGTTCGGACGCTTGTGGGGTCGACGTCAATCGCCTGTGGCGCCGGCCGACACGTTAGCTGTCGCCCTTCGGCTGCGGAGGGGATAGGCACAGCCTCAGATCAGCCCATTTGTGCAGTTCAGCACGAATCTGGAGAAATCGCATTACATGGGCGCGGGAAAAAATTCCTTCAAGCCGGCCGTTTAAGACCACTGGCAGTTGGTTCACGTCCTGCTGGCTCATCATCTGGAGCGCTTGAATCACGGGGGTATCAGGCGCGACGATGCTCAGTTCGCGCAGTGGTCGCATAACGCGGTCAACTCTGGTAGACGGCCACAGCGCACGTTCCACACCTTTCACTTCGTTCGGTGTGATCAGCCCAGCAACATGATCTTCTTCTTCTACGATGAAGCTACGCCGGCCAGTTGGGAGCAGGTGCTCATCGACAAACTGCTGGAGGCTGGTCTTGCTGTCTACTGTGGGGCAATCGCGCTCCATCATCTCGCCGACCCGTCGATCTCGCAACTCTGAGAGAAGTTCTGTCCGCGCATAACTGGTGCGTGATGCGTCCAAAAGAAACCACCCAATAAAGGCCGTCCACAGTCCATCGAGACTTGCTCCCACAAAGAAGCGCATCAGACCTAGTACGATGAAGGCGACGGCAACGGCCTCACCAGCTTGCGCTGCCAGTCGCATCGATAAGTCAGCGTTGTGAGTTATCCACCAGATGACAGCTCGCAGCACCCTCCCGCCGTCAAGAGGGAATCCGGGGATCATGTTGAAGGCAGCAAGGACAAGGTTGATGTAGCCGAGCCAGAGCAGCACGGCGACTGCTGGACTAGTTGGCGCCTTTCCTGGCAACCAACCGATCATCCAGTCTGTTCCGAGGCAGGCCATGCCGATCACTACGCTGGTGATCGGGCCAGCAATTGCCATCCAGAATTCGGTCTTGGCATCGGGAACATCGGTCTCGATCTGTGAGACGCCACCGAGCGCAAAAAGAGTAATGGCCTGAACACGCAAGCCGTATGCTTTGGCAACCAGAGAATGCGCCAGTTCATGCAAGAGGAGGGCGGCAAAGAACAGCAGGCAGGTAATGATTGCCGAGGCCCACACTACGGCCCTGGTCCACTGTGGGGTAACTGAATGAAAATGACCCACGAGGGAGAAGGTAATCAACAAAGCGATAATGAACCAGCTGTAATGGAGGCCGACGGCAATGCCGGCAATGCGTCCGAGCTTGATCTGTGCCCGCACAACTATAGGACATTCTTTCCGGTTGCTGGCCCGCAATTATAGTTCACTTGCTCTCATGGTGTGGAAGACGCTGTCCTGCGAACAGACGGATGCCACGTGCGTAAAATCGTGATATTTGCAAATGTTGTTCCCTGCTCACATTTCGCTCGGGTGATGCGTGTCACTGCACAGCGGGTCAGCAGTGATTAGAATAAAAGTGTGTAAGTATGTTCTTTCTAAAACAAACCATTCATGACGGCTCGCCCTCGCGTGTGTCGACCGCGACAAAGGCCGAGCGATGCACCTTCAGCACAGCATCCGAAGGAGGGTGTTATGAAATCCCAAGGGTCGTCCCACCAGCAACAACCTGAGCCACCTGCTGCATTGTTGAGTCTATGCAATCCCGAGGATCTCGCCAAGGAGATGCAACAGGTGCGGCTCGCGATCGCTCGTCGTGCTTATGAGTTATTTGAGGCTCGCGGCCGTGAACACGGTCACGACTGGGAAGACTGGTTCCGAGCCGAGTCAGAACTGCTGCGCCCCGTTTCGATCTCCATGTCAGAGTCAGCGGACCAGTTCACGGTCCGCTCTAATGTTCTTGGTTTCGGGGAAAGTGCGCTCAGAGTCAGCATCGAGCCGCGGCGCATCACGATTCTCGGCAAGAAGGAGATGAAGGCGACGGAAACTGAGGGAGGAAAAGTCGAGCACATCGACCGGCGCCCAGACCAGATCCTGCAGCGCATCGACCTTACAACAGAGGTGATCCCAGGGAGCTCAGTGGTCGAACTGCGGGCGGGGCTGCTCAAGTTCGAACTCCCCAAAGCTACGAAGCACGAAGTCGAAACTGCAACCGCTGCGGCTTGATTGACCACACGTGCTCGCTCGCTGGGATTTTCAGGCTGGCGAAGCACTCAGCGGGGCATGGAGGAGGATATGGGGGTATTGGCGAAGTCTCTATTCCGGGAGCCGTCTTCCACGATCAGCTGCGAGTTGCTAGAGAGCCTGCTGGCAGATTACCCGAGGCGCGACTTTCAAATTCGGTTGTGGGACGGCACTACGTGGGGAACGGAAAAGCAGCCGCGCTTCACATTAACTCTTAAACACGCGGAAGCGCTACATGCGATGTTTCACTCGCCCAGCGAACTCACCCTCGGAGAAGCCTACATTTACGACGACATCGACATTGAAGGCGACATCGAAGCCGCCTTCGAGTTGGCAGACTATTTGATTGGTCGTGAGCGCAGCCTATCGGAAAGTCTCGATCTTAACGCGCAGTTGCAGAAGTTGCCCGCGAACGATCGCCCACGAGCAAGTCTCCACCCCATCAAGTTGTGGGGTTCAGTTCATTCCAAGGATCGCGACCAACAAGCCGTTGCCTATCACTACGATCTTCCAGCCGAGTTCTACGCGCTCTGGCTGGACCAGCGCATGGTCTACTCGTGTGCTTACTTCGCCACCCCGGAAGAAGATCTGGATACCGCCCAGCTGCGCAAGCTGGATTACATCTGCAGGAAGCTGCGGCTACGCCCAGGCGAGCGGCTCCTGGATATTGGCTGCGGCTGGGGTGGATTGATTGCGCACGCGGCCGCGCACTACGGCGTTCACGCTGTAGGGATCACACTGAGCGTGCCGCAGGCAGAGTTGGCACGAAAGCGTTTGCGCGAATCAGACCTGAACGATCGATGCCGTGTGGAGGTGTCGGACTACCGCGACATTGATCATGCCCGGCAGTATGACAAGATTGTGAGCGTGGGCATGTTTGAGCATGTTGGTGAAGCGCTCTTGCCGGAGTACTTCCGTCGAGCTTGGGACTTGTTGAGGCCGGGTGGCATATTCCTGAATCACGGAATTGCGTACTCCGCTACCTATCGCAGGCGAGGGCCATCGTTTATTGATCGGTACGTGTTTCCCGACAGCGATCTGGTGCCAATCAGTACGAGCCTTCGATCGGCGGAACTCAGCGGTTTTGAGGTGAGGGATGTCGAGAGTCTGCGTGAGCACTATGGCTTGACGCTCCACCATTGGCTAGAGCGGCTGGAGGCTCATGCAGAGCATGCGCGTCGTATCACCGACGATACCACTTATCGCATATGGCGCCTCTACATGGCGGGTGCCGCGCATAGATTCCGGAGTGGTTGTTTGAACGTGTACCAGACCCTTTTTGCCAAGCCGCTCCGTGGGGAGAGTAGTCTGCCGCTGACCCGTGAGGACTGGTATCCGCCAATGCGCCAACCGTGATTTGTAGGAGGTGACTTACATCACTGAAAGTTCAGGCTCATTGGTGTAAATCAGAATCAGACCGGGTCGTCTTCCGAAAGTCAGCGCTCCGCCTCTGCAGTCCAAGCAGGCGCCAGCGCGGAGACGCCCGGTAAGAGTTTGAGAATGGTCGACTGCTGATCACCAATTCCGCTCGCGGCAGACTGTGAGGCGAATGTGATCTATGTCAGAAGCATCCCTGCGGGAATAGCAGCAGCAGCAATTGCGCCGCCTCCTGCTTTCCTTTGTTGCCCTCCTGGTTCCTACAAAAAGCAAAAACCGTCCGGAGACACCTGGAATGTGTTTAACGCTCTTTCGGCGCTTGCTAGGTGGCCGTTGGCGAGTTTCCCGCAACCATCATTTTTGCTGCGGGCTTCCGGCGGGAATTGCGGACTGTTTCGAATCAAGAACATCGTACGTTCTTGAGACTTCAGAGCGGGGAGGTATGCGATGTTATTTCGAGACGAAGATGAGGACGTTGAATTGTTACCCTTCGCGGATCGAGCCGAAGCGGGACGCATGCTGGCAGCCAAGTTAGCGGCATACTCCGGGCGAGGCGATGTGGTTGTGCTGGGGCTTCCCCGCGGTGGCGTGCCCGTTGCGTTTCAAGTGGCGCAGGTTCTAAACGCCCCCCTCGACGTTCTCGTAGTCCGAAAACTGGGTATCCCGTGGGAAAGAGAACTGGCGATGGGCGCCATTGCCTCAGGCGACGTCGAGGTACTCGACCTTTCCCTAGTGGAACAATTGTGCGTGCCAAGTGAGGCCATTCAGGACGTAGTCGGCGTCGAACGGAATGAACTGGCACGGCAAGAGCGGCTGTATCGCGGCAATCGCCCGCCGCTCCCGGTAGCTGGAAAGACGGTCATTCTGGTCGACGACGGTATCGCAACGGGCTCGTGCATTCTGGCTGCAATCGCAGCCGTCCGCAGGCAGAGGGCTGCACGAATCGTCGTCGCCATTCCGGTTGCTTCGGCCAGCGCTTGTAATGCCATCCGGATGGAGGCCGATGAGGTCATCAGTGTGGCTGAACCGGAGACGTTCCTTGCAATTTCACAGTGGTATGAGGACTTTAGCCAGACGTCTGACGACGAGGTTTGTGCTTTGCTTGAAAGGCAAAGTCGTTCGGCGCCGCTCGCGGCTTAGATCAAGGGTAGGTTAGCCAAAGGAGGAAAAGATGCAACGCCATTTTTCAAATCGGGGCGAAGCCCTCGCTGAGGTTGCGGCAGCCAAGATGATGACTCACCGCACAGCAAAAACAACGTATGCCTTCGCCAGCCAGCGCAGGAGGGGCGTCGCGCCTGGGCAGTGGAAAGCACAACTCCCGGAAGCGACTTTCCCAAAGAGTTTGCCGAGTAAAAGAGAGTCGAAACAGGGCAGCAAATCAGGCGTGAGCCTGCCAGAGCTTTAGCTTGCCCAGAGAGATAGGAGTTTTCCGTGGACTTGCAGCGCAATCTCCGACCAGTGATGGGCTCCGAAGAAGTTGAGCACACAGCCGACCGCGCCTTCCGTGTGCGCGGCCGAGATCTGGCCGAACTTTTGGAGAACGCCGCCCACGCCATGGTTGCTTTGGATGGAGAGCCCCCCGACAGTGAACGATTCATTCGGCGGGTGGTCGAGGTCGGAGGAAGTGATCGGGAAACCTTGCTGGTGAACTGGTTGAATGAGATCTTATATCTGGAACAAACCCATCGCGAATTCTACGATCATTTTTTGCTCAGCAACGTCACCGAAAATCACTTGCGTGCACAATTGTATGGTCGACAGTTGAACCGCAGTGTTACGTCCGTCAAGGCTGCCACTTTCCACAATCTAGAGGTAAGGGGAACGTCGGAAGGACTCGAAGCCACGGTTGTCGTGGATGTCTGACATCTTCGGCAATAGGCGAATGTCATGCTCAGTCAGGACAATTTCGTGCGCCTGTCAGAATTCGTCTGGGAGATTCCCCGAACCTACCGCGATGACATGCGTGTACCGGCACGGCTGTATGCCGATGAAGAATTGCTGAATGCGGCCCTCAGTGACAACTCCATCGTCCAGCTCATCAACACCTCCACCCTGCCAGGAATAGTCCAGCATGCAATCGCGATGCCCGACATCCACCAGGGTTACGGCTTCCCGATCGGCGGAGTCGTGGCCACGCGCTTGCCTCCAGGTGTGATTTCACCGGGCGGAGTGGGGTATGACATCAACTGTGGCGTGCGGCTCCTCGCGTCACGGACGACAGTTGAGGAAATCAGACCCTTCCTCGAAGAAATAGCTGTCGCACTATATGCGAACTGTCCGAGCGGCGTCGGCGCCCGCGGATGCCTGCTACTGACTACGACCGAACTGGATGAGGTCTTACATGCAGGTTCACGCTGGATGCTCGGGAGGGGATATGCACGCAAGGAAGATCTTGATCGCACTGAGGAGTTCGGTCGCATCTCCGGAGCGAATGCCAGCTATGTTTCGCAACATGCCCATGAACGCGGACGCAATCAACTGGGGACTCTGGGCGCTGGCAACCACTTTATCGAGATAGACAGAGTTGCTGAGGTCTACGACCAGACCATAGCTGCACGGCTGGGTATCTATCCAGACAACGTTGCCGTGCAGATTCACTGCGGTTCGCGCGGCCTCGGGCATCAGATCTGTGAGGACTACGTGAGCCGCTTCCAGAAGACTGCGCACGATTATGGCATCACATTGCCCGATCGGGAATTGGTGTGTGTGCCGTTCGATTCCCAAGAGGGGCAGGAGTATTTCCGCGCGATGGCCTGTGCGGCAAACTTCGCGTTCGCAAACCGGCAACTGCTCGCGCATTCGATCCGGCAGAGTTTCGAGCAAGTGCTGGCCGGCAGGATCAAGGATTTCGATTTGTGCCAAGTGTACGACGTTGCGCACAACATGGCAAAGATTGAAGAGCATGAAATTGATGGCCAGCGCTTGCAGCTCTGTGTTCACCGCAAGGGTGCTACTCGAGCGTTCGGCCCGAAATCGGCAGCGCTCCCCGCCGACCTGCAAGACATCGGACAGCCCGTGCTGATCCCGGGCTCGATGGGAACGGCTTCCTATGTCCTGATTGGTACGTCGAAAGCCATGCAGCAGACCTTCGGTTCCACCTGTCATGGTGCCGGTCGAGTGATGAGCCGAGCGAAGGCGAAGAGGATGGTGCGCGGAGCAGAACTACGGCAACAACTGAAGAGCCGAGGCATTCTGATCTGCGCTGGATCGATGAGCGGGTTGGCGGAAGAGGCTCCTGCGGCGTACAAAGATGTGTCCCAGGTGGTTGAAGTGGTCGTCAGAGCAGGAATTGCAAACAGAATTGCACGACTCGAGCCAGTTGCGGTCATCAAGGGCTAACGATTAAGTTCGCGCCTTCAGCGAAAATGAAGAACTTCTACCCACGACCTCCCTTGGTCGTAGTAGCTAAACAATGGTACTAAGGTCGAATCCAAGCTCCCCTGCAAGGTAGTCTACTCGTCTAGAGGACACGCCCGGCATCTTTCGGAGCGGAGTATTTGCTCTTCGGACAGATTGATTTGACGTACCACGAATTTGCTTGACTGTAGTATGTCCGTCCGGCCTGCATCGGCCAGGTAGTCTCCTACCAATTCCAGGGCCCGGTATTTTGTGGGTGCAAGCACGTAGATGCTGTCGGTGCCGTGCAGGGTGACTTCATAAGCCTTCATAAGCTTCCTCCCCGTTATCTGATGCCATGGTGTTGCCGCGGGCCATAGTCAGCATGTCTTAGTGGGAATGCCCGTTCATCTCGGTTAAGACAAAACTGTTCAAAGCCGCCCATGGACCAAGGGCCGCTAACGACGGTCTGCTTGCATCAAGGCTGCTGCCTGTGTCGGCTGCCAGTAAGTGCGCCTCTACGGGAGGAGTGCAAGGCGCAGCCAAACAGCACAACTGTAGAAGCCATTACGATTCCAGGCGCGGCTGCACGTTGCCCTCATTGAGACTGCCCATACGCCGGGCTGCGGACATCCTGGTCATCGTTATCCTGAGCCTCTCGGTAACGCCCTCTCATCTCGTTGCCCTGGCCGACCGTCAGGCCATGCTTAGGGCTGCCACACGAAGCCGTGATTCACGTTGCGGGCGTCAACGTACCAGCCGGCAACAGCTCCCCAAAGATTGTTCGTCGAAGGGCGAGTGCCTTGGCCCGCACCTCTGCCCGCGCGCGGAACATTGAAATTGGTGAACTTCCCGGAAGGGCCTCGTTCGAACCCGTGAGCGGCGAGATTCGCGTCCCAGTAGGCCCCCGTGGTTACCCCGAAGAGGTTGATACTGAAGGCGGCGGTGCCTGCGCCGGGGGCTTGGCTCGCCTTCGGATCATCGAACGTGGTAAACGAGCCGTCCAGGTTGCGCACGAAGCCGTGAGCGACGTTGTTCGAGTCCACGGAGTATCCCGTGATCACGCCTGCCAAGTTGATGCTCGCAGCCACAGTGCCCAGCCCGCTGCCGGTTCCGGCCCCAGGCGCGTCGATACTCGTCATGTTCCCATCGGGCGCGCGCACGAAACCGTGCACAACGCTGCTTGCATCCATGTAGAACCCGGTGACTGTGCCATCCAGGCCGAGGCACGTTTCCTCGCATGGGTAGGTGAAAACCGAGCTGGGCGGATCGAACGATGTGAATCCGGTCTCGGGCGATCCGACAAACCCGTGGTTCTCACCGTTTCCATCGATGTAACTGCCGGCCGTCGTTCCTGACAGGTTGATGTTGGTTGCCAATGTGCCTTGCTGTTGGCCCGTGCCCTCGCCCGGAACATCAATGGTAGTGAAGGAACCGTTTGGGCTTAGCAGGAAGCCGTGATACACGTTGCTGGAGTCCTGGAAGGCTCCCGCGATCACGCCCAGGTCGTTAATGGCATAGGCCGCCGTGCCTTGGCCAGGCTGCAGGCCCGCTCTGGGAGCATCAAAGGAAGCGACGTTGCCGTCGGGAGTGCGCAGGAAACCGTGCAGCACGATCTTCTTGTCTGAGTAGGTCCCCACGACCGTTCCCAGGTCGTTATTGGCGAGCGGAGTGGTTCCACAACCTAAGAAGCCCAAAAAAGCGCTCGCGCACACCGGTGAGAACACCCTGCCTGCGCCGGGAACGTCGAACTCGATGACAGTATGCCTGCTCAGCTGTGCAATTGCTGGCACTGCCAGGCTGACCAATAACAACGCCAAGATGAGTCCTCTCGCTTGCCCTTTGTTGCTCATCGTCTTTTCCTCCTGGAATTCTTGCCGACCTCATATACTTAGTACTCACTCGCCGATTTTCGCCAGTCCTTCTTGAGTTGCTCGATAACCTCATCCGCCAGCCTGGTTGTATCAAAGGCCTCTGACTTTGTGGTTCTCCAAATGGGCTTCTGAGTGCGCCGGTCCAGAAGGGTAACCGTCGCGGTCGTGATCCGTACAATGGCTTTTGCGGGCACGATGGTGCTCTCAGTTTGACAAGTAAGAATCGCGTCGGCTTCCTCTAGCTTGGAAGTGATCATTACCGTATTCCACTTTTCGAGACGAGCTCTGACGAGAAGTAGAACCTCGTCCGAAGAGGGAGCCACATAGATCGTTCTTATTTGATGTAGCAGAGGGGGCCCAGCTGAAATTGTGGCCTGTGCGGCTAGGAACTCCGCGGAGAGCAGCAGCAGCAGTGCAAAGATTCGCAGAATCGTCCAGCCGACTCGCAGAGGTTCGCAAAGGGAGCGTTGGAGGTTCATAAGGTTCCGCCTTCCTTTCTTAGCGTTTCTAAGGGCCCACGGGCTGGCCAACCAAGTACGTACTCTTCCTGAAAGGTCACATGACTGCAAGACGATTCAAACCACCTCGTGTCCTCCGAAGGGGTCGAAACGAAAAACCTTGTCCGCTCAAGCCCCTCTTACACTGCAGGTGCGATCAGTTTGCCACTCAACCCGCCCACGATTGCTCCGATGGCGACGCTAGCTAAGAATGTGTAAGAGATCTCGATCCGCAGCACGTCTTCTGGGATCCCAGTCCACCCTCTAAAAATCAAACCGGCTGCCGCGACCGCTGCCCAGAGACAAATCGAGGTAATGATTCCTTTCCACGTCCCTCTCCGCCCACGACAAGTGAGTAGCCAGGCCACGCCGTAGGCAAACAGGAAACAAACCGCCACGCTAAGGAGATGTGGACTCCACCATCGCACCATCTGCCGCAGCTCGGGTTGACTCAGTCCGAACGCATCCCTCCAGCGGGGCCGAAACAGGTACTGCGCGTGCCAAACCGCTCCGAACACCCAAGCTGCAAACGCCGCGATCACCACGGGAATGTGGTAGATCTTTTTTGTTTTTGGCAGCTCAACCTCGCCT
>Ga0187819_10001429_pt1 | contig 12364 bp, 13 predicted proteins | sample NC_wetland_sal_i_15_FD_132411 | JGI IMG/M metagenome (GOLD analysis project Ga0187819, IMG submission 132411) | Wetland sediment microbial communities from Neuse River Estuary, North Carolina, USA - SO4_4 | ecosystem: Environmental > Aquatic > Freshwater > Wetlands > Sediment | place: USA... | reverse complement strand
TCTCGCCGCGCTTGGTCCAGGCGGTGAAGGCTTGCTCGCGCAGGTCGCGGCGCGAGGAGAACTGCAGGAACGGCTCGACGCTCGAGCGCGACAGCGTGACGACATGCTTGCCCTTGACGCCCATATCTGCCGCCGCACGGGCCGCCGCCGCGCGTACCGAAGGCGGTAGCCCGGCGAGATCGCGCTCGCCGTCGAGCACCAGGCGCCAGGACTGTTCGTCCTTCAGCACGTTTTGGCCGAACTGCGTGGCAAGCGTCGCGAGGCGTTCGTTGATCTCGGCGACGCGCGCTTTGGCCTTGCGGCCGAGCTTGGCGCCGGCGCGCACGAGCCAGGTGTGATGCAGCTCCAGCAGGCGCCGCTGCTCGTCCGTCAGGCGCAGGCGATCGCGGCGTTTGTAGAGATCCTCCACGCGCGCGAAAATTTTCGGATTGAGCATCACGGCCGTCTCGTGCGCCGCGAGCTTTGGGGCGATCTCGCGCTCCACAGCCTGCAGCGCCTCGCTCGTGTGCGCGCCGGCGAGGTTGAAGAACACCGCGCTCACGCGGTTCAAGGCCCGCCCGCTGCGCTCGAGCGGCGCGATGGTATTGGCGAACGTCGGCCGCGCGCTCTGCGCCGCGACTTTCGCGATCTCCGCGTTGTGCTCTTTCAGCGCCGCAGCGAACGCCGGCGCGAAGTGTGATGGCTCGATGCTCTCGAACGGGGGCAGAGCGAACGGCGTCGACCATTTGCCGAGCAGCGGATTGCCGCGCGTTAAGGCTCGCCGCGCCGGCGCCGCCGCTCGGCGGTTGATGCTTGCCTTCCCGCTTCCTCGCTTGCCCGTGCGCGTCGCCACCGCCGATGATCCTTCGCAAATCTCTTCGCTCATACGCTTATCGGCAGCCGGTGCGGCGCCAGCAAGCCTCCAAATCGTCCCGACATGAAAAAGGGCCGGTGGGGAAACCGGCCCAATCGTGCTCTGGGGACTAGGAGTTCAGGGATTGGTCGCTGCCTAACAAGGCCCGATCCGACAAAGCAGCCCCGGGGGGCTGGGGGGCTGAGATCCGGAGGCGGCCTCGTCCGGATCGGGCCTAGAGGCAACGATCGCAAGGTCGCAAAGGTTTGGGGCGGATCGTTGGCCGCGCAAGGACCTGAATTTGACCTATTCAGGGATTTTCCGTGCCGCGAAGACGCGCAGTTGCTTCAACGCGCGCCGCAACCCAAGCGCGGCGGGGCCTTGAAATCCGAAGCGAGCGGCGCGATCATATTTGTGTCACCAAAGGGAGGCGCCATTGAGCGAAACCGAACCGATAATATTCAGCCCGCGCAAAGCGGGCGGCTTTCGCGGCCCACTGCCGCACGCAAGCCCAGCACCGGACGCCCAGCGACTCACCTCCTTCAACCGCCACGAGTTAAGCGCGATCCTCGCCATCTATGGCCGCAAGGTCGCGGCCGGCGAGTGGCGCGACTATGCCATCGATCTCGGGCGCGAGACGGCCGTATTCTCCATTTTCCGCCGCGCTAGCGAGTGCCCGCTCTTCCGCATCGAGAAGACGCCGCGGCTCGCGCGCAAGCAGGGCGCCTACTCGGTGGTCGCGCCGGCGGGACTGATCCTGAAGCGCGGCCACGATCTGCGCCGCGTTCTGCACGTGCTGGAAGACCGCGCGCGCCTCGTCAGCGTCTAACGGCCGCCCTTTATTGCTTCAGTCCCCTCTCCCCATCCTTCATGGGGAGAGGGTTAGGGTGAGGGGCAGAAACCGGCACCGCCCAAGCAGCTGCCCCTCACCCCGACCCTCTCCCCGCACGCTGGGAGAGGGAGAAAAGCGAAGAGCCCCGCAAAAGCGGGGCTCTTCGTGTGTTTGCTGTGTCGCCCGGCTAGTTGCGGCTGTTGCCGAACAGCTGCAGCAGGAAGAGGAACATGTTGATGAAGTCGAGGTAGAGGTTCAGCGCACCCATGATGGCGCTCTTGGCAACCAGCTCGGCATTGCCGCGCACCATGAGGTAGCCGTCCTTGATCCGCTGCGTGTCGTAGGCGGTGAGGCCCGCAAACACCAGCACGCCGATCACGGAGATGGCGAACTGCAGCCCACTCGACTGCAGGAAGAGGTTGACGGCCATCGCGATGATGAGGCCGACGACGCCCATGAACAGGAACGAGCCCCAGCCGGAGATGTCCCTCTTCGTCGTGTAGCCCCAGAGGCTCAGCGCGCCGAACGACGCCGCGGTAATGAAGAACACCTGCACGATGGACTGGCCGGCGAAGGCGAGGAAGATCCAGGAGATCGATACGCCCATGATCGCCGCGAAGGTCCAAAACATGAGCTGCGCCCCTGCGACCGTCATCGACTGCATCCGGAATGACGCGATGAGCACGAAGGCGAGAGGGGCAAATGCGATCACGTACTTGAGCGGCGACAAGTACAGCGCCTGCCCCAGCGGTGTAAGCGTCTCTAGGCTGCCGCCTGCGAGCTGATTGGTGAGATAGGCCGCGACGCCCGTCAGTGCCACGCCGGCGGCCATGTAGTTGTAGACGCCGAGCATGTAGGCGCGCAGGCCCTCGTCCACCGCGACGCCCGCGCGGGCTGCCGTCGGGGATTGCGCGTACCTGTTGTCGAGCTGAGCCATCGAACCCTTCCCTTTAGTTATTCGGCGGAAGCCGCCAAATCACAGCTGAAATATGCGCTGCAGCCATGATGCTTTCAAGGCGCGCTGAGAGTGATATTTGAAGCCTTAAATTCCGTTTAGCCGCCGGAAAAATGGGCGTTTTCAACAGCTTCACTCCGAGCGCAGGTAGGGCACCGCAGGAGCCCGCAAGACCGCCCACGTCCCCGCGCCGCCAAACAGCAGGACGAGCGCCAGCGAAAGCGCGAGCGCAAGCGCCACCGCCCCAGCCGAGAACGTGAAGCCGATGTTCATGACCTGCGTCACGGCCAGCCAGGCCGCCGCTGCGCCGAGGGCGATCGCGAACAGGGCGGTGGCGCCCGCGAGCAGCAGGTACTCGAAGACGTGCGCGGCGAGGATGCGCCGCCGGGTGGCGCCGAGCGTCTTCAGGATGACTGCCTCGAGGATGCGGCGGCGCTGCGCCGTCGCCAGCGCTCCGGCGAGCACGAGCGCGCCCGCTAGCAGCGTAACGCTGCCGGCGGCGCGGACCGCGATCATCACCTTGGCGAACACCGAGCCGAACGCGTCGAGGATGTCGCGCACGCGGATCGCGGTGACTGATGGAAAGTCGCGCCCGAGTGTGCGGATCGTCTGGGCCTCGGTCGCCGGCGGCGTGGCATCGGGCAGCGAGATCGTGACCAAGAGATTGTGCGGGGCGCCTTTCAGCGTATTGGGCGAGAACACCATCACGAAATTGATGGCGAGACTTTCCCACTTCACCTCGCGCAGGTTGGCGACACGCGCCGTCACGTTGCGGCCGAGCACATTGACCGTCACCGTGTCGCCGAGCTTCAAGCCGAGCTTGCCCGCGAGCTCCGCCTCGAAGGAGACGAGCGGCTCGCCCGCGTAGTCGGCTGGCCACCATTGCCCCGCCACCACCTTGGAGCCCTTCGGCACCGTCTCGGAGTACGAGAGCCCGCGATCGCCGTTGAGCACCCACTGCGCCTCGGGCGGAGCGTTGATCTCCTCGACCGGCGTGTCGTTGAAGCGCACGATGCGCCCGCGCAGCATCGGCGCCTCTTCCAGCACCGCCGCCGGAATGTCGCGCTGCACGAACTCGGTGATCGCCGGGAAATCCTCTTTCGTCACGTCGAGCACGAAATAGTCGGGCGAGCGCGTGGGCAGGCGCTCCTTGAGCTCGCTGACGAGCGAGGCATTGGCCAGCGCCACCGCCACGAGAAGCGAAAGTCCGGTCCCGAGCGACAGCACGACAGAACGGGTGAGGCCGCCGGGCGCCCCGAGGTTGCCGATGGCGAGCGCCAGCTCCGGCAGCCGAGGCCGGGGTGAGCGGCGGGCGAGCACGGTGACCGCGGAGCCGAGTCCTAAAAACACCGCGAAGATCACGGCGAGCGCACCGCAGAAGTAGAAGGCGATGCGTTTCGAATCCGAGCTCAGCACGGCGAAGCCGACGAGCAGCGCGGCAGTTGCGATCGTCGCGCCGATGATCCAGGCGCTCGGCCACACGCGCTCCGGCGCCACCTCGTCGCGGAACAGCACGCTGGCGCTGACACGCTCGACGCGGCCGAGCGGCCACAGCGTGAACAGCAGCGACACGGCGAGCCCGTAGATCGCGGCCGAGATGAGGCTCAAGGGCGACACCGTCATCTCGGCGTGGATCGGCAACAGATCGCCGTAGAGAGCGCCGAGGACGAGCGGCAGTGCGGTGCCGAGCAGGAGCCCGATTGAGATGCCGATGACGGCAACGATTGTCACCTGCGCGAGAAAGATTAAGAGCACCGTGCGGCTCGTCGCGCCGACGCTCTTCATGGTGGCGATCACCGTGCGCCGCTTGTCGATGAAGGTGGCGACCGCGTTGGCGACGCCGACTCCGCCGACCAGAAGCGCGGTGAGCCCGATCAGCGTCAGGAACTGCCGCAGGCGGTCGAGCGTGCGCGTGACCTGCGGAGAGGGATCGCGGCGGTCGGTGATGGTGAAGCCCGCCTCCGGGAGCCCAGCCTCCACGCGCGCGCGCAATTCTTTCAGGTCGTCCTCGTTCGCCCGCTTGCTGCCGGCGAGCTTCAGAGCGTAGCGCCAACGGATGAGCGTGCCGGGCTTGACGAGGCCCGATTTGTCGAGCGTCGCCTGCGAGACAAAAATGCGCGGGCCGTAGGTCAGGCGGTCGGAGAGGGCGTCGGGCTCCGCCTTGAGCGCCGCCGCCACCGGCACTTGCTCGGTGCCGATCATGACCGGATCGCCGACCTTCAGCCCCAGCCGCTGCAACAGCGCCGGATCGACGACGGCGCCGCGCTGTAGCGCCTCCAGCAGCGACCCGCCGGTGGCGAGGATGACATGGCCGGCCAGCGGATAGGCGGCATCGACGCCCTTCAGCTCGGCGAGTGCCTGATCGGCGTTGTCGACGCGGCGGGCCATCGTTCGCAGCGTCACCGTCTCGGAGAGCCGCCCCAGCTTCTCCAGCTGAGCGCGCTCCTCGCCTACGGCGCGCACGTGCATGCGCGACACCGTCAGGTCGCCGCCGAGGATCGCCTCGCCCTGGCGTTCGAAGCCAGCGCGCAAGGCGTCCGACACGGCGCCCACGCCGGTGATCACGGTGACACCGAGCGCAACGCAGGCGATGAAGATGCGAAAGCCAGCAAATCCGCTGCGCAGCTCGCGCAACGCGATCGAGAGCACGACGGGCAGGCGCCAGTCGCGGCCGCGCACGGTGGAGGGGACCGCGTCCGTCGCGCTCATGCGACGAGCTCGACCGAGCGCTCGATGCGCCCATCCGCCATGCGGATCGTGCGCTCGCAAGCGCCGGCAAGTTGCGCGTCGTGGGTGACGAGAACGAGCGTCGCCTGCCGGCGCCGCTGCAGCCCGAACAAAAGATCGATCACCTGGCGGCCGGCCTTGCCGTCGAGGTTGCCGGTCGGCTCGTCCGCGAGAATGAGCTTCGGCGACCGGCTCAAAGCACGCGCGATGGCGACGCGCTGCTGCTCGCCGCCCGAGAGCTGCGCCGGGAAGTGATCGACGCGAGGCTTCAAGCCCACCTCGTGCAGAAGCTCGCGCGCGATCTCGAATGCGTTGGCCGTGCCCGCGAACTCGAGCGGCAGCGCGACGTTCTCGAGCGCCGTCATCGTCGGCACGAGGTGAAACGACTGGAACACGATGCCGATTTCGGCACCGCGCATCAGCGCGAGTTCGTCCTCGCTAAGCTGCGTCAGGTCATGCCCGGCTACCTCGACGCGCCCGCTCGAAGCGCGCTCCAGGCCCGCGATGACCATCAGCAGCGAGGTCTTGCCCGAGCCCGACGGCCCGACCACGGCCAGCGCTTGCCCGGGTTCGACGCGCAAGCTCACATCGCACAGGACCTCGACCGGCCCGGCGCGGCTCGTCAGCGTGAGTTGCACATTCTGCAGGGCGACGATCGGCTGGCTCACGACGCGAAATGGCTCCGCTGCTGTTGGGATTGCGGCCGTCAAGGTCTTGCCTCACGCCGACCACGGCTTTACCTCACCCTATGCCCTTCTCTGACTGGTGAGGCAGAAACATGGAGCCGATGACGGCACGACGTAGAGCAGGCACCCTCGCACACGTGGTGGGGATGCTGTTCCTCGTCAACGCTTTAGCGGGTGCGATGAATTTGTCCACCGCGACGGCGGAGACCACCAAACCGCTGCACATCCTCGCTTTCGGCGACAGCCTGTCGGCAGGCTACGGGCTGAGGCCGAAGGATGCCTTCCCCGCGCAGCTGCAGAAGCAGCTGAAGGCGGCCGGGAACAACGTCGTCGTCGGCAACGGCGCCGTCTCCGGCGATACCACGGCCGATGGCTTGAAGCGGCTCGACTGGGCCGTGCCCGACGACACCGACGCCGTCATCCTCGAGCTCGGCGGCAACGACGCGCTGCGCGGCATCGACCCCAAAGAGACGCGCGCCAACCTAGAGAAGATCATCGCCGCCTTGAAGAAGCGCAACATCCCCATCTTGCTCGCCGGCATGCTGTCGCCGGCCAACTGGGGCGATCACTACTCGGACGAGTTCGACGCGATCTTCCCCGAGCTCGCGAAGGAGCACGGGCTGGTGTTCTATCCATTCTTCCTCGAGGGCGTCGTGTTCGATCAGAAGCTCAACCTCGACGACGGCATGCACCCGAGCGGCAAGGGCATCGCCGAGATCGTCAAGCGCATCATGCCCTCGGTCGAAGAGTTGATCGGCCGCGCCTCCCCGCAGCAACGCGCCGCCGCGCCCAAAACCTAAAGCCCCCGCGACCCTGAAAGACTGCCAGTCATGCCCCGCCTCTTCACCGGTATCGAGATCCCGGCCGAGCAGCGCGAGGAGCTTGCCCGCCTGCGCATGCCGCTGCCCGGCGGCGGCAGGTGGATCGAGCCCGAGAACTATCATCTGACGCTGCGCTTCGCCGGCGACATCGAGAAGGCGCAGGCCGAGGAGCTGATCGAGCGGCTCGCGGCGATCTCGATGGACGCGTTCGAAATCCGTCTCGCAGGCGTTGGCGCCTTCGGCGGCAACGACCCCGACTCGCTCTGGGCGGGTGTCGGGCCCTCATCCGAGCTCGAGGCGCTGGCGCGGGCGAACGAGCGCGCCGCGCGCGCCGTCGGGCTTGCCCCCGACGGCCGCTCCTTCAAGCCGCACGTGACGCTGGCGCGGCTCAAATACGCGAGCCCGGATGCGGTCGCGCGCATCCTCGGGCGCATCGGCGGCTATCGTTCCGCGCCGTTTTTCGTTGCGCGCTTTGTGCTGTTCTCCTCGCGGCCGAAGGTCGGCGGCGGTCCTTATGCGGTGGAGGAGGCGTTCCCGTTGCGCGGCGGCGAGTTCGCCGACCTGGCCGACCTCGGGGGCGGGTGGTAGCCAGTTTGTATTGACGATGTCAATACAGATGCGTATATACATTAGCGACACAGTCGAGGACTATTCGCTTATGACTGCCCCTACCACCGTTTCCAAACCCAAGCGGCTTCGCAAGGCTTCTATCAAGCCGGCGAAGGTTGACGCCGTGAGCCTCCGCGTGGACCCGGAGACCCGATTCCTGATCGATCGTGCGGCCGACGCGCTCGGCCAAACCCGAACCGAGTTCATGTTGGCCACGGCGCGCGGCAGGGCGACGGAGATTCTCTTGAGCCAGCGGTTGTTTGTACTGAGCGAGGTCGATTGGGCATCCTTTAATCGCGCGTTGGATGCGCCGATGCCTTCCAACACCAAACTCAAGGCGCTGCTCGCGCGCCGGCCCGCATGGGATCGTCCCTAGCAAATGCCGAAAGAACTCGGGCGGCTCAGCAAGCCCGTTGCTCTCGGGCTCCGGCACGATCTCAGTGACTTCAACTGCGGGCGCGAGCCCATTACCACATGGCTTCAGTCCCGAGCTCGATACGCTGTTGAAGCGGACACCGCACGAGTCTATGTGGTCTGCCGTGGCGCGAGAAAAGTTGTTGCCTTCTACGCTCTTGCGGCGGGAGGCGTCGCTCGAAGCGAAGCGCCAGGTGCCCTCAGGCGAAACAGTCCCGACCCAATTCCCGTGATCGTTTTGGCGGTGCTCGGTGTCGACAAGACCGAGCAGGGGCACGGCCTCGGCCAGGACTTAGTCAGTGACGCCATGCGCCGCGCGCTGCAAGCCGCGAAAATCATTGGAGCGCGCGCGCTTCTCGTGCATGCGCTGGATGCCGGGACGGCGGAATTCTATCTGCGGCTCGGCTTCAGGCCATTCGGCGGCGAGACGGAAACTCTATTTCTGGCGCTGAAGACCATTCGCCAGCATCTCTAGTCGCCCTAATCGTGGTCCCAACGGTTGCCGTCCCACGGCGTCTGCGGGCCGCGGTCGTAAGCGCCCGGCGGTTGGTTGCCGTAAGGGTTTGGTCCGCCCGACGCTTGCGCCGTCCGCCGCGCATCCTCCACCGGCGGCTCGGCCGGGTGCGCCGCCGCCTCTGCGGCATAGCCTGCGTGCCGCGCCGCCTCCTGCGCCGACCACGGGGCCGGCTTGCACACGCAGGCGTTGACGAGGGCCTTGCGGTAGCGGAACGCGTTCGGCAGATCGGCGTAGCGGCGCCCGCTGAGATCGACCATCGTCTCGGGGCTGCCGCCGGAGGTCGGATAGTAGAAAAGACGCGCCTCGCCGTCGCAGCGGGCCGAGCAGGTGTGGCTGTCGGTGTAGAGCCGCTCGCGCCGCACGCCGTCGCTGATGGGGAAATAAAACCCGTCGCACAGGCGCACGCACAGCGTCCGATAGGTGCCGTAATCCTCCTGCCAGCTGCCGCCGTCGTAATCGCCCTCGCTGCCGTAGCCCGAAGGGCCCATGCGGCTGAAATTGAAGCGGTACTCCGGCAGACGCTCGACGAAGCCGCCGAACAGCCGACGCAAGAGCCCCTCCGCGAAGGACGGCTCCGCCGTAGCGATGAGCGCCGCTATCAGCGCCGTTCCTGCAATGAGAGCCTTCACGCCGCGCATGTGCAATCGACCCGCCCCGTCGAGATTGGGTCTCGACTGGAAGGCCCGAGCATCGCTGCAGGTGGCAAAGAATTCCTGAACGGCCGTGTCAAAAGCCGATCAAATCGTGAGCACGACCTTGCCGACGGCCTCGCGCCGGTCGAGCACGGCGATCGCCTCGGCCGTACGCACGAGCGGGAACGTCGCGTGGATGCGCGGATTGAGCTTGCCCGCGGCGACCCAGGCCAGCACGTCCGCCATGTTGCGGCGGTGGCCTTGAGGATCGCGCCGCACCGCCTCGCCCCAGAACACGCCGATCGCCGCGGCGCCCTTGAGCAAGAGCAGGTTCAGCGGGATCTTCGCAATCTCGCCGGAAGCAAAGCCGACGACCAGGAAGCGCCCCTGCCAGCCGAGGGAGCGCAGCGCGGCTTCCGAGGATGCGCCGCCGACGCAATCGTAGACGACGTCGACGCCCGCTTCCCCCGTGAGCGCGCGCAAGCCCGCCTTGAGGTCGGCGGCGCCGTAGTTCACGGCCTCGTCCGCACCGTGCTCGCGGCAGACGGCGAGTTTCTCCTCCGAGGACGCCACCGCGATCACGCGCGCGCCCATGAGCTTGGCGATCTCGACGGCGGCAAGCCCGCCGCCGCCCGCCGCGCCGAGCACGGCGACCGTCTCGCCGGCTCTGAGCTGCGCGCGGTCTTTCAGCCCGTGGATGGCGGTGCCGTAGGTGACGCTGACGCCCGCCGCCACCTCGTCGCTCACGGCCATCGGAATCGGCACCAGCGCGTCCGCCGCCACCGCGACCTTCTCGCGCGCGCCGCCGTAGCCGACACAGGCCATCACCCGCTCGCCGGCAACAAAACCGCTGACGCCCTTGCCCACCTCGTTGACGACGCCGGCAACCTCGCCCGCGGGCGAGAACGGCAGCTCCGGCTTCACCTGGTACTTGCCGCGCGTAATCAGGGTGTCGAAGAAGTTGAGCGCCGCCGCCTTGACCGCGATCACCACCTGGCCGGGGCCGGCCTGTGGCGGCGCGATGTCCTCGATCACGAGGCCGGCCGGCCCATCGAGGCTCTTGCAAAGCGCGGCCTTCATGTGAAACCTCCGGCAGGCAGCGGCAAAGTAAGCTGCCCTTCGACCACGCGCCGCTTATCCCGGCAAGGATCGGCGGCGAAATTTCATGGCGGAAGCCCCCGATGCCGCAGACGCCGATGCACTCGCCCGCCCCTTGGCCGCCCAGCCCTAAGGGCTACTTCGCCATCGGCGCGGAGCGCATGTCGAAGGCTCTGAACCTCGGCAACCTCATGCGCTCGGCCCACGCCTTCGGGGCGAGCTTCACCTTCACCGTGGGGGCGACCTACCAGGCGCTCGAAGCCCGCGCCGACACCTCCAAGGGCCAGTGGCACATCCCGCACTACAATTGGGCGTCAGCCGCCGAGATGGCCCTGCCGCAGGGCTGCAAGCTCGTGGGCGTAGAGCTCATAGAAGACGCGATCGATTTGCCGAGCTTCCGCCACCCGCTGCGGGCCGCCTACATCCTGGGGCCCGAGCACGGGTCGCTGTCGGAGGAGCTCATCGCCCGCTGCGCCTACGTCGTGAGAATCCCGTCGAGCTTCTGCGTAAATGTGGCGGTGGCCGGAGCTATCGTCATGTACGACCGGGTAAAAAGCCTGGCCCGTTTCGCCGACCGCCCCGTCCGGGAAGGCGGCCCAAGACATCCACTAAGCGGTGGTAAGTCGGGCCGGGGCGGATGACAGCCCCCGGCCGGCAGGCTTATTCTTCAGCGAATCAACGCCTTTCTTTAGGGGAGGGAGGCTAAAATGACCACCATCCGCTCAATCGCTTTGGCGGTCGCGTCGAGTGCATTGCTTATCACGGGCGCCAACGCGCAGACGGTCGCCCTCGTCGACCATCAGGGCACCTGGAGCCTCTATGCCGACACGGCGAGCCCGAAGCAGGTCTGCTTCGTCGCCGCTGCGCCGCAGGCGGTCGAGCCAATCGGCGCCAATCGCGGCCCCGTCTATTTCTACATCTCCGCCTGGCCCAAGGACGGCATCAAGCTCGAGCCGAGCATCAAGGCCGGCTATCCGGTGAAGCCGGACAAGGACATGACGGTTACTATCGGCTCCGACACCTTCAAGCTGTTCGGCAAGGGCGACCGCGGCTTCGTCAACGACCCGACCGAGGAGCTGAAGCTGATCGAGTCCATGAAGAAGGGTTCGAGCGCCATCGTGAAGGGCGTCTCGGCGAAGGGCACCGGCACCACCGACACCTACTCGCTGTCGGGGCTGGCGCAGGCGCTCGACAAGATGGCCGCCACCTGCCCGTAGCGCGCGTCGGCATTCACCCCCCCCCACCTGACGCGGCGACGCCTTGAGCTGACGCTCAAGGCACCGCCGCATCTTCCTCCCCCTCAAGGGGGGAGGAGAAGCCGCAGCCGCGTTTTCCCTCCCTCCCCCTGACAGGGGGAGGGTCGGGGTGGGGGTTGACCGAGCGCGTTCACTCCGGCCGATCGCGGCGGCGCAGCTGCACGTAGAGTGCCCCCTCGCCGCCGTGCCGGATGGCAGCGGTCGTGAATCCAACGACGATTGCGCGCAGCTCCGGCTCATCGAGCCAGCGCGGCACGTTGCGCTTCAAGACGCCGCGCTCCTCGGATCCCACGCCGATCAGCTCCGCGTCGTCCTCGCCCCGGCGCAGCGGCGCGCCCTTACCCGTGATGACGAGCACCCAGCGGCGGCCGTCGGCCCAGGCGCGCATGAGGAAGCGGCGCAGCTCAGCGTGCGCCTCGGCCTGGCGCATCCCATGCAGATCGATGCGCCCCTCGATTTCCACCTTTCCGGTGCCGATCTTGCGCGCCTTGCGGCGGTCGAGGTCGGAGAGCGGCGGCGGCGCGGGCGCAACCGTAGCGAGTCTTGCCGGCTGCCGCAGCGGTGTGCCGCCTGCGCGCTGCGCGGCGGCCTTGTCGTGCGCGGAGCCCGGAGCGGCAGGCGCCTCCTTCTCGTGCAAAGCGTGCACGCGGCTCTTTCCCTTGAGAGGTTTTAGCGCGCGCGCGGCATGCTCCCAAAGCGCGCGCTCCTCCGCCGACAGCTCGTGGCCCGCACTGCGCTTAGGCAGGGGCTTCTTCAGCGGGCGGCCTTCTCGGTCGTCTGCCATGGCAGGGTTTCGCGAGTTTGCCCCAGGCTAGGCGCGGGCGCGGGAAGAAGCACGAAGAAGTTGCCCGGGTGCTTGGTCACGCCGGCTATTCTGCCGGCCTTGTCGCCCGAGCCGAAATAGATATCGCCGCGCTCCGGCCCCTTGATCGCGGAGCCTACGTCCTGCGCGACCATCAGCCGGTTGAAGCTCGCGCCCTTATTT
>Ga0187819_10001428_pt1 | contig 12365 bp, 8 predicted proteins | sample NC_wetland_sal_i_15_FD_132411 | JGI IMG/M metagenome (GOLD analysis project Ga0187819, IMG submission 132411) | Wetland sediment microbial communities from Neuse River Estuary, North Carolina, USA - SO4_4 | ecosystem: Environmental > Aquatic > Freshwater > Wetlands > Sediment | place: USA: North... | reverse complement strand
GGCCGACGTCGGCGTCGCCATGAATACCGGCACGCAAGCCGCGAAAGAAGCCGGGAACATGGTCGATCTCGACTCTAATCCGACCAAGCTCATCGAGGTGGTCGAAATCGGCAAGCAGTTGCTGATGACGCGGGGTGCGCTCACCACGTTCTCGATCGCCAACGACGTGGCGAAATATTTTGCGATCATCCCCGCGATGTTTGCGGTTACGTTCCCTGTACTGAATGCGCTGAACATCATGCATCTCAAGACGCCTGAGTCGGCGGTGCTCTCCGCGGTCATCTTTAACGCGCTGATCATCATCGCGCTCATCCCGCTGGCGCTGCGGGGAGTGAAATACCGCGCCATGAACGCCGAGGCCCTGCTGCGCCGCAACCTCTTTATCTACGGCGTCGGCGGCCTCATTGTGCCCTTCATCGGCATTAAGCTGATCGACATGCTCATCACAGCGGCGCGCCTGGCCTGAGGATTCCTATGAAACAAAATCTCATCACCGCATTTCTGATGACCGTCGTCACGACGATCTTGCTGGGTGTGCTTTATCCCCTGGTGATTACTGGCGTGGCGCAGGTTCTGTTCAAAGACAAGGCGAACGGACAGATCCGTTATCGCAACGGACAAGCCATCGGCTCGCGCATCATTGCCCAGCCCTTCACCTCGGCTAAATACTTTCACCCGCGGCCCTCGGCCGCCGGCAACGGATACGACGCAGCCAACTCCGGCGGCACGAACCTCGCTGCTACCAACCAGAAACTCATGGACCGCATTCAGGCTGACGCCAAGACCCTGCATGAAGAAAATCCCGCGCAGCCGGTTCCCGTGGACCTCATTACCACGTCGGCCTCCGGCCTGGATCCCGAAATCTCGCCCGCAGCCGCGGAGTTTCAGGTTCCGCGAGTGGCTCGTGAGCGCGGCCTTCCGGAGTCCACCGTGCGCGACCTCGTCCAGAAGCACACCTACCAGCGCGACCTAGGCCTGCTCGGAGAACCTCGAGTCAACGTGCTGGAACTGAATCTCGCACTGGACGATCTGGCCCCCAAGCCCTGATCCGAAGCCTCCCGACCATCTTTGTGTCCAGAAATCATCGTGAGATAATGGGGCTGACTTGGCCCCGTAGCTCAGATGGATAGAGCAGCGGTTTCCTAAACCGAAGGTCGGCAGTTCGACTCTGCCCGGGGCCACCATACCATCCCTTGGATCAAAGTTGGATCAAGAATAGATAGCGATAAATATGTCGCGGTTTTCCGGGCCCACCGTCAGACAATCGACGGCTAGAGAAGACCTCCGTGAGAACAAGGACGATCGCAAGCATATCCCTGCACCGTAGATTTGCCTCTGTCAGAACCGTCAAATCCCACGCGGTGACCAACGCGCGGCGCTCCTGGCAGAAGGCTTCAAAATGCCGCTGTATGCGGCTGCATCCGGGGTTTTCCACAAGGCCAAAAAAGCTGGTGTGACGACCGTCACATGGCCGCGTGACAGGCGTTGCTGACCGCAATCGCCATGCCAGTTCTAATCTAGGAACGAGGAATCGCAGCGTGTCTGCAGTTGACCATACCACTCTTGCCCTCGACATTCTCGTTACCCGCTTGCATGAGTCCCACGAAGTTTCCGCATACGATGCGATCGAACGACTGGTGTCGGTGGCAGAGGCCGTTGGGTTTGGTGCGGATGCCCTCATCCGAATGCTGGACCGGGGCATGGGCCTGGAAGAATTGATCGAGCTGATCGGATCAAGGGTGGAATGTTTGGAGCGGGCAACTGAGTTCGCCGTTGAAAACAAGACAGCGGCGTGATCCCTGCATTGTGAGGCGGCTATGAATTTGACGGAGTGGTCCAAATCCAGCGTTGACTACGGCCAGAGACTCGTGAATTCCGCACTCGAGGGAGCGCGCGAGGGCGAAGAGGAATTCCTGAAAGATGAATCGCTCTCTCCCCGTCTCACCGAGTCGGCACGTCATGCGTTGATGCCCGCCTTGATTGGAGCATATCTGGGCGCATTCGGCAGCAGCTTGGCCCAAGGGCGCCGGTCGACGTCAAGAGCGGTGGCTTTCGGTTTGCTGGGCGGAGCGATCGGATTTGGCGCAGCTCTCGCTTGGGAGAACCGGGAGATCGGTTCGAGCGTTGCTTCCAGCGCATGGAAGAGAATCAAGCAAACCCGCGATGAACACTGGTTCGAAAAGAACCCGATCGACTACGCGTAGCAACAGAAGAAGGGAATACCAGCCCTTCCGGCATTGACCCCACGCACGAACAGGACCGCAAGAAGCTCCACTGCGGTTCATTGTCGCGCGGGCAACTTCAGGAAATCAGGGTGAGGACCGTGGTAGGTATCTATTCACCCATTAACGTTGCTGACTGGCTCGTGCCGGGCCGGAGTCTTTTTCTGGCCATGCAGATCGCCGGAATTGCCTGCTTCGTTTACATCGTGTCGAAGCGGATGGTGCCGCTGCTTCGAGCCCAAGCTGACCCGCGCTTTGATCGCCCCCTGAGACGCCTCGGAAGAGTCTTGAAGTTCTGGCTCGGACAGTGGAAGCACCCGCGCTACCGCTTTGCGGGAACTCTGCACATTTTCATCTTTGCTGGATTCCTTCTACTGGCAGCCCGCGCCTTTACCGTCCTGATCGTCGGAGTTTCTCCAAACTTCGTCATGCCCGGCCTCTCCGGGCGATTCGGGCCCATCTACGAGAGGCTCACCGACTACGCAGCGACGGTCGTCTTCCTCTGTATGGTGGTCGCGGTCGTGCGCCGGCTGGTGTTCAAGCCAGCCCGCTACGCGGTCCCCCCGAAGTTCGGAAAAGCGCACACCGCCGATGCCATCTTCTTGTTAGGGCTGATTGCTCTCCTCATGGTCGCCGACAGTCTCTTCTCGGCGAGCCGCTTCGCTGGGCTGGCGCAACAAGCGCAATCCGCCGAGAGTCCGGCCTTCCTCTCTCTGCCGTGGATGCTGGAGATCGCAATTGCCTCCACGTCCCGGGCCACCCTTTGGGGCCTTAACGTCGGCGCCTATCTCGTTCACGCGATCGCGTTCTATTTCTTGCTCTGCTACCGGCCGTTTGGAATCCAGTTCCACGTGGAGACCTCGCTGTTCAGCATTTACTTCTCGAAGCTGGACAAGGGAACGGTGAAGCCCGTTCGTTGGGATGTCCCAGACGAACATCTCGATCAAGTGAAATCGTTTGGCGTGAAGACCTTCGGGGACTTCACCTGGAAGCACATCCTCGACTTTTATTCCTGCGCTGACTGCGGACGCTGCGCGGAGAACTGCCCGTCCAATGCAGTCGGTCGCCCCCTGGCCCCGCGCTTCCTCACCATTAAGGCTCGGGACTACGTGTTCCAGCACTATCCAGTCTTTGGTAAGTCCAATAGCAGCAAGCCCTTGATCGGAAATATTTATTCTGAGGATGAAATCTGGTCCTGCACGACCTGCGGCGCCTGCGAAGAGGAATGCCCACTGCTAGTCGAATACATCGACAAGATCGTCGACCTGCGCCGCGGCATGATCGACGACGGCAACGTCCCGCAATCCTTGCAGAAGCCGCTGAAAGCGCTCGAGAGCCGCGGCAATCCGTACGGCAAGATGGAAGAAACGCGGGGACTGGACCAAATCCCCCGAACTACAACAGACCGGCCCGGTCAAAGTGCTCGACGGCAAGAACGGCGCCGACACCCTGTACTTCGTCGACAGCATCACTTCCTACGATGACCGCATGCAGGCAATCGCCCGAGCCACCGCGCGCATCCTCACTGGCCTCGGAAAGAATTTCGGCATCCTCGGCGCCGCCGAGAAAGACAGCGGCCACGAAGTCCGCCGCTTCGGCGAAGAGATGCTCTTCCAGGGCCTTCGCGATCACAACACCGAGGCCATCAAAGAGTCAGGCGTCCGACGGATCGTCACCTCCGACCCGCATGCCTACAATGCCCTCAAGCACGACTATCGAGACGCCCCGCCGGTTGAACACATCAGCCAGGTGCTCGCCAGTGAAGCGAGGGCGGGCAATCTCCGATTCAATTCGGTCGACAACTGGCTTGAAATCAAAGACCGCGTCTACACCTACCACGACCCCTGCTACCTCGGCCGCCACAACGAGGTCTACGACGATCCCCGCGATGTGCTCGACTCGATCCCAGGATTGAAGCGGGTCGAGATGCAGCGCTCGCGTGACCGTTCCTTCTGCTGCGGTGGCGGCGGACTGATGCTCTTCTACGAGCCCAAAGAAGAGCAGAGGATGGGTGTCGTCCGCGTGCGCATGGCCGCCGAGGCCGGGGCGAACGTCATCGTCACCGCCTGCCCCTTCTGCATGGTCAACATTGAAGACGCCATCAAAGTCGCGGGCATGGAAGGCAAGATGTCGGTCATCGACCTCACCGAGCTCGTCGACCAACACATGGTTCGCACAGTCACACACGAGAAAGAAGAGAAATTGGAAGCAACAACCGCTGGAGGCTGAATATGGAAATTCTGGTTTGTGCACGCAGAGTGCCCGATACCTCAGAGAACGAGATCGAGCTCAATTCCGCCGGAAACGACATTGAGCGCGATGAACTCGTGTACTCGGTGAATGAGGCGGACAACTACGCTGTAGAGGAAGCCCTGCAGATCCGCGATCGCGTCGGCGGCAACGTCACCGTCGTCACGGTCGACAGTGAAGACGGCGAAGAGATCCTCCGCCGCCAACTCGCGATGGGCGCGAACCAGGCGGCCTTGGTTTCTGACGAGGCTTTCAACGGATCGGACGGCAAAGGCATCGCAACCATCCTGAAGGCGTTCGTCGAGAAGGGGCACTACGACCTGATTCTGACCGGCGTTCAGGCCGACGACGGCGCCGCCCAGGTCGGGGGAATGTTGGCCGCGATGCTCGACTATCCCTTCGCTTCGCTGGTGAATTCCATCGTGATCGAAGACAGAAAGCTGAAAGTCAGCCGCGAGATCGAAGGCGGCAACCGCGAAGTCAATGAGATCGATCTCCCCTGCGTGCTCTCCATTCAGACCGGCATCAACGAGCCGCGTTATGTCGGAATGCGCGGCATCCGCCAGGTTGCCTCCGTGCCCATCCCGACTCTGGCAGCGGGCGACCTGGGTGTTGCCCAAGCCTCCGTTGGGGAAGTGGCTGCAAAGGTGAAGCGAGTCGACTACTTCGTTCCCGCCTCGAGCAAGGGCGCCGAAATCTTACACGGAAGCAGGGAAGAGAACGCCGCCAGAATTCTGGAATTGGTTGCAGCGAAGGGAGGGCTGAACTAATGCCTCGCATTTTTGCTTATATCGTGCACAAAAGTGGAGTTGCTGATGATTCTGCCGCCGAACTAATCGCGGCCGCTCGAGCCATCGATCCCACGTCGGCTCCCACCGCCATTCTCACCGGCTGGGGACCAGATTTCGATCTTGCGTGCAAGTCTGTCAGTTCGTCCTTCGCCTCGACTTGGCAAATCTCGAACCAAGCTCTCGCCTACCCAAATGCCGAGTTAGTCCGGCAGGCGCTCGTGCGTGTTCTGCCCTCCGATAGCATCGTTCTCATTTCTCACGATCATTTCGGAATCGATCTCGCACCGGGTCTCTCGATCAAGCTGAATGCCGCGTACGCCTCTGACGTCCTGGCCATTGATGGCGTAGAAGGCAATACTCTGAAGCTGGTTCGCCAGGAGTTCGGCGGACAAGTCAGCGCCCACGTCCGCTGCGACATCTCCTCCGGCGCGGTGATCAACGTTCGTCCCGGAGCATTCAAGCCCGGGCCGCTTGTTGTGACCGCGGGTGTCATTACAGATAAGTCTTCTGAAGTCGGCGCACTTACGGCGCGGCGCCGCTACGTCGAGACGATCATCGCCGAAGCCGGCGACGTCGACATCACCCGCCACAGCCTGCTCGTCTCCATCGGCCGTGGCATCCAAGAAAAGGACAACATCGCCCTCGCCGAAGAACTGGCCGAAGTGCTGGGCGCTGCCGTGAGTTGTTCGCGCCCCGTCGTCGATGCCAAGTGGATGGAGAAGTCCCGCCAGGTCGGTTCCTCCGGCAAGACCGTCAAGCCCAAGGTCTACATGGCCTGCGGCATCAGCGGCGCCTTCCAGCATCTGGCCGGAATCAAAGGAAGCCCGTTCCTCGTCGCCATCAACAAGAATCCCAAGGCCCCAATCTTCCAGGTGGCCGATGTCGGAATCGTGGACGACCTCCTCGAATTCCTGCCCGAACTGACCAACAAAGCCCGTGAATTCCGCGGCGTTGCCGCCAAGTGAGGATGAGCCGATGCTCGCACAAAAGACACTGAAACTGAGCGTGAAGTCTCTCAAGGAATTTGCCAAGAAGCGCCTGCCTGATGAAGTCCTGATCGATCTCGACGAGCGCGACGAGTGCCCCATCGACATCGTCCGCGACATGTGTAGCCCCGATAAACTCGGCATCCAGCTCCTGTTCATCCCCGAAGAGTTCGGCGGCATGGGCGGAGGCACGTTTGACGTCTACTGCATCTGCGAGGAAATGGCGCGCATCGATCTGGGCGTTGCAACGTCAGTTCTCGCAACGTTCCTCGGCAGCGATCCCATCACCGTCGGCGCTACGCCCGAACAAAAGAAACTCTGGCTCAGCCGCATTGCCGATGAGGGCTTGCTCTTCGCTTACGGTGCCACCGAACCGGAAGCGGGCAGCGACCTGGGTGCACTCCGCACCACCGCCGACCGCGTGATGCAAGACGGACGCATCGTCGGCTACAGAATCAACGGCAACAAACAATGGATCAGCAACGGCGGAATCGCCGGAGCGTACACCGTCCTGGCCAGCACCCCTACCGGCCCGACCTGGTTCATTGTCGAAAAAGATGCCAAGGGATTCACCCACGACGAGCCCGAAGACAAGCACGGCATTCGCCTCAGCAACACGGCCGCGCTCGCTTTCAACGACGTCTACGTCGATGCCGATCGTTTGATCGGCGGGGTCGAAGGCCAGGGCCTGATCCAAGCGCAAGCCGTCTTCGGCTACACGCGCCTGATGGTCGCTGCCTTCGGCCTCGGTGCCGGATGGGCCGCGCTCGACCGCGCCATTCCTTATTCCACCAAGCGCATTCAGGCTGGCGCTCCGCTCTCGGAAAAGCAAGGCTACACCCACAAGCTGATCGTTCCGCACGTGGCCCGGCTCGAGGCCGCCCGCGCCTACATCGAGCAGACCGCCGAGCGCATCGACGCCGGTGAAGGCAGCCTCAACACCGAAGGCGCGATTGCAAAGTACATGGCGACCGAAGTAGGAAACCAGGCTGCCGACGCCAGTATCCAGGCGCTCGGTGGCTACGGCTACACCCACGAATATCTGGTGGAGAAGATCAGCCGCGACGTCCGCATCACCACGATCTACGAGGGTACGTCCGAAATCATGGAGATGACCATCGCTCGCGATCGCTGGCAGCTCCATCTAAAAACGCGAGGCCAGCACTATCACGACAAAGCACGAGAACTGGAAGCCTTGCATGCTCGCCATCCGAATGTCGGAGCCGATGTCGCCGCGCTGGCGCATCGCGCCCTCGCCGAGCTCTTGGAGAAAGCGCGCATCGCTCGTCTCACGCGTTACCAACACATTCTTCTGCGCCTGGGCGAGTGGATCGCCTACGCGGAATGTGCAGGCAGCCTTGCACGCCGTGCCGCCCTGCACGCCGAGAACAAGCTGAACGAAAAAGCGAACCGACGCTTCGACGCGCCCGCTCTCGCGGCCGTGAGCCGCATCTTCGCCCGCGAAGCCGCACTCAAAGTCGCGGAAGAAGGCTTGCGCTGGATCTGCGGAGCCGGTGGCGTCACCGACGCTGAGATGTCTGCCTTCGAAGCAATTTTGCAGTTGCCCGCCGTGCATCGCGCACAGGCAGGCCTGATTTCTGACATGGATCTTGTAGCCGACGTCCTCTACGCCCGCGCGGCGAAGCCTGCTATCGCCGCCTGACCTAACTCGACGCCTGACTATCGTCCACGCGCGCAACCGGCCCCGTCCGGCTGCCGAGGAGCGTCCACATGCACACGCAGATAGAAGATACAGCCTATCGCGCCATTGCGATCGTAGGCGCAGGCGCCGTTCTGCCCGATGCGCCCAACGTCAGCACTTTCTGGAACAACGTGAAGAGCGGCCGCTACAGCATCACTGAGGTCACGCCAGACCGTTGGGATCCATCGTTCTATTACGACTCCGATCCCAAAGCTCCCGACAAGACCTACTCAAAAATTGGCGGCTGGGTGCGTGAGTTTTCCTGGGAGCCGATGAAGTGGCACATGCCCCTTCCGCCCAAGGTTACCGACGCGATGGATCAGGCCCAGAAATGGGCCATCGCCGCCACCCGCGAAGCCCTCGAAGACTACGGCTATCCCAAGCGCCCGCTGGATCCCGATCGCGTCGCCGTGATCCTCGGTAATGCCATGGCGGGCGAAAAACATTATCTGACCGCGCTGCGCGTGTTCTTTCCTGAGTACGCTCACGAACTAGGCGAGATCGCCAGCTTCGCCGCCCTGCCAGAAAACATCCGCGCCGAGATCACTCGTGAACTGCACGACCGCATCGGCAAGCGCCTGCCCGAAATTACGGAAGACAGCATGCCCGGCGAACTGGCCAACTGCATTGCCGGGCGCATCGCCAACATCTACAACTTCCACGGTCCGAACTTTATTTGCGATGCGGCCTGCGCGTCAGCCATGGCGGCAATCACCGCTGCTGTCGAAGGCCTGGTCGCCAACGACTTCGACGCCGTCATCACCGGCGGCATCGACCGCAACATGGGTGCCCAGACCTTCGTTAAGTTCTGCAAGATCGGCGCACTCTCGGCCACCGGCACGCGTCCTTATGCCGAGGGTGCCGATGGCTTCGTCATGGGCGAAGGCTCTGCCATCTTCGTACTGAAGCGTCTGGCCGACGCCGAGCGTGATGGCGACAAGATCTACGCCGTTCTTCGCGGTATCGGCGCATCCAGCGACGGCAAGGGAAAAGGCATCACCGCTCCCAACCCGGTCGGCCAAAAATTCTGCCTCGATCGCGCCTGGCAGAATGCTGGCCTCTCGCCGGCGACCGCAACTCTGATTGAAGGACACGGCACCTCGACCCGCGTCGGCGACGTTGTCGAGGCCCAGTGCATGACCGATCTGCTCAGCGGTCAGCATCTGCCTACACACTCCGTGGCGCTCGGTTCAGTCAAATCGAACATCGGCCATCTCAAAGGAGCTGCGGGCGCAGCCGGGCTTCTGAAAACAGCGCTCGCCCTCCGCGACAAAGTCCTGCCGCCCAGTGTGCACTGCGAGCACCCCAGCCCCGACATCGACTTTGCCCACTCTCCTCTTTATGTGAATACCGAACTCAAAGCGTGGGACGTCCCCGCCGACACTCCGCGCCGCGCCGGTGTGAGTGCCTTCGGTTTCGGTGGCACCAACTTCCATCTCGTGCTCGAAGAGCACATTCCCCACCGCCTGACCGGAAACGGAAAGCGGTCCGTCGCAGTTGCTACGCTCCCACAAACTGCGATCCCTGAGGTTGTTATGAACTCGAAGCAAATTTCCTCTCCCGCTGTGTCTTCGGATTCTCCCTCGGCCTGCAAAGCGCCGCTGCGTGGCGCGCTGTTGATTGGCGCTGCCTCGGACGCTGCACTCATCGAGCGTCTCACCGCCATCATGAACGACGCCCAGTCGGGCCGAGCCCCAGCGCCTGCGGCTCCCGCCGAAGCCGATCTCCGCGCTCCCCAGCGCCTCGCTATTGATTACGCCGACGCCGCTGAACTCGCCGACAAGTCCGCCAAAGCCCTCAAAGCGCTCGCTGCCAATCAGCCGGCAGTATGGAAGGCTCTGCGCGCACAAGGCATCTTCCGTGGTCAAGGCCCCGCCCCGAAAGTCGCGTTCCTTTATACAGGCCAGGGATCGCAATACGTGAACATGCTGCGCCCGCTCTACACCTCAGAGCCGATTGTCACCCAGACCTTCGCCGAAGCCGATCGCGTGATGACTCCGCTGCTCGGCAAGCCGCTGACTGAATTCGTCTTCGTCGACCAGACCGATCCCGTCGCCGTCGCCAAGGCCGACGACGACCTGCGCCAGACCGCCATCACACAACCGGCCGTGCTGGCGATCGATCTCGGCCTCACGCGTCTCTTGGCCGCGTACGGCATCCAGCCCGACATGACGATGGGCCACAGCCTCGGCGAGTACGGAGCATTAGTCGCCTCTGGCGCCCTGCCTTTCGAAGACGCGTTGGAGGCTGTCAGCGCGCGCGGCCGCGGCATGACCCGCGTAGCCGTCGCCGACAAAGGCAAGATGGCGGCTGTCTTCGCGCCTCTGCCAGAAGTCGAACGAATTCTCAAGACAATCGACGGATACGTGGTGATCGCTAACATCAACAGCGACCATCAGGCCGTAATCGGAGGCGCCAGCGACGCGGTCACCCAGGCCATGGAGGTTCTCCAAGCTGCGGGATACGAAGTCTCTCCGCTGCCGGTAAGTCATGCCTTCCACACGTCGATAGTCGCTCCCGCGAGCGAACCGTTGCGGCAGGAACTCGCTCGCCTGCGGATGGAGTCGCCACGTTTGCCCGTGGTCGCCAATGTCAACGGCGAGTTCTATCCCTCCGGGCCGGGCGTCGTGCCCCAAATGTTGGATCTCCTTGCCAAGCAAGTTGCCTCGCCTGTGCAGTTCGTGAAGGGTCTGCACACGCTCTACAAGGCGGGTGCGCGCATCTTCGTAGAAGTTGGGCCAAAGAAGGCGCTGCAGGGATTCGCCGAGGACGTCCTCGGCGACCGCGGCGACGTTATTTCGCTCTTCACCAATCACCCCAAGTTCGGCGACATTGTATCGTTCAATCAGGCGCTATGCGGCCTTTATGCAGCCGGACTCGGACGCGGGACTGCCACAGTCCCGGTAGAGAAGCCGGTAGTCGTTTCGCGGGCTCCCGCGCTTCCCGCAGTTCCGAGGCCAGTCGCCGCGGTGGCTGCTCAATCTGCCGTTGTGGCTTCTCAGCCCGCTGATCCGGCTACTGGGTGGCACGACGCTTCCAGCGCTGCGACTAAACCAGTCCCCTCCTCGAGGGCTTCAGCCCCCGAGGTACACAGCGCTGCCTTCCCCTCACCTCAGACATCGACTTCCGATCACTACAACGAACTCGGTCACTTCTTCGCCGATGTCCTCGATCGCGCTTGGCAGATTCATCGCGGACAGGAACCCACTCCAGCCAAACATCCAGTCGTGATCACCGGCGCTGCTCTGGGCCTGCCCGGAACCGACCATATCTTCGACGACGACAACCTTGCCCGCATCCTGCGCGGCGATCAGTTCATCGATCTCATCCCCACGCGCCTGCGGAAAGCCATGCTCGACAAGCACATCACGCGCCTGGTCAAAAGCGACAACGGTGGGCCTACTTTCGAGACCATTAATAATGTCGCTGACGTAATCAAGCTGGCGGGTCGTGGCGGCGCCTTCGATCTGGAGACCGAGTTCGGCATCTCCGCCGACCGCCGTGCTGCCCTCGACCGCGCCACCCAACTGGCGATTGCCGTCGGTCTCGACGCTTTGCGCGACGCGGGTATTCCGCTGGTCATGCGCTACAAGACCACTACCAAAGGCACGCAGCTGCAGGATCGCTGGGTGCTCCCCGACGCGCTGCGCGAGGACACCGGCGTGATCTTCGCCTCCGCCTTCCCCGGATGCGACTCCTTCGCCGACGAAATGTCGCGCTATTACACCGACCACTCCCGCCGCGAGCAGCTAGGCCTGCTCGAAGGTCTGCTGGCGCGCGGCGCGAAAGGAAACGGGGATTCCGTCCTCGAACAGGAACTCGAACGCCGCACCGAAGACCTCCGCGACGCCATCGAGAAAGAGCCCTACGTCTTCGATCGCCGCTTCCTGCTCCGGATCCTGGCCATGGGACACTCCCAGTTCGCCGAATTCATCGGCGCCCGCGGCCCCAACACACAGATCAATTCCGCCTGCGCCAGCACCACGCAAGCCGTGGCCCTCGCCGAAGACTGGATCCGTGCCGGCCGCTGCCGCCGCGTGATCATCGTCTCAGCCGACGACGTCACCTCCGATCACTCGATCGAATGGTTCGGCGCCGGTTTCCTGGCTAGTGGCGCAGCGGCGACCGATGAAGTCGTGGAAGAGGCCGCGACTCCATTTGACCGTCGTCGCCACGGCCTGATCGTCGGCATGGGTGCCGCGGGTCTGGTCGTCGAAAGCGCAGAAGCCGCGCGGGAACGCGGTATTCAACCGATCTGCGAAGTGCTGAGCACCGTCACCGCCAACAGTGCCTTCCACGGCACCCGCCTCGATGTCCAACACATCGGCCAGATGATGGAAAACCTGGTATCGCAGGCCGAGTCTCTGCATGGCATTTCCCGTCAGCAGATCGCGCCCCACACGGTTTTCGTCTC
>Ga0187819_10001427_pt1 | contig 12371 bp, 13 predicted proteins | sample NC_wetland_sal_i_15_FD_132411 | JGI IMG/M metagenome (GOLD analysis project Ga0187819, IMG submission 132411) | Wetland sediment microbial communities from Neuse River Estuary, North Carolina, USA - SO4_4 | ecosystem: Environmental > Aquatic > Freshwater > Wetlands > Sediment | place: USA... | reverse complement strand
TTGACAGAGGTTGCAACCTGCTCGGCAAGTTTGCGCCAGGCGACGACAGTACCCCACATTGCTTGTTTTTCATGCCGGTGCTGCGTAGAGGCCACCAACGTCAACACCATTAGAATAGAATCCTCCGTCGTGGTTTTCCCCTACTAAGATCGCGTAAGGAACCACTTTATAAATCTCGATGCCTTTACTAGTGCCCTGTGGAACAGGGCAGATGATTAAACCATGAATGGTGAACTTCCCATAGTAGAACGGACTCTTAAAGGCATTGACGATACTAGGAGTGACGGTGAGTTGAGGTCCCCCTTGACTTAAAGTTTCGGCCTCCAGTGTGACTGGACCTGGGGCAAAGTAAATCCCCTGTACAGTCAGCTGATCACAGCCCAGGCCGTCAATGGTAATTCGCGTATCACTGTACACGTGGAGCATGGGGTTGTGATGGGGAGCGGGAGTACAGTGCGGGGGTTGACAGCTGGCGGTATGGGCTGAGGCGGTGCCGCTGGAAGCCAGCATCGCGACCAGCAGGAACAAAGTGGCAAGCGCGCTCAAAAGACTCATTTTCAGAGTGGTCATACGAAACATGGTTTTTTCTCTCTTTCTTTGGTATGTCTTTCATCCATAGTTGTTTTTCATTTGGAGATTGGACGAGCTTCGTGTCAAGTCCCTTCTGGTTTGGCTTTACACAGTATCCGCACCATGCGGTATGTGTAGCTTCTCCCTTTGCCTGGCAAGAATATCGTTCAAACTCCATAGCATTGATTGCAGTGTTCTCGTCCCCGCAGCCAGGAAGGTTTCTCAGTTTGCAACGTGCGTTGAGAGGTTCTTCCGCAACGAGAAGTATTCGATGCTGTTAGTTTACCTGGTGCAATGCCGTGGCACATCTGTAGAACTACCCATTCTCACTACCCATTTGCACAGCGATGAAAGCGGGTCGCGTGAGGTCGTCTGCTGAGACGAGTGGGTAGAATTACCCAGGTGGAAAGAGCGGAGCCTGCTCTCAAGAGCCGACGCTCGGCTTTGTGTGGACCGCGGATGAGCACCTATCAGGGAGCGGCAGCCTTAGAGTAAATGGTGCTCATGGGCATAACAGATGGCGGCACTGTGCGAGGAGACGTTGAGTTTGCTAGAGAGGGATGGCTTGCTCTCGGCCCAGCAGTTGGCGGAACGCATTTGTGCTCACTTTGGCTACTCCTATGAGCTACCTCTGGCTATCGTCGAAAAGGTCTCGTGACTATGCACTAGGAAGGGAAATTGCGCTGGCCGCCATGAAGACTGACCTACCAAACAGCTCTACGGTGGTAGTAGGCGCCCCGCTCCAATCGATGCTTCTCCATCATCTGCCGGGAGCTGGACCGTAAACGTTGCTCCTTGACCCGGCTGGCTCTCGACCTCGATGCGTCCACCATGCGCCAGCACGAGTTGGCGTGCAATGGCCAACCCCAATCCACCACCAGCACCCTCCGTGCGGGAGCGAGCTGCATCACCGCGCCAGAAGCGGTCAAAGATGGAGGGGAGGTCCTCGGGCGCAATGCCCTTGCCGGTATCACGCACGATAAGGCGAACGCTGCCTGGCACTCGTTCTCCCTGTAAAGTAATGGTCCCACCAGAGGGCGTGTAGCGCAATGCATTCACCACCAGGTTCCCGAGGACCTGATAGAGCCGCTCCACGTCAGCGTTCACGGTCACCCCTGCAAACTCGTCCTTTCCGGCTATACACAGCTGGATGCCTTTCGCCTCAGCCTGCCCGCAGAAGCTGGTCGAGACATCGGCGAGCAACTCGTCTACCGCGATGGCCTCTTTGTGCAACACTAGCTGCCCGGACTCTGCTAGTGAGAGGATCCTCAGGTCGTCAATGAGGCGCGCCAGCCAGCGCGTTTCGTCGAGCATGGCATTGATATGCTCTGCCGTTGGTTGGTAGACGCCGTCGAGCAGCCCTTCCAGGTTGCCCTGAATGATATGCAGCGGCGTGCGCAGCTCGTGCGCCACATCAGCGGTCAGGTTGCGACGCTGCTCTTCGGCACGCTCCAGTTCCCGCGCCATGCGATTAAACGTCTGCGCTAGCCTGCCGAAATCGCCGGGACTCTCTTCTGCGACATGGACGTGCAGATCGCCCGAAGCCACGGCATCTGCCGCGTCCATCAGGTCGGCCAGCGGCCTGGCGATGTCCTGAAACGCATGCCCGGCTATCCCCCATCCCAACAGTGGAAGCCCCACTCCCAGGAGAGAGCCACCGACCCAGACGAGGACCGGCATCTGGCCATCACCTGTGAGCCATCGCGTCATGAGCCAGGCTAGCGTTGCCATTCCTCCCAGGATCAGCAGTGCCGTGAGGCCAAAAATCCCGGCAAAGCGCAAGAAGAGAAACCGCCGCCTGAGATGTCGATCATAGCGCTGATGACCGTGCCTCCGGCGATGCTGGTGGTCAGGTGCCTGCAAGAACGCTTCACGCTTCATGCTCCCACCTCGTCGCTGAACTTGTAGCCAACGCCAAAGACTGTGAGGACATAGCGCGGCTCGGTCGGGTCGACCTCCAGCTTCTGGCGCAGGTTCTTGATGTGCGCATCGATACTGCGGGCGAAGCCATCATAAGCCACATCGTAGAGTCGCGTTAGTAACTGCTCGCGGGTAAAGGCCTGTCCCGGGTGCTGCGCCAACGTGACAAGCAGATTGAACTCACTGCGGGTCAGCGTGATCGATTCGCCCTTGCGTGTCACCCGGCGCCCGTTCAGATCAATCTCTAGATCAGCGACCAGGATCAGGCCTGGTTGACGGACACTGCCCTGGACACGACGCAGGACCGCGCGTACACGCGCCACCAACTCACGGGGGGAGAAGGGTTTCGTGATATAGTCGTCCGCTCCCAGTTCCAGCCCGATAAGGCGATCTGTCTCCTCAACGCGGGCGGTGAGCATGATAATGGGAACATCTGAATCACGCCGCAGCGTCCGGCACACATCCAGCCCATCCTTGCCCGGCAACTTCAGGTCAAGCACGACCAGGTCGGGTCGCTCACGGCGTGCTACGGCCAGAGCCGCCATTCCATCAGCGGCTGTCACGACACGGAACCCACCCTGCTCCAGGTAATCTCGTGCCAGTTTGACGATTTTCGGCTCGTCATCTACCACTAGTATGAGTTCGTTCATCGGTTCTTCCTCTTTGCTGCATGCAGACGCATAAGATCGAGGTTCGTCAAGCTGCCATACGCTCAACGGCAGCCTTTCCAACTTCTTCATTATATCCTCCCTGGCTTGCCAATGGGGATGTAACACGACGCAGAGCGCAGACAACATCATCCGTTGCAGCAGTCAATCTGGCTGCCGAGGCGCGCATGGCTGGCGCGACCTCGACCATGGTGCGCGTCGTCAAGATGGTTGCTGCTACCCGCCTGCCTGCGTCGACCGACGCATCTGCGAGGGCGTGTGCCTTCGCCTGGCCTTGTAGCTTCGGGACGGCGAATGCCAGGATGGCTGCTGCAAGCATTGTCAGTGTGGCCACGGTAAAGATACCCCGTGGGGCCAGCCAGCATCCGATGAACGCGGCCAGGAGCGGACCGGCAACTGCACCGAACGAGACTGCCGATTCGCGTATGCCCATAGCGACCGAGCGATGCTGCGGGACGGTGATGTCCAGATAGCAGACGCCCAGCCCGGTGGTGATGAATGCGCTCCCCAACCCGGCGAGCAGGGTGGCCAGAGCGAGTGGGCTGAATTGGTGAAAGAGGATCAGGCCAAGCGAGAGGGTAGCATTGAGCAAAAAACCGAGCGCAATGACCAGCTTCCTACCAAAACGGTCACCTAGCCGACCTAGCGCCACCTGCCCGACCAGCATTGCCACACCGTACCCACCCATCATGAGACCATACTGGGCCGTGGTCAAGGAGAGTGCATTGTAGAAGTAGAAGACCATCTGCGGTTCAATAAACGCCATGCCAAAGACCGCGATGAAATCGAGCAGGAGCAACGCGGCAAAGAAGAAGGGTGGGCGTGGTAGCAAAGCAGCAAACTCTTGTTGCCCGGTCGGTTCGCGTCCTTTCTCCCTCTGCCGTATGTGGCGGATGGCGGCTTGCCGCGTCTCAGGAACCCTCACCCAGGCAACGCACAGGGCGAGGAGATCCAGCAGGGCAGCAACGCCGAAGGGCGCTACAAAGCCCCAACGATCAAAGAGGAGACCGCCGACGACCGGGCCAAAGGTGAACCCGGCGGCGTAACCACTCATGAGCACTCCCACCCACCGGGCTCGATGCTGTTCTGGCACCAGGTCAGCGATCATGCCCATGGCCGCTGGGAGCATTCCGACGCTGAACGCACCTTGGAGGAAGCGTAGCACGATATACGCCTCGGTTGACCTGGCCACCAGGAAAGCGACATTGGTGATGGCGAGACCCGACAAGGCGAGGAGCACGAAAGGGCGTCGTCCGAAGCGGTCGGCGAGCGCTCCCATAAACGGTGCCAGCAGAAATTGCGCGAGGGCGGAGGCCATGGCCATCAAGCTCAGGACCTCCACGCCAGCGCCGAGTTCGCCCAGACGCCTGGCGAAGACGGGCATGGCAATGCCAAAACCTGTCATCATCAAGGCGCAGCTTCCCGTGAGAGACGCGATGATCGAGCGCACCCTCCTGTCGGTTGGCTTCTCGTCTCGTGTGGCAAGAGCATTCGCATAGTGCGATGTGATAGCAAGGGCAGTTACTCTATTCATAACTTTCTCCTCATGCATTTCCGAAAATCCATGCAGCCGCAAAGACCAGCGCGCCTCCCCCGACGACCTGTAGCATCGAGAGCCACCAGCTGGTGCCAAAGAAACGGTGGCGGATAGCCGCAATGGCGACCAGTTCGACCGCGACCACGATATAGGCCACCAGCAAGGCCAGGTGGAGGTCCGCGACGAGGAAAGGAAACGTATGCAGTGATCCTCCCAGGAAGGTCATCGCTCCGGTGATGCTGCCGCGCACAATGGGACTACCGCGCCCGGTGAGCACACCATCATCGGAGAGCGCTTCTGAGAAAGCCATACTGATCCCCGCACCGAGCGCAGCCGCGATCCCGACGAGGAATGCGGTGAAAGGCCGGTGAGTGGCGAAAGCGGTCGCGAAAATGGGGGCCAGGGTGGACACCGAGCCGTCCATCAGTCCGGCGAGGCCTGGCTGCACCACCCTCAGGAGAAAGTGCCGCGACGCTTCGTCTTCTGCTGCCGCACCAGTCACGATAGCTTCGGCCTGGTTAGTGGGTCCAGCCAGCCATCCCGTCGTGCGCGCGGAGACCGTTGCCTGCGCCGGTGACATAATGAATGGTCGAGTTTCTTTATTCCAAATCTTTTCCATAGTAGAGTACTCCTTCTCTCTGAGAGAAGCGTACGGCAAAGGTGTGAGGAAATGATGAGGAAGTTGAGGAGATGTTGTGAATTGAAAAACTCCTCGGTTGGGAGGATCGAGCAGGATATCCCGGACAATTCAAGAATGGGATCGAGCGTACAATTGGCTATGAAAATCGTTTGGAGTGAAAGGTACCCGACCAGGCACTGGCTCGGCTTTACCGCGCCAAAAGCCCTTGCGAAAGCTGCCACGTCACGACCCGTGCCATCCGCTCTGCCTGGGTTCCTACTTCCTCCTGCTCGTCGGGTGGATTGTTCAGCAACAGGGCAGCCAATCCATGAACGGTACACCAGGCCGTCAGCGCGAGCGGGGCCGGGTCTCCAGGCGCGATCAGCCCGGCCTGCTGGCATGCCACAATGGCATCCACGAGTACCTGGTAGGCGGCGTTGGCCGCTTCCTCCACCTTGCCCTCGCGCTTCCAGAAGCGCAACGGTGCCTCTCCTCGCAAGTCCTGGGACTGCCCCGTTCCTGACGGGCGACGTAATTCGGGCCAGTACATGAAGCGGAAAGCCGCCACGTGTTCGACGGCGAAGCGCACATAGGCCACTCCCGTGGCCCTGAGTTGCTCCAGCGGACTTCCATCCGTCCTGGTTCTCGCGTCTTGCAAGGCATCGTGCAGCGCGGTGAATTGCTCTACAGCGAGGGCCTCGATGAGGGCCGCTTTATCTGCGAAGTGATAATAGGGCGCAGCATGACTCACGCCCGCTTGCCTGGCAACCTCGCGCAGCGTGAAGCCACCCAGCCCCCGCTCGGTGGCCAACTGGAGCGCCGCGTCCAGTAATGCGCGCCGCAGCGCCCCGTGATGATAGCTCCCTTTCTTCTGCTGCACGTTCATTTCCGTCTCCTTTCCTCTTGTGAGCATTCTGTGATCGGTTTCATCTTGACATTGTCTAGATTATAGCATATCTTTACAGTGTAAAGATAGTGCGTGCTGGACCGATGCGGAAAGCAGATCAGTGCAGATGAGCTCGATCATCCACATCCGGGCAAGCACGAGATGAGAGGAGCATAATCCAATGATGGCAGAACAACAGTATGATTGCATTGTGATTGGTTCGGGCATCGGTGGCCTGGCCGCGGCGAGCGTTCTGGCCCAGCTTGCCCACAAACGGGTGCTGGTGCTGGAGCGACATTTCAAACTGGGCGGATTCACCCAAACCTTCACCCGTCGGGGCTACACCTGGGATGTAGGGTTGCACTATGTCCCCCAGATGGCTGAGGGTAACCAGACTCGTTCCCTCTTCGACTTCATTACCCATGCCGGAGTCAAGTGGCAGAAACTGCCTACACGGTTTGATACGTTCGTGTACCCCGACTTCACCTTTACGGTTTCTGCTGATCCCGGACAGTACCTTGCTGACCTGGTTCAACGCTTTCCTGCCGAGGAGCAAGGACTGCGCCGCTACTTCCATGATCTGGGGCAAGTCGCCACCTGGTATGAACGCGAGATCTGGAGGTGGTCGGTCCCGGCATGGCTGGCCTGGCCTCTCCACTTCGCCAACGCCGGGCCTGCTCCCCTGGCCCTCATGACCACGAGGGAGTACCTTGATCGGACCTTTCGAAACGAGCGGCTCAAAGCGCTATTGACCTCGCAGTGGATGGATTATGGGCTTCCGCCTTCGCAGAGCGCCTTTGCCATCCACGCGCTTGTCGCCGCCAGCTATCTGCAGGGCGCGTGGTATCCTACAGGCGGTGCCCAAACGATCGCCGCCAGCATTGTGCCACTCATTGAGGAAGCGGGAGGCGCTTGTCTGGTCAATCACGAGGTGGTCGAAATCCTGGTGGAGAACGCGGTGGTCAAGGGCGTTCGCGCGCGGGTCAAACATGGCAGGACGATGGAAGAGCGGAAGTTCCTCGCTCCGCTGGTCGTCTCAGACGCCGGAGCGTACGCGACCTTCACCCGGTTGATGCCAGGGAGAGTGAAGCTCTCGTTCCGGGAAGAACTGGAAGCCTTCCCGCAAGGCTCGACCTCGGTGACGCTCTACCTGGGCCTCAAGGACAGCCCGCGCACACTGGGCTTCCAGGGGGAGAACCACTGGCTATTCTCGGGCTACGACCACGATGATCCACACGCTAACGGGCTGGTAGAAGGCAAGGCCCTGACCGGCTTCCTCTCGTTCCCCTCCCTCAAAGACCCCGAAGCCACGCGTCATACCGCCGAGATCACCACGCAGGTGGCCTCGCAGGCATTCGCTGACTGGCACGCCACGACCTGGATGCGCCGGGGCGAGACCTACCGAGCCCGCAAGGCCAGCATCAGCGAAGCCCTCCTTGACCTGGTGGAACAGCATTATCCGGGCTTCCGGGACCTGGTAGCCTACCAGGAACTCTCGACGCCGCTGACTATCGAAAGCTTTACGGGACACTGCGGCGGGGCCATGTACGGCCTCCCCGCCACGCCTGAGAAGTCCCGGCGGCACTGGTTCGGGGCCCAGACTCCCGTGAGGGGATTGTTGCTCACCGGGTCGGATGTGTGTTCATTGGGCATTGTGGGGGCGATGATGGGTGGGGTGTTTACAACAGGCGCTGCGCTGGGCCCGGCGGGCTTCTTGCGCGTGATGGCGGCGGCGCAGGCCTATGGTCGAACAATGCGTGCGGAAGCGGCTGGTGCTCTCCCGCTCGTGGTATGACGAGCACCAGCAGAGATAAGGAGAACAGCTATGAAACTCAAGAATAAGATCATGTTGATTACAGGAGCATCGAGCGGGATCGGGGCTGCAACAGCCAGGGCGGCGGCGCGCGAAGGGGCGCACGTTCTCTTGCTGGCCCGCTCTCAGGGAAAATTGGAACACCTCGCCGAGGAGATTCGACGGGGGGGAGGTCAGGCCTGGGTGTATCCCGTGGACATGACGAATGCGCAGGCGGTGGCCGAGGTGGCCGGACGCATCACCCGCGATGTCGGAACCCCGGATATCGTCGTGAATAATGCCGGGGCCGGAAGGTGGCTGTCCATGGAGGAGACCGGTTCGGAGGAAGCTGTCGCGATGATGGCCGCTCCCTACCTCGCCGCGTTTTTTCTCACGCGCGCCTTGCTGCCGGACATGCTCGCGCGCAACTCCGGGACGATCGTGAACGTGACCTCCATCGCCTCGCGCATCGTCTGGCCAGGAGCGGTGGCCTATACGGCGTGTCGATGGGCCATGCGCGGCTTTACTGAGGCCCTGCGCGCGGACCTCAGCGGGACCAGAGTCCGCACCATGCTGGCCATGTTTGCTGCCGTCAGCAGCCCCTATTGGGAGCATAACCCGGGGAGTAAAGAACGGGTCCCTGGCGCGCAGGCTATGATTCCGGTCCTGCGTCCCGAACAGGCCGCAGCCTTCCTGCTGCGTGGGATCAAACGCCAGCAACACGAAGTCATGGCCCCAGTGATGCTGCGGGTCGTCGTCATGTTGAACTACCTCTTTCCTCCCATCACACGCTGGCTAATGACCGCGACAGGCTATCGGCGACCAGGCCACAGGGTGGAGGTGGCTGAGGGACGAGGGGCCGCATGAATGGAGGTGAGCCAGACAGGCGACCTTCTTCAACTACTTTCCCAGTAAAGAGGATGTGCTCGTCTACTACATGCGACTCTGGAGTATCCCCGTCACACTGTATTGTCGTGCGGTGGCAGCGCAGAGAACCGTTTTCGATGCGATCATTACTGTGTTCGACTACACGGCGCACGAGATGGAGCAGTATCCGCGCCTGATGTTCGAGGTCATCGCCTACATTGCGCGTGCAACGGAACCGCCACACCCGCCCTCGCTCACTCGTGCGGAGCGGCTCCTGGCGTTTCCCGACCTTCCAGGTGCCGAAGATGTCGAACCACAGTCCATTGATGAGTTGTTTACCGCGCTGCTCCAGCAGGCACTCCGGGCCGGAGAGCTGCTGCCTTCCGTCTCCATCGAGGCCGTGGCGCTGCTGCTGAAGACCATCTTCTACGGAGTCCCGCTCGCGACCCGCCGTGAGGGTATCCGCACCATTCGTCGTGCCTATCACGAGGCCCTGGAGGTCCTCCTGGGAAGGTGGAGGACAGAAAAGAGAAGCATTCGCTATGAAGAAGAGACAGAGCGTGGAACAGGTGCAGGTTCAGCAATTTGATCAAAGCTTGCGCGCATTCGTGGAGCACCGTGTTTCGCCAAGTTTGGCCGTGACAGCAGTCCGAGATGGTGACACGATTGTTGCACGTGGGTATGGTTGGAGCGACCTGGAGCAAGGAACGAACGCCTCAGCCGAGACGGTCTACCTGTACTGCTCGATGACCAAGCTGTTCACCGCGACCGCACTGATGCAACTGCGCGAACGTGGTCTGGTCGATCTCGACCGGGAAGTCAGGGCCTACCTGCCTGACTTCCCATTGCATCATCCCTCGGGGCATGAGGTCACGGTGCGTCACCTGCTTAGTCACTCATCAGGGATCGCCAACCCCATCCCTGTCTCCTGGGTGGCGGAACCTTCCAAGGGAGTCGCCTTCTTGAAACCTCCTCCATTGCCGGGATGTTCCTACCGCAGCGTAACAATCGCGGCGAGGAGTTCTCGACGAGCGGTCGCGAGATGTCTGGGCGCATAGGGCTGGGATGGCATCTTGCTGGGAGTGACGAGATGCGCTCCTGCTACCATCTCGGTGGAGGCGCAGGATACCGCAGTGAACTACGCATCTATCCCCACCTCGGCTATGGCATGTGTGTGATGGGAAATGAGACCAGCTATGATACAGGCGCGGTCACCCGCATGCTTGTTTCGGCACCAGCCAATGCAGGCGATGGAACAGACATTGTTCGGAAGGACTTCGTCTGAGGAGAGCGGAGACGATCCAGGGCACGGCCATCGACATCCATTGTGTCGATGGCTTTCGCCGTCAAGGGCGACTATGGGACGCAGGCCTCTAGTAAGGACGCGCCGTTTGCGGCTGCATCTTCCCGCCCTATCAGCCTGCCCAGTCGCTGAGCTGCCACGCGATATGCGGGAGTTGCCATCACCTGCTCGACGGCACTTCGAAGCTCGTTTGCCCCTGCCTGGCCAGGAATAGCTTTGCCCGCGCCGAGTGCTTCTACTCGCCCTGCGATGATGCCCTGGTCTGCGCCGAGGCCCGGCATACACACCTGTGGAACACCGTGGGCCAGGGCGGCCATCACGCTCCCATGTCCCGCGTGGTTGATCGCGAGCGCCGCGTGCGGCAGGATCGCCGCGTGCGGGACATAGCCAAAGACTGCGGCGTTCGAGGGGAGTGTCAGGGTCTCAGGGGAGAAGGGGCCGGTCGTCAGCAGAACGCGGAGCGGAAGGCTCTCCAAGGCGTCGAGCACCAGTTGCAGCGTGGCCGGTGAGGTTTGCCCGGGCATGGTGCTGAAGCTGGCGACCACGAGTGGCCGTGGGTCAGCACGGTCCCATGGGAGACGCCAGTCGGGCGGTGTGGGCTGCCGCTCGAACACCGGCCCCACATAGCGCACATTCGGTGCTGGATCGTCTGTGACACCATCAAACTCGCGCAGGGTCGTGACCAGCACGAGGTCCTTGTGCTCCCACTTCATTGCAGCGGCATCGAGTGCCAGAAGCCCTGCCTCCACCCGTAGCCGATTGCCCTTCGTGACCAACGCGTCCCTCACTGGCAGAATGGACGCAAACAGCGAATGGACGAGAACCGCGGTGGGTACCCCGAACCTGGGCGAATTCGCCAGGATGCCAGCAAGCATGCAATCCATGACGACCATATCCGCCGACTCACGGGCGAGCACCGCCATGAGATCATCCGCCAGACCATCATTCATCCAGATGTTGCGCATCAACAGACGTTGCCGCTCAGCAGGCGTTTGGGGTGGTGCGCCGTCCCAATCAGGGCGGCGTGTATAGGCAGTGAAGGCGAAGCCTGCCGCCTCGATCCGGCGTCGTTGTGTCTCCTCGCCGAGAAACGCAACCGTATGCCGACGCTCGGCGAGCGCGCGGGCGATGCCCAGCGCTGGCGTCAAATTCCCGCCTCCATTCCATGTGACGAATACAAAGGTTGACATCATGTACCTCCTCCTGGTTTGTATGAGAGTATTCATCGTTTCATCTACTTTCGGTTGCCCGCCCTTGCGGAGGCGGCGTCTGGAGGGCCTTTCCTGGCAGCTCACCTGGCCCTGGACCTCTTGTGCGCACTCGGCCCAATCAGGATGATCCTACCGTCGACGCAACGTATACCAGTTTGCCATCCAGCGCCCTTTGCCGTTCTGGACGTGCTCCAGCGTAAAATCTTGGCCAAAGCGGTCAGGAATTTCCTTGTCTTGCATGCTGGGCACACCGGGAAGAAAGGGCCAGCGATCACTGGCAATCGCCCAGATCATGAAGAGTCCCCCTGACCGGGTGACGCGTGCCACCTCCTGAACATAGGCCTGCCGAGAGTGAGTCGGGAGACCATGAAAGCACCCGATATCGAGCACAAAGTCAAAAGGGCCCTGGATGCCCAGGTGCGACAACTGGCTGACATCACCTTCGACAAACGTTGCTCCTGGTGTGTCCTGAGCTTTCTGACGCGCTTGCTGAATGGCGACGGGGGAAAAATCGACCCCGACGGCCTCCCATCCATGTTGAGCCAGGTAGATCACATTGGTTCCTGTGCCACAGCCCAGATCCAGCGCGCGACCGGCCGGTAAAGCTGCTACTCCTTCGATGACTGCTACCACCTCCGGTGGGGTGATGCTGGTATCCCAACGAGGAGCGCCGAACCGGTACATCAGGTTGTACATTATGCGACGCCACGACATTGTGTCACTCTCCTATTAAAGAGGTCATCAGTGATTCTGGTGAAATCTCTCTGGATGTCTCATCAGTGTAGCTTCTAGCTACCCTTGATCCCTCTTCTGAGAAAAGTGTAAGGCAAAGGTGTGAGGAACTTATGAAGAAGTTGAGGAGATGTTGTGAAAGAAAAAACTCCTGTTGAACTCGTGACACCCGGTAATCAGCAATGAAGCCGGGGTGGCAAATCGCTTTCCCCAGGGAAGGTATCCAGGAAGGTCCGCGCAAACTGCACCAGCCGGTACACATCTGC